>Ga0209614_1001989_pt1 | contig 14180 bp, 10 predicted proteins | sample BlaSprsedimmetaG_FD_185484 | JGI IMG/M metagenome (GOLD analysis project Ga0209614, IMG submission 185484) | Hot spring sediment bacterial and archeal communities from California, USA to study Microbial Dark Matter (Phase II) - Blank Spring... ... | reverse complement strand
ATTGGGGGGCGTCGGGGCGCAGTTGGGAGGCGTCGGGGCAGCGGCCGAATATCCTGTGGCTGACGAGCGAGGACAACGGGCCGCACCTGGGGTGCTATGGGGATGCCTTCGCCGATACGCCGAACATCGACGCCCTGGCGCGGATGGGGATGATGTACAAGCGGGCGTGGTCCAATGCGCCGGTCTGCGCGCCGGCGCGGACCACAATCATCACCGGCGTCTTCCCGCCGTCGACGGGCTCGGAGCACATGCGGAGCCAGACGACGATGCCGCCGTTTATGAAGATGTATCCGCAATTCCTGCGGGAGGCGGGGTACTACTGCACGAACAACTCGAAGGAGGACTACAATCTGGCCAAGCCGTCGGGGGTCTGGGACGAGTCGAGCGCGAAGGGGCACTGGCGCAATCGCAAGGCGGGCCAGCCGTTTTTCGCCATTTTTAATTTCACGACGACGCACGAGAGCCAGATACGAACGCGGCCGCACAAGTGGGTGCATGACCCGGCGAAGGTACGAGTGCCCGCGTATCATCCGGATGTGCCGGAGGTGCGGCAGGACTGGGCGCAGTATTACGATAAGATGACGGAGATGGATGGGCAGGTGGGCGAGGCGCTGGCGGAACTGAAGGCCGATGGGCTTGCGGAGGACACGATTGTCTTCTACTACGGGGACCACGGCAGCGGGATGCCGCGGAGCAAGCGATGGCCGTATGATTCGGGGCTGCGGGTGCCGATGATGGTGTATTTCCCGGAGAAGTTCCGGCATCTGGCGCCGCCGGAGTACCAGGCGGGCGGGGTGTCGGATCGGTTGGTGAGTTTCGTAGACCTGGCGCCGACGTTGCTGAGCCTCATTGGGGTGCGGCCGCCGGAGTGGATGCAGGGCAAGGCCTTTGCCGGGCCGTATGTCACGGCCAAACCGAAGTATCTCTATGGGTTCCGTGGGAGGATGGATGAGCGCTATGACCTGGTGCGGAGCGTGACGGACGGGCGGTATGTGTATCTCAGGCAGTATATGCCGCACAAGATCTATGGCCAGCATGTGGGGTATATGTTCCAGACGCCGACGACGCGAAAATGGAGGGAGCTTTACGATGCGGGCAAGCTGAACGCGGCCCAGCGGATTTTCTGGGAGCGAAAACCGCCGGAGGAGCTGTACGACCTGGAGACGGACCCCGATGAGGTGCACAACCTGGCGGGCTCACCGGAGCATCGCGAGGTTCTGGAGCGGATGCGGGCCGAGCAGCGGCGATGGGTGCGGGAGATTCGGGATGTGGGGTTCCTGCCGGAGGATGAGATTCACAGCCGTTCGGCCGGGAGCACGCCGTATGAGGTTGGGCATGGGGGGGCGACGGCCGATGGACGAGGGATGAGGGACGAAGCGGGGCAGCGCGAGACAGGACGGGTGGGACAGGGGTATCCGATGGAACGGATTATGGAGACGGCGGAGGCGGCGTCGATGCTGCGGCCGGAGGCGACCGGGAAGCTGATTGAGGCGATGGGCGATGAGGACAGCGCGGTGCGGTATTGGGCGGCGATGGGCCTGCTGATGCGGGAGAAGGCCGGCGTGACGGCCGGGCGCGAGGCGATTGGCAAGGCGATGCGGACCGATGCCTCGGGATCGGTCCGGGCGATCTGCGCCGCGGCCGTGACGCAGTATGGGCCGGATGAGGATTTCGCCGAGGCACTGGAGGTGCTGATGCAGTTGGCGACGCTGGAGAGCAACACGCACTTCGTGGCGATGCTGGCGCTGACGGGGATCAACGAACTGGGCGAGCGGGCCCGGCCGATGAAGGACCGCATCGCCGCGCTGCCGGCGAAGAGCCAGGACGAGCCCCCGCGGGCCGGCGAGTATGTAGGGCGGCTGCTTGCCACCATCATGGACGATCTGAAGTAGCGACTCACGACTCACGACGCAGGGCCGTAGACCTTTTGGGTGGACACGGATTGGCGAGGTCTTTTTGACACAGATTCACACGGATGTTGGGGTGTAGGGCGGCTGGTTTTTCTGGTTCGTTCGCTGAGCATTACAGTGTCGGGTTTGGCATGACAGTGCCGTGGCATGTGTCCGGCCGTGTCTGGAGGGTGGGATGCCCCGCTGTGCCCGATATGGCGACGGTCGGGGACGGTTGGCTTGAGCGGGGCAAAGGCGCCGGGGCGGGTTTGCTACTTGCGACGGCGGGCGTTGCGTTTCTGGGTGCGGGGTCTTTTGCCGGGATGGCGGCGGGATTTATCTTTGGCGGCGCCTTTTGGGTCGGGTTTGGGTTCGCGGGGGGCCGAGGGCCCGGCCCTGCGGATCTGTTCGGCGGTCACGAGGGGTTCGAGAGGCGTGAAGTTGAGCTTTCGGGCCGGGATGTCGACGGACGTGATGGCGACGTCCAAGGCCTGGCCGAGGCGGACGGTCTTGTTGGAGCGGCGGCCGATGACGCACTGGGAGCGGGCGTCGTATTTCCATTCATCGGGCCCGAGGTCCGCAAGCTGCACGAGGCCCTCGACGCCGAATTTGCGGCACTGGAGGAAGAGGCCGAAGCTGGTGACGCCGGTGACGACCCCGCGGACCTTCGACCCGATGCGCTTGCTGAGCAACTGCAGGACCAGCACCGTGGTCAGTTCGCGCTCGGCGTCGGTGGCGCGCTGCTCGGTGAAGGAGATGTGCGAGCCGATCTCGGCGAGGTTCTGTCCGGCGGCAATCTGCTTGGCGCGGTCGGTCTTGCCGCGGACATAAAGGTCGAGGATGCGGTGGACGGTGAGGTCGGCGTAGCGGCGGATGGGGCTGGTGAAGTGGCAGTAGTGCGTGGAGGCCAGTGCGTAGTGGCCGATGTGCTGTGGGGCGTAGCGGGCTTTCTCGAAGGAGCGCAGGACGGCCAGGTTGACGGCCAGGGATGCGTCGGCGTCCTTGACGGCCGCCAGCAGGTCCTGGATCGATTTGCGGGTGGGGGTTCGCGGCAGGGTCAGGCCGAAGGAGCGGACGAGCATGGCGAGATTGCGCAACGTCAGGGCGTCGGGCTCGGGGTGGATGCGGCGCAGGAAGGGGATGTCGAGGCGGTCGATGAGTCGGGCAACGGCCTCGTTGGCCTCGACCATGAACATCTCGATGATGGTGTGGGGGTAGCTGGTGTCGGCGGGGCGGGCGTCGGTGACGCGGCCGGCGTCGTCCATAACCAGTTCGGTCTCGGGCAGGTCCAGGTGGATCATGCCCTGGTCGCGGCGGCGGGTCTCAATGATGCGGCTGAGGTGCTCCATGTCCTTGAGCAGGGTAATGACGGAGGCGGGCAGGTCCTTGGTGTGGCCCTTGAGGGCGGCATCGGCCTGGAGGTAGGTCAGGCGTTGCGTCGAGCGGATGATGCTGTTGGCGAAGCGGGTGGTGACGACCTTGCCGCGGTCGTCGTAGGTGATGTAGGCGCTCTTGGCCAGTCGGGGCTGGTCGGGCTGGAGCGAGCAGACGCCGTTGCTGAGGACCTCCGGCAGCATGGGGATGGTCTTGGCGGGCAGGTAAATGCTGTTGCCGCGTTTTCGGGCTTCGATGTCGAGCGGGGAGTCGGGGCTGACAAAGCCGCTGACATCGGCGATGTGGACGCCGAGCAGCCACTTGCCGTCGGCGGTCCGTTCGAGGCTGATGGCGTCGTCGAAGTCCTTGGCGTCGGGCGGGTCGATGGTGATGATGGTCTTGGCCGAGATGTTCTCGCGGTCGGTGATGCTCTCGGGCTTGAAGGCATGGGCGGCGGTTCGGGCCTGGTTGAGGCACTCGGCGTCGAATTCGGTCGGCAGGTGGAAACGCTGGACGACGGAGAGGACCTCGGTGTCGTAATGGCCCGCCCGGCCGAGGACCTGGATGATGACACCGCGGGCGATGTATTTGTCGGTGGGGTAGGAGGTGATTTCGACGACGACCTTGTCCTTCTCGCGGGCGCCCTTGGCGGCCACGTCGTCGACGGCGATGGGCTCGACGAATGCGTTGCCGTCGGGCTGGACGAGCCAGCCTTCCGGGTGCTGCGAGAGCGTGCCGACGCAGCGGTCGCAGGCGCGTTCGAGGATCTGGACGATCTGTCCGACCAGCCGGCTCTGGCCGGCGCGTTGGCCCTTCTTGACGACCTTGGCCATGACAATGTCGCCGGTCATGGCGTCGGCGGTGGCTTCGGGGGGTACGAAGAGGTCGCCGTGGGCGGTGGGCTCGAGGGTGGTGATGAAGCCGAAGCCCCTGGGGTTGGCTCGGAACCGCCCGACGATGCGGCCGGTCAGGGCCGGCAGCGTGACCAGATTGCCGTGGCCGATGATGACGTGGCCGGCGCCTCGGAGTTGGTCGAAGGCCTCCTTGAATTGGGGGTAGTCTTCGGAACCGACGCCGAGGTTCTGGGCGAGGCGGTTGATCTTGACGGGCTCGTAGTCCTGGTGCTTGAGGAGTTTTAGAATTCGCTGTTTGTAGATTTCAGGCATGCTTGGCCTTGATGGCGTTGAGTTTTTTCGCCAACCGGGATTTCTTTCGGGCGGCCGTTTTTTTGTGCATGGTGCTGGTGGCCGCGGTCTTGTCGAGTTTCCTGGCGAGCAGACGGTACTGCTGCTCGGCGGCCTGCGGTTCGGCCGTCGAAAGGGCGTCCTCAAACCGCTTGATCTGTGTCTTGACCTGGCTCTTGCGGGCCCGGTTGATAACTCTTCGTTTGGCGTTCTGTCGGACGCGCTTCCTGGCTGATAACGAATGTGCCACGTGTTTCTCCTGATACAGCAATATAGTATGGTCTGTGAATACTAGGTTGGTTTCGAACCGCTGTTTCTTATGTCTTCTATACGTTTGCTGATGTCTTTGTAGGCGAAATCGAGATGGGCGACCTTGCGGTAGGACTCGAGGGCCTTGTCGAGTTCGCCCTTTTCTTCATAGGCTCGGGCCAGATTATAACGTAATTCCTTGGCCATGGCATCATCGGGTATTTCGTGGGCGTCAACCGCCTGGGCAAAGACGTCGACGGCGTCGGTGTGCCAGCCCTTGAGGAAGAAACACAGGCCGATCTGGTTCATGGCGGAGATCTTGTGGCCGGGCTCCCGCTGGGCCTCTTGCAGCAGGGGGATGGCCTGGTCATACTGGCCGAGGCGGACCAGCCGCAGGGCGTGCTCATACTTGAGGCGAAGGTCGGTGGGGTAGTTCTCGCTGCAGAGGCGGTAGTGCTCGAGCTCGACGGTATTGAGCAGGGCGGTGAGTTCCTTGAGGCGATTGCGTGCGGCGCCGTTGTCCGGATGCTTGGCGAGGGCGGACTTGGCCTGTCGGATGCCGCGGCGAATCTGCTTGATCTTCAGTTCCCCGGCCCGCTGCTTGAAAGTGAAGTTGTCGGTGTCGTGGTAGGAGTCTTCCAGGAGGGCAACGGCCTCGTTGGCGGCCTTTTCGGCGCCCACCTCGGACAGTGCATCGGCCAGGTTGAGGATGTTCTTGGGCAGGGAGGGGTCTTCGATGAGCTTCTTACGGGCGGTTTCGACGGCTAAGGCCCGATAATCCTGGCTCTTAACGACTCCCTGCTGAGACTGGAGCTGCTCCTGTTGATCTCGGTCCTTGATAGAGTTGCGGAAGTCGCCTTCCTTGTCATAGTGGCCGCGGGCCATGGTCAGCTCGGCCGAGAGGAACTTGAAGTCCTCCGCCAGGTCGGGGTCGTTCGGCTTGATCTGGCGGGCCCTTTGGCAGGCGGCCAGGGCCTTATCGAACTGTCCCAGCCGCCGGTAGACGTCCTTGAGCAGCTTGTAGGTCTTGAGCGAGGGCTTGGCCGCGGCGTTGTTGGTCTGAAAAACGAGGTTCGCCAGCCAACCGGCGGTTTTGTTGAGCCCGGCGGCGACGGCGGCTTCAAGCATTGACTCGGCATAGGGCAAATGGGCGGGATCCTTGGCGAAGAGGTACTCGGCGTTGAGCATCTGTTCGAGAGGGGTCTTTCCGCCGAGTCTCTTGACTCTTTCCATCATCGAGGGCTTCTTGCCGCCCTTGGACTGACGTTTGAGGGCCAGCTCACAGAGGGGCAAATGGCCCTGTTCGAGTGCATCGGGGGCCAGTTTGAGGCCTTCGAGGTACATCTCGATGGCATAATCGAAGTTTCCTGTCTCGGCGGTCTTTCGGGCTTTTTCGAAGAATGTGGCGGCCTTCTCGATGTCCTCGGGTGACGGGCCGTCGGCCGTCGGATCGGCGGCGGCCAGTTCGGTGGTGTGGTCGACGTCGGAGAGCGACCCCTGTTCGTCGAGGTCTGAGGCCGGTTGCCCTCGCCCGGCGGCTCGCAGTTTTGTCGTGAGGGTGCGGAGGTCCTCGGTGAGTCGGCGGTCTTCCGGTTGGAGTTTCTTGGCCCGCTGGCATGCGGCGACAGCACGGTCATAGTGCCCGACAGCCGCGTAGGCGTCCTTGAGTAGAAGGTACAGGGCCAGGGATGGCTTGCGGGCGTTGTTATTGGCCAGGAACATGAGGTCGCCGATCCATCGCACGGATTTGGCATATTTCGCGTCGACGGCCGCCCGGAGCATGGCCTCGGCGTAGGGCAGGTGGTTGGGGTCGCGGGCCAGGAGGAATTCGGCGTCCAACAGCCGTTCGAGGGGGGTATGGGAACGGTTGAGACGCCTCTTGTCTTCCTCGGTCGGGCCTATGCCGCCCTTCTGGCGGCGAGCCAGGGCGGCGTCGCGCAGCTCAATGTGCGCCGCGACGCTCTCCGGGTCCGCGCGCAACGCCTGAAGGAACAACTCGATAGCGGCATCGAAGTCGTCGGATTGAGCGGCTTGTCTTGCTTTTTCTAAAAGGGGTTCGGCCATTACGCAAATCGAACCGGGACTGTCCTCTGGCTAACACAATTGCCCACCGAATACCAGATCATAGTATTAGTCCATTATCATAGCAGGGGATAGGGGTTTGTCAACAAATAAATATTGTGGGGCCGGTGGGGTCTGTGTTATAAGTGGGCGGGATTTTCGGGCGGAGGGCTCGGAGGGTGTGGACTTGGCATCTTTTTCACGCTAACAGGAGATATTGGCATGTTGACGGCTCTTGAGCAGTACGACCCATCCATATACGAATTGATTCGGCAGGAGGCGGCCCGGCAGAGCGGGTGTATCCGTTTGATCCCGTCGGAGAACTACGTGTCGCGGGCGGTGATGCAGGCCAGCGGAAGCTGCCTGACCAACAAGTACGCCGAGGGCTATCCGGGCAAGCGCTACTACGAGGGCCAACAGGTGACCGATCTGATCGAGACGGTAGCCCGGGAGCGTGCCAAGAAGGTCTTCAAGGCCGATCATGCGAACGTCCAGCCGTATTCAGGTTCGGTGGCGAATCTGGCGGCCTATTCGGCGCTGATCGAGCCGGGCGATATGATCATGGGGATGGCACTGCCTCACGGGGGGCACTTGACGCACGGCTGGAAGGTGTCGTCCACCAGCCGGTTTTTCCGTTCGGTGTCGTATCCGATCAACCCGTCGACGGGTCGGCTGGATTACGACCATATCCGGGAATTGGCCAGGAAACACCATCCTAAGGTGATTATCTCCGGTGCGACGGCCTATCCCAGAGAGATTGATTTTGAGATATTCGAGAGTATTGCCAAGGAGGTCGGGGCCTATCATGTCAGTGATATCGCCCATATAGCCGGTCTGGTGGTAGCGGGGATTCACAAGAGCCCGGTTCCATACGCCGACATCGTCTCGACGACGTCGCACAAGACGCTCCGCGGGCCGCGCGGGGGCATGTTGCTGTGCAAGGCCGAGCACGCGGCGAAGGTGGACCGGGCGGTATTTCCGGGCTTGCAGGGGGGGCCGCACATGCACACGGTCACGGCGATCGCGGTGGCGATGGCCGAGGCCGATACGCCGGAATTCCAGGCCTATGCGCGGCAGATCGTCAAGAACGCCAAAGTGCTGGCGGCCAAGCTGCTGGAGCATGGTTTTGACCTGCTCAGCGGTGGCACCGACAACCATCTGATGCTGATCGACCTGCGCAAGAAAGGTATCCCGGGCAAGAAGCTGGCCAAGGCCCTGGATCGGGCGAGGATCGTGACGAATTACAACACGATTCCGGGCGATGACGCCCCGCCGATGAACCCGAACGGGGTCCGAATCGGGACGCCGGCGATCACAACGCGGGGCTTCAAGGAACCGCAGGCCGAGCAGGTGGCGGCGTTTATCAAACGTGTGGCCGAGAACATTGACAATGAGTCGGTCATCGAAGAGGTGGGCAAAGAGGTGTTGCTGTTGTGTTCGCAGTTCCCCGTTCCGGACCATTTCATCATGCCGGGCACCACGAGGGTGTAACACCTGTTCTCGGATACGGTCGATCGGGGTAGTTGCATGACGGGGCTCGTAGTAGCGGCTTTCGGGCGTCATGGAGAATCGCAATCTTAAGACGGGCGTGCTGGGTCTCGACGGGATCGGACAGGCCTTGCTTGGCGCCGTTGCGGGCAGCCGGCATTACCAGGTGGTGGCCGTGGCCGACAAGGACCTGGCGATGGCTGAGAGGGTGGCGGAGGGATACGAATGCGAGGCGACGGACGATTACCGGCAACTGGTGATTCAGAATGAGCTGGACTGCCTGTTGGTGGGGGCGCCGCTGTACAGTTGCGAGGGGCAGATCCGGGCGGCTCTGAAGAAGGGTGTGCACGTATTCAAGCCAGCGCCCGGGGGACGCAGTTTTGAGGAGGCGGCGGAACTGGTGCGGCTGGCGGAGGAGGCGTCCGTTCAGTATGTGGTGGGTATCCCGGAGCGATTCGCCGGGAGCTTCATGGCGCTGCGACAACGGCTCGAATCGGGGCATCTCGGTGCTGTTTCGCTGATAACGGCGTTTTCGAGCCTTGGCGAGGGGCCCTACCCGACGTGGCAGAGCGACCCCAAGCTGGCTGGGGGCGGCATACTGCTGCAACATTGTTATGGCCTGATAGACGCTATCGTCGGCGTATTCGGCCTGCCGGACCAGGTCTATGCGTTGATGACCAATCGGGCCGCCGACAAACAGCAGCGGCTGTATTTGACGGAGGATACGGCTGTTGTGACGATGCGATTCGGCGACAGTCGGGTGGGGGAAGTTGTGGCGTCCCAGCGGATGGGTGGGGGACGCCGTCAGGCGTACCTGCGGGTGTACGGGCGCGATGCGGTTTATGTGGTAAGTGACGCATTTTTCAGGGTTTATGATGCAGACGGGCAGGTCATTGAGGAGCTGGACTGTGGGGATGGGCTTGCGGATCGGGTGGGGGCGGCCCTTGAGGATTTTGCCATGACAATACTGCGTCCGCAGGACCATACGCCAGCGCAGGATGGGAGGGAGAGCCTTCAGGCGATGGCCGTGATTGAGTCTGCTTATCTGTCGTCGCGAACGGGTTTCCCCGAGGCGCCCGGGCGGGTGTTGGAAATGGGATAGAAGGGTGTCCTGGAGTGAATTGACAAGGGGTCGGGCCGGTGGTAGTCTGGGTAAGTGGTTTGTTGCAGCGGCCGATGGGCACTATTTGGAGATATGAACATGGACGAAGGTGTCAAGAGAATCGTCATGATCGGCATCGTGGTCGTGGGTTTTCCGCTGGCGGGGATCATCTTCTGGACGACCCGCGGCAGTAATCGCAATCAGGAGATTCCCGCCGACGCAATGCAGTTGGTCAAGTGCAATAATCCGGCGTGCGGAGCCAGCTACGAAGTCAGTATGCGGGAGTATGACGCATTCCAGCGGGAACACTTTAATCCGCTGGCCAGCAGCGCCGCGCCGATGACATGCACGAAATGCGGCAAGGCAAGTGTCTACAAGGCCTTCAAGTGCAACAAGTGTGGCAAGGTATCGTTGTTGGGGTCGGTGCCAAACGACTTCACCGATCGGTGTCCCGACTGTAAGTTCAGCCAGATCGAGGCCGATCGCAAGGCGGCCCAAGGGGGAGCAGGCCAGTAGATTGAGGCTTGATACTGGATGCCGGTAGTTCGGGTAATACGCCGGCGGTTGTGAAATGACAAGAGCCCGGTATGGATTCTCCGGGCTCTGTTTCTCATTCCAACCCAAGACGGGGGCTACTGGCTGGGTTGATTCTGTTTGGGTGGCGGTGGGATTCTCTTGAGGGTGTCGAGGACGATTCGCTGGTAGTCTTCACGGCCGACGCGTCTGTCAGGCAGGCCGTAGTACTTCCGCTCGATCGTACTGGTGAGGTATCCGACGCGGTTCTCAGGGTTCGGGTGGGTGGAGAAGAACTCCGGAGGACGCTCCGAACCCTCAGAGAGTTTGGCGAGCATTTCCATCGTCTCGACCATGCCATAGGGGTTGTAGCCGGCCTTGACGGCGTAATCCATACCGGCCAAGTCGGCCTGGCGCTCATCGGCCCGGCTGTAGCTGAGACCGATAATCTGCCCAGTCAGTTGAGCGAGGGTGCCGGCGCCTTGGGCGCTGGTCTGTGAGGCGGCGGCCGTCAGCAGGAGCTGGAGCCCGATATCGCGGCTCATGGCGGCCGTGGTGTCGCGGGCGACGACGTGGGCGACTTCGTGGCCGAGTATGGCCGCGAGCTGCGACTCGGAGGAGAGTTTCTCGAGCATTCCGCGGGTCATGAATATCTTGCCGCCGGGCAGGGCGAAGGCGTTGATCATGGGGTCCTGGACGGCGATGAACTCGTATTCCCACTGGGGGCTCTGGCTGACCTTGGCGACACTCAGGCCGACCTGTGTGATGTAGCTCTGGAGGGCCTCGTCGGGGATGCGGCCGGCCATCTGCTTCTCCAGTTCGGGGGCGTACTTTCGTCCCAGTTCGAGGTCCTGGCTCTCCGGGAAGAACATGAGTTCGGACTTGCCGGTCAGCGGATTGGTGGCGCAGCCGGCGAAAAGGAGCAGGAGAACGCAGGTGAAGAGGTGTTTGATTTTGCCAGCCATGTTATTGATCCCCAATTTTTGTGAAGGTTGCAGTTGCAATTTGCTTTGGCATATTATAAATACACCGTTTTGCGTGCGGTCGTCAAGTATGAGTCGACAAGAGTTCTGTAAGGGCTGCGAACACGCACACCGTTGCGGCGAGGTGTACCGGGTGCTCGGACACCGTCCGGGCCCTTCGGTGGTATGGACGGTGATCGCGGCGTTTGTATTGCCTATCGGGGCATTCGTCGCGGCGCTGGCCGTCGCGGAGCGGGCCCTCGGGGGAGTACTGGAAAGCGAGCGTATTGCGACGGTTGTGAGTTTCGTCATCGCCGCCACGGTCGCGGTGCTTTTTGTATTTTGCTTGGGGTGGGCAAGGCGTTTTTTGAAACGATAAGGCAGGTGTGAGCATTGTCAGTGATGGCGATACTATCGGGTAACAGGACGTTTTCCGGCGGCGCGCATCCGCCCGGTCAGAAGGGCCGCAGCTGTGAGATTTCGATTCAGCCGGGGCCGCCGGCGAAGGAGGTTGCGGTCCTGCTGTGCCAGCATATCGGGGTGATTTGCGAGCCTGTCGTGAAGAAGGGCGATGCCATTGCGGCCGGTCAGAAGGTGGGGGATTCCCAGGCGTTCGTCTCAGCGCCGGTTCACAGCCCGGTGGCGGGCAAAGTCAAAGAGGTGGCGCTTCGGTCGCACCCGGTGCTGGGGCGGGCCATGGCGGTCGTGATTGTGGCCGACCCGCCTGACGAGCGGCCCGCGGCGGTCGATGCGGGGCGTTTTGCCGATTTCGATACTGAAAAGTATGAGCAGGCCGCGATTCTCGATGCGTCGAGGGAGGCGGGTCTGGTGGGGATGGGCGGGGCCGGTTTCCCGACGCGGGTCAAGCTGGACCCCAAAGGCACACCGAAAGAGACGCTGATCGTCAATGCGTGCGAGTGCGAGCCTTATATTACGTGCGATTATCGGCTGATGCTGGAGTGGACGGATCAGGTGCTGGCGGGGGTCCGGCTGGCAAAGAAGGCCTCCGGGTGCAAGCGAGTCATTATAGGTATCGAGGACAACAAGCCGCGGGCCATTGAAGTGATGCGCGATGTCTGCCGGGCCGGGGCCGATGGAATCGAGGTCATGCCGCTGCAGACGAAGTATCCGCAGGGCGGGGAGCGGCAGTTGATCCGGGCGGTGCTGGGTAAGAGCGTGCCGACGGGGGGGATTCCGCCGATGATCGGCGTGGTGGTGATCAATGTGGCGACAGCGGCGGCGCTGGCGGACGCGGTGGTCTTCAGGCGGCCTCTGACGCATCGTGTGGTGACGGTAACGGGCGGCGGTATTGACCGGCCGGGCAACTACTACGTGCCGCTGGGCATTACGGCCGGCGAGTTGATCGAGTTCTGCGGCGGTCTGAATTCACAGGCCCGCAAAGTGGTGATGGGCGGGCCGATGATGGGGCTGGCCATCGCGGACATGAAAACGCCGTTGACGAAGACCAGCGGGGCGATTACGGTCCTGACGCAGCAGGAGATCGGCTCGGCGAAGTTCGCCCAGCGGCAGACGGCGTGTATCCGGTGCGGACGTTGCCTGGAGGTCTGTCCGGAGCGGCTCAATCCGACACGCATCGCACACGCGGTGAAGAACAACCTGCTCGATGTGGCCCAGGATTACTATATGAGCGCGTGTATCGAATGCGGCTGTTGCAGTTATGTCTGCCCGGCGAATATCGAACTGACGGGTTATATCAAGACGGGCAAGATTTTCGTGGCCCGGCAGAAGAAACGGATGCCGGAATAGGCCCGACGGCCAGGATGTGGGAACGCTATGGGTCAGACGAACAAACTGGAGATACGGGTTTCGCCTTCGCCGCACGTGAGCAAGGCCCTGTCGACGCGGTCGGTGATGATCGACGTGCTGATCGGCCTGGCCCCGGCGTTGGCGGCGGCGGTGTACTATTTCCGGGTTCACGCGGTGACGCTGGTGGCGGTGTGTGTGGCGTCGTGCGCGGCGGCCGAGTGGGTGTGCAACCGGATTCGAAGGCGGGCGAACACGCTGGGCGATTTCAGCGCGGTGGTGACGGGTGTGATTCTGGCGTTTTCGCTGCCGCCGGCGCTTCCGTGGTGGGCGGCGATGGTGGGCGGTTGCGTGGCGATCGGCATCGGCAAGATGGTGTTCGGGGGATTGGGCTCCAACGTGTTCAACCCGGCGATGGTGGGGCGGACGTTCATGGCGGCTTCGCTTGGGACGTTGATGACGACGTGGACGGTCCCGGCGACGGTGGACCCGGTCATGCCGAAGGTGGCGCCGCAACGACTGGACGCCCGAACGCAGGCGACGCCGCTGGCGTGGAGCAAGACGGCGATCAAGAACGAACTGGGGGCGACGACGTACAACAGGCAGATATTCGGTTCGACGGTGACGGGGGAAGTGGGCGGTTGCCTGGGCGAGACCAGCGCCGTGGCCCTGGCGCTGGGCGGGTTGTATCTGCTGATTCGCCGGACGATCAACTGGCGGATCCCGGCGGGGGTGCTGGGGGCGGCGTTCGTGTTCGCCGCGGCGGCGTTTGTGTTGGACGGCGATGTGGTCAGCGAGCCGAGCCGCCAGTGGCTGGCTTCCGAGACCTACGTGCAGCCGTTGTTCCATCTGACGAGCGGGGCGATGCTGCTGTGTGCGTTTTTTATTGCGACCGACCCGGTGACGATGCCGCTGACGGGTCGGGGGATGTGGATTTTCGCCGTCGGGGTGGGGATTCTGACGATGCTGATTCGCGTGGTGGGAGAGTATCCCGAAGGCGTGATGTACGCGATATTGTTGATGAACGGGGCGACGCCGTTGATTGACCGGTTCTGCAAGGTGATTCCCGTCGGAGGTAAACCCGGTGGCAAAGGTTAAGTTCTTTATCGAGCAGAGTTGGCTGCTGATCGTCTCGGCGATCGGTTTCGGGCTGCTGTTGGCGCTGACGAGCACGGCGCTGGGGCCTCGGATCGAGCAGAATCGCATCGACAAGCTGAATCATCTGGCCGGCGGGCTGCTGCCGCAGGCGGAGCATTTCGTGCCGCTGGAGCCGGCCGTGGAGATCCGTTCGCCGCAGGGCAAGCCGCAGCAGGTCGAGGCCTACAAGGCGGTCCAAGGCGATCAGGTGGTCGGCTGGACGTTCATCCTCATCGGCTCCGGTTTTGCGGACAAGATCGCCCTGGTGGTGGCCGTGGACCGGGATTTTACGAAGCTGGCCGGATACGATGTCCTCAGCAGTAATGAGACACCCGGTTTCGGGGACAAGATCAAGTACGACTACTATCGCCACCAGTTTGTCGGGGCTCCGGCGGTGGGGTTGAAGCTGGTTTCGACGGGTGACGACAAGGCAATCGACGAAGCGATTGTGGCGATC
>Ga0209614_1001988_pt1 | contig 14189 bp, 11 predicted proteins | sample BlaSprsedimmetaG_FD_185484 | JGI IMG/M metagenome (GOLD analysis project Ga0209614, IMG submission 185484) | Hot spring sediment bacterial and archeal communities from California, USA to study Microbial Dark Matter (Phase II) - Blank Spring... ... | reverse complement strand
GACAGATCAGGCAGATACGTCGCAGTCTCGTAGGTTGGAGTGAGCTCGCGAACTCCAACAATTCCCACGGCTTTGTGTCGGGGTTCGCAAGCTCACCCCGACCTACGAATTTTTCCCTGCACAGCCGGCCGCGCAAACATGTTCTTCCCCTCATTCGTCCCCGCAACGCGGGGTGGGGCGCTGCCAACTGGCAGCATGGCCGATCAACACCGCAGCCGGCCTGCCCCGGCAAGGCTCCCCTGATACACCATGCTCTTCAACTCCCTCATCTTCCTCCTTTTTCTGGCCATCGTTCTGGCTCTGCACCACCTGCCGCTGCCGTGGAAGGCGAAGAAACTCAATCTCTGCCTGGCAAGCTATGTGTTCTATGCCGCCTGGAATCCGCCGTTCGTCATCCTCCTGTGGATATCCACCCTCATCGACTGGCTGGCCGGGAAACGTATCGCCGCGGCCCGCACTCCCGGGGCCAGGAAAGGGTTTCTGGCACTCAGCCTGACGGTCAACCTGGCCCTGCTCGGTTTTTTCAAGTACGGCGGTTTTCTGCTCGACAATTTCACCGCCCTCCTGGAACTGGCCGGCATCCATTTCCGCCCCGCCGCTCCCGGCATTGTGCTGCCGGTGGGCATCTCCTTCTATACTTTCCAGTCCATGTCCTACAGCCTGGACATCTACCGGGGAAAGCTCAAGCCATGGCCATCATTCCTCGATTTCGCCCTTTTTGTGACTTTCTTTCCTCAACTGGTGGCCGGCCCGATCGTGCGGGCCGCGGAATTCCTGCCCCAGTGCGTCCGGGAACGGCGGGCCACCGCCGAACAACTTGGCTGGGGATTGACCATGATCACCCTTGGCCTGTTCGGCAAGGTCATTCTCGCCGACACGCTTGCCGCCCCGGTGGCGGACGCGGTGTTTGCCGCACCGGCCAGCACCGGTTTTGTTGACGCCTGGATCGGCACCCTGGCTTTTTCGGCCCAGATATTTTTCGACTTTGCCGGGTACTCAACCTGCGCCATTGGTACGGCGCTGAGCCTCGGTTTCATCCTGCCGGAGAATTTCCGCTTTCCCTATGCTGCTCTCGGTTTTTCCGAGTTCTGGCGGCGCTGGCACATCTCGCTTTCCTCCTTTCTGCGCGACTATCTCTACTTCGGGATGGGGGGAAGCAGGAAAGGGGCGCTGCGGACCACGGTGAACGCCGCAGTCACCATGCTGCTCGGCGGTCTCTGGCACGGAGCCGCCTGGCATTTTGTCATCTGGGGAGGCATACACGGCGTTCTCCTGGCCGTGGAACGGGCGGTGAAGAGCTTCTTTTCGACCCGCATCGATGTCTCCGGGCCGGGTGTCCGACCGGCGCTCATGCTGCTCACCTATTTTTTCATCTGTCTCACCTGGGTATTTTTCAGGGCCGAGGATACCGGCGCCGCCTTCATCCTGCTCAACGCCATGGCCGGTGGGCAGGACGGCGGCATTCTTCCCGTATCAGCTGTCTGGCGGATATCCGTTATCACCGTGCTCCTGCTGGGGGGGCACTGGTACCTGCGCGACCTCGATTTCAAGGCAACACTGGCCCGGATGCCCTGGTGGTTGCGAAGCGCCGTGGTGGCGGTTCTCCTCCTTTCACTCACCCTTGTCCCCGGAGATGACCGTGCGTTCATTTACTTCCAGTTCTGAGAAGCGCAACGGCTCCGATTGCTGGTGCCGGGCCCTGGTGTGCGGCCTTCTGTGCACCGTTATTGTTCTCGGTGCCTGGGAGGCCTTCTGGCGCGCCTGGGGATTTGCCCCGGTCATCGAAGACGATCTCGGAATCTGGGCGGTTGTCCGCCGGGGAGTTGACCGGGGGGGGGGCGGGCCGGCCATTGTCCTCCTCGGGGCCTCGCGCATGCAGCTCGATGTCGATCCACGGGTGCTCCGGGCGGAAACAGGTCGAAAAGCAGCGATGCTCGCCATCGACGGGAGTTCGCCCCTGCCCGTGCTGGCAGATCTTGCCGGCCGAAGCTCCTTCGACGGCCTCATCATCTGCTCCCTCCTGCCGCAATGGCTTGCCGACGGGGGAGAGGACAGGGGACGTTCGGCCAGGTGGGTGCGCAAATATCATCAGCAGAAATGGTCCTTTTGGATCGAGACCCGTCTCTCCCTGTTTCTGCAGGACAGTTTTGTCTTCCGGTATCGCGGCCTGCTGCCCGACCGCCTGTGGAGGAATTTCCTGGACGGCGAGATGCCGCGGCCGCCGTACGCCGCCATGCGAAGCGATCGGTACCGACCGGCCGATTACAGCCTGACGGATATTGCCAAACTCAGGGCGGCCAGGATCGACCGCCAGAGGGAAATCGTCGCCGCGGCAGAACCGCTGGACGATGCGGAATTCGCTGCCCGGCTCGCCTGGATCGAGGACATGGTGCAGCTGGTTCGGGATCGCGGGGGCAGTGTCATTTTTGTCAGGCTGCCATCCTGCGGTGAAACCCTTGAACTGGAGGAAGCGACCTGGCCGCGGGAAAAATACTGGGACCGTTTTGCCGCAACAACATCAGCCCGGACACTCCATTTCGCCGACCATCCCGAACTTTCCTCTTTTGACTGTCCGGACGGCTCGCACCTCGACCATCGCGACGCTGTTCCCTTCACCCGCGCCCTGGTCGAGGTGCTCGTCCTGGCGCGGGATGTGCCGTAAACCGGCCTTTTCTTCAGGTCAGGAGGAAATGGAAAAGGGGTTGACTTCCAACCTGCCGTTTATTAGAAATTTTCCTGAGACCCTCCTTGCCGTCGCATTCGATTGGACATCCTCCTTTTTGCCGCGAGGCATCCGGGTTGTTGTTAAACAGGAATGATCCGCACCAGGCCATGAACAGAAAGCCGACCATCCACAGTTCCCCGCCATCGCCGGCAAGCCGGTGCACCGTAAGGCGCCCAGGATACCGGGGTTTGCAGGGCTGCCCGGTGAAGGTGTCCGCATCTGTGGTCTTGCCCGGAGAAAGGGCGGATGCCATCCTGGCGATGCTGTCCCGGGCGCCGGGACCGATCGCAAACAAGGAGCAGTGATGCGGAAAAGATCCGTTTTGATGAGGCTGACAGTGCTGCCGGGTCTGCTTCTGCTGCCGCATACGGGCTGTTCTGCGGGAGCCGGAAGCCATTACGCGTATTCTGCGGATCGGTACGAGCCATATCCTTACCATCGGCTGGAACCGTATCCCTATCCCGGGCCGTACCTCTGGCCGGATGGATCGTACTTCCACAGGGAATATTACGGGAGCCGTTACATCCCCGGATACGGTTTCCCCCGCGATTATTCCTTCGGCCGGCCGCCATACCTGCGGGACCGGAGATATTTCCGCTCCCCGGTGTTTCCCGACCGAAGATATTTCCGTCCCCGGACCTTTCCCGACCGGAGGGATTTTCATCCCCGGACGTTTCCCGACCGGAGGGATTTCCGTCCCCGGACGTCGCCCGGCGGGAAACGTCCTTCTCCGCGGCCTCTTGACCGGCCGGGGAGGCGCTGATGCCCGGCACCGCTCACCTTTTTCCCCTCGACGGCACAGGCTTCAAGCCGCCGGAAAGGGAAAATCCCCATGGAAAGGAGATCAACCGATGAAAGAAGTCATTCTTTGTATTGTTTTTGTCATTGCCTGCACTTTTCCCGCCGCCCTTTCAGCCGAGGATCGGGTCAACGCCTGTTCGGTCCTGACCCATGCCGAAGCGGAAGAGGCGGCCGGCGTGCAGCTGGCGGAAGGCCAGCTCACCGAATATGAAGCGATCTTTATGCAGGGGGTGACATTGTGCCACTTTGAATCCCGCGACCCCATGCAATATAAAAATTTTGTCAGCGTTCAGCTGACAGTCGGGGAATCACGGGAAGATGCCGCTCAAAAATTCGATGAGGCGGTTTACCTGATCCTTTCCCCGGAAGACATAGAAGGTTTCGGCGACAAGGCAGTCTGGGGCGGCGACGTGTTCCAACCCAAGGGCGGCCTGCATGTTCTCCGGGACGGGTACTACTTTGCCGTCAAGGTCAACAGGGCCGATGGCAAAGACAACCTGGCGAACTCCCGGATGCTGGCGGAAAGAATCCTCGAGCGGCTGCGGTCAGAGGACAGATGACAGGAGGAGTTTGCAGCTTCGCTGTAGGGCTGGATCCCTCACCCGGCCTCCGGCCACCCTCTCCCGCTGGAGAGGGGGGTATTTATGGCTGGACGAGGGGATGCCCGGCTTGTGGGTATAATACCGGATCGTAGGTTGGGGAGAGCCTGCGAACCCCAACAATTTTCAGCGCTTACGTTGGGCTTCGCGAGCTCGGCCCAACCTGGACGCTCTGCATTCTTAATTCTGCATTCATCTCCCGGTGTGCCCGGGGCCGGGATCTTAATGCCCCAATCTCTTTTTTTCCAGGCTCTGTTCGAGAAGCTTGAGTTGCTCAATGGCTTCGGTGAGATTCTTTTTTTCAACCGTCAGTTCTTCATTCTCCTTTATTAACCGCGCATTGAGCCGCTGCAGCGCCTCGGCTTCCGCCCGCCGGTCAGCGCGTTCCCTGTCGGAGTCCGTCCGCAGGCGGGCCAATTCTTCCTCCATACCGGCCATCTTCTGTAGAAGGCTGCGTACATAGCGTGCTTCATCGCTCCTTCCCGACCGGGAGCTGATGGAGAGATACCGGTCAAACATGAGCAGTGACCGGGCATAGTCGGGGTTCGGATTATTGTAATGAGCGTGGAGCAGGGCGAGGTCAAAAAAGGATGCGGCATGCTTCACCTCGGCAGGATCTTCGGCAAGAAGAATTTCCAGGCGAAGGATTTTCCAGCCAATGTCCTCTTTGTCCAAGGCATGAAAAGAATTCGGAAGACAGTGGATCATCGCTCTTTTCGCGCAGGCGCCGGTGAACACAAGTCCCGCGACGAGGAGCAGTAGAAGAGGCGGAAGAAGAAAACCGCCCGGGCGCGGACTTCCGGAAACCGGCATGTGGCTGCCCTACTGCAGGACCCTGAGCGTCGGATGATCGAGCGACTCCGGCACCGGTCCGTTCTCCCGGCGGTCCCGTACCAGTACGCTCCCGGGCAATGATTTGGCGTATGCTTTTAGTTCCGCCGCTATTTCGCCTGCTTTTATGTGGTTCATCCCCTTGTTGCCATCGGCGATGACCGCGGCAATGGACATGGACATGATGGGAAAGGTCATCTGCCGGCCCTGGCGGTTATGCGCCGCGATATAGCCTCTTGCCCTGTCTGCCTCGTCATAGAACGCGACAATGCTTTCGTCAAAACGCTTGATAATGGTCCGGCAGAGTGCTTCATACGTGCGGACATCGGTTATAACGGCGAAATCATCCCCGCCGATGTGGCCGATGAAGTCGTCCTCCCCGCCATGTTCCGCCACGGCGGTCCTGATGATGGCGGCGGTGGCTAGGATGACGTCATTGCCCCTGGCATACCCGTAGCGGTCGTTGAATGATTTGAAATTGTCCAGATCCACCAGGCAGAAGGCCAGGTTTGCATTTTCCGCCAGGCGCATGCTCAGGGTGTTTTCAATGGCCAGCCCGCCCGGCATTCTGGTCAATGGGTTTGAATCCAGGGAAAGCTGTTCGATCCGGGACAGGCTTGAAGCCATTAACCGCAGTGCTCCGGCGAGTTCCCCCAGTTCGTCCCTGGTGTCGATCTGCGGACAGTGATCGTATTTCCCGGCCGATATGATCTCGGTTGCCTGCTTCAGACGCCTGATGGTCCCGGCAAGGCTGCGGGTGATAAGGGATGCGGCGCCCAGTCCCATGATGATGCCAAGCAGAGAGAGCAGGGCGGTTATTTGAAAAGATTTGATGCCGATCCTGTTGGCCGTTTCCATTTTCTCCAGCTGCTCCTCCTCGCCGGCCTGGATCATGAGGTTCAGCAGCGCCGTCATCCGGTCAAACAGGGACCCGGCCAGTTCATCGAATTCTCCGCTGCCAGGGGAAATGGTGGCCGCGCCGGCGGCATCGGTGTAGAGCACGCTGAAGCGGGCGTGGAGCGCCCTCAACTCCTGGAGGGGAAGATTTTCCGAAGAAGGGAGCGCCGTCACTTTGTCCGCCAGTTCATAGAATTCCCGCTCCCGCTGCCGGAACAGATCAAGCATTTCCCTGCTGTTGAGAATCTGGTAGCGGCGGCCGTACGATTCCTGGGCCAGGAGTGCTTCCTCCATTTTATCGGCGGCCTGGATGAGAAAGGTATCTTCTTCCAGGATGCTTCTGTTGATCCGTTTCAGCTCATCGAGGCTGCGGGCGGACAGTACAGCGATGGCAATAATGACGAGAAAGATGGGCAGATAGGGCAGGATGATTTTTTTCTCGAGACCGAATCGCATGCGTGCGCACCTTGCATACAGTGGGTTCGCGGCTCGGCGGGGCAGGCGTCTGCGGCGCCGGTTACCCATGTTCATGCAATTTTCTTGCCATGATTGGCCTGACTGTTGCGAAATTGGTATCTGGCGCTGAATGTGGTGAAAAGTCGGCAGGATACGCGAGGGATCGTGTGACCGCAGTTCGGACAGCCGCCGGGCCCTCGTCAGGCGGGGGAGGGAGTTGTTTTCAAAAAAGTAACAACAATGGTAATAAGTAACCGGAAATGTCGGCGGAAGATATGAAAAAAATTATGCTTTACTAAAGTGGACGTCGGGGATAATTTACCGCAGTCGGAAGGAACCCCCGGCAAACCGTCGGACTGTGAAGCGCATAAGGGGGATGCCCTGCCGGGCGGTCAGGTTCCCCGAACCGTGAGTCCGCGCTGCCCGTTCCGCCGGCCGTGTCGGCAGAGCCCGCGGTGGCGGTGGACCCCCGGCCGCGCCGTCCGCCGGTTTTTTCTGCCGCATTGCCGTGACAATGGGAGAACAGGTCAGACCTGGGAACAATAAAACAAAGAAGAAAGGGTGCTTGCATGAAAAGTGTCAATGAGTTCATGGCGGAAGTAATTCGAAAGAATCCGGGGGAACCCGAATTTCATCAGGCAGTGCGGGAGGTCGCGGAATCGTTGGCCCCCTTCCTGAAAAAAAATCCGCGATATGAAAAGGAAAAAATCCTGGAAAGGATGATCATGCCCGAAAGGGTTGTCATTTTCAGGGTGCCGTGGCTGGACGATAATCAGGAGATCCAGGTCAATATCGGCTACCGCGTCGAGATGAACAGCGCCATCGGACCATATAAGGGCGGCCTTCGCTTCCATCCCAGCGTCAACCTCGGGATTCTCAAATTTCTCGCCTTTGAGCAGGTCTTTAAAAACAGCCTGACGACTCTGCCCATGGGCGGGGGCAAGGGTGGGTCGGATTTCGACCCCAAGGGCAAATCGGACATGGAAGTCATGAAGTTCTGCCAGAGCTTCATGACCGAATTGTTCAGGCATATCGGAGAGAACACCGACGTCCCGGCCGGCGACATCGGCGTCGGTTCCCGGGAAATCGGCTTTCTCTTCGGCCAGTATAAACGGTTGAAGAATGAGTTCACCGGCGTGCTGACCGGCAAGGGCATCAACTGGGGCGGCAGTCTCATCAGGCCCGAGGCCACCGGCTACGGCTGCGTCTATTTCGTCCAGGAGATGCTCAAAACCAGAGGCGAATCCATCGAGGGCAAGACCTGCACCGTTTCCGGTTCCGGCAACGTTGCCCAGTATACCACCGAAAAGCTTATGGAACTGGGCGCCAAGGTGGTTACCCTGTCCGATTCCGACGGCTATATCCACAAGAAGGACGGCCTGACCAGGGATGACCTCAAGTGCATCTTCGAGTTGAAGAATGTGCGGAGAGGCCGCATCAAGGAATGCGTGCAATTGTTCAAGGACTGCACCTACTATCCCGGGAGAAGGCCGTGGGAGGTGCCCTGTGATATCGCTTTCCCAAGCGCCACTCAGAACGAAATAGATGAGAATGACGCCAAGATGCTCGTCAAGAACGGTTGCTACGTCATCGGCGAGGGCGCGAACATGCCGACGACCCCGGAGGGGGTCAAGGTGTTCCTGAAGGCGAAGATTCTCTATGCGCCGGGCAAGGCGGCCAACGCGGGAGGCGTCTCAATCTCCGGTCTGGAAATGAGCCAGAACAGCATCAGGACGGCCTGGACCCGGGAAGAGGTCGACAACAAGCTGCGCCGGATCAAAAAGAACATCCATGATAATTGCGTGAAATACGGCAAAAAGAAAGACGGATACATCAATTACGTGGACGGTGCCAACATAGCCGGCTTTGTCAAAGTGGCCGATGCCATGATCGACCAGGGGGTTGTGTAGGTTGTCTCAACCTCGAGGGATTTCCGTCATCCCGCCGGTACGCGGCGGGATGACGGTTTCCGCCCCCGCCTCTCTGGTCCTGCCGCTTTTCGAAACTGCCTGATGAAGACCTGTCCCGGTTCGCAACCAACCTTTCATTCCGCCGATCTGCTCGGTAAAGGCAAACATGGCCAAAACAAAGTCAAAACCGGTATTCAGCTCCGGCATCGAGTCCCTGGATGAAGTTCTGCAGGGAATCCTGGCTGGCGACAACGTCGTCTGGCAGGTGGATGCGGTCGAGGATCAGCTTCCCTTTGTCAACGCCTTTTGCCGATGCGCCCATCTTGACGGCAAAAGGCTGATATATTTCCGGTTCGGGGAGCATCAGCCGCTGGTCCCGGATGTGTACGAACCCGAAGTGTACACCCTGACTCCCCGGTCGAGGTTCGAGCAGTTCATCACCACCATTCTCGATGTCGTCAAGACGGCCGGCCGGGGCGCATGCTACGTATTTGATTCGCTGTCCGGACTGGCAGAGGACTGGACCAGCGACAGGATGCTGGGCAATTTTTTCAAGCTGGCCTGTCCCTATCTGTACGCGGCCCATACGGTGGCCTATTTTGTGGTCCTGCGCAACACCCACACCCCCCTGTCGATCAAGGCGATTCACAGCACCGCCCAGGTTGTCCTGGACCTGTACTGCAGCGACAAGGGTACGTATATCCTGCCTTTGAAAGTCAGCATGCGGCACACCCCCACCATGTACATGCTCCATGCCCTGCGGGGCAACGATCTGACGCCGGTAAAAAGCAGCATCATCGTCTCGGAAATTCTGGCTTCCACGCCCCAGCCCTGGCTTGACAGCACGGTGCCCCGCCATGACCCGTGGGCGAAGAACCTGAGCGAGGCCAGGGCCCTGTGCGAAGATACCCCCGGGCGGACGCCGGTCCGCAAGATTGCTGCCATGCGGCGCAAGTTGATCAGGATGATGATCACCCGCAATGAGCAGTTGGCCGCCCTGTGCGAACAGTACTTCACCCTGGAGGATCTTCTGGCCATCGGCAAGCGCATCATCGGCACCGGCCTGGTGGGAGGAAAATCGACGGGCATGCTCCTGTCCCGGGCCATACTCCAGAACACAAAACAGAAATGGCGGCAGCTGCTGGAAGTGCATGATTCGTATTTCATCGGCTCCGATGTTTTCTATTCCTTTGTCATCAACAACAAGTGCTGGTGGGAACGGCACCAGATGAAGTCCTCCGCCAATCCGCTCAAGGCGGCCGAGGAGATCAGGGCCAGGCTGCTGCAGGGCAAGTTTCAGCGGGAGATATTGAATAATTTCAGGGAAATCCTCAATTATTTCGGACAGTCGCCGATCATTGTCCGCTCCAGCAGCCTCCTGGAGGACGCCTATGGAAACGCCTTCTCCGGCAAGTATGAAAGCGTGTTCTGCGCCAACCAGGGCACCCCCGAGGAACGGCTGAATGAATTCAAGAACGCGGTGCGAACCGTCTATGCGAGTTCCATGAGACAGGAGGTTTTGACCTACCGGGCGCACCGGGGGCTGTGGACCCGTTACGAGGAGATGGCCCTGCTGGTGCAGCGGGTTTCGGGTTCGGTCTACGGCCGGTACTATCTGCCCCAGTTGGCTGGCGTCGGCTATTCCTTCAATCCCTTTGCCTGGGACAAGGGCATTGATCCGGCGTCGGGAGTTCTTCGCCTGGTATTCGGCCTGGGTACCAGGGCGGTGGACAGACATGACGACGACTACACCCGTATCGTCGCCCTCAACGCGCCGCACAAGCGCCCCGAGATCAACCCCGATGAAGTTCACCGCTTCAGTCAGCATGTTGTCGATACCATTGATCTGCAGGGCAACCAGCTGGTAAGCCTCCGCTTTGAGGATCTCGCCCGGGCAGCCAGCGGAATGCCCGTCGAATTGTTTGCCGAGCGCGATCTGGCCATGGAGCGGCGGGCAGAAAAAGCGGGGATGGAGGATGTTTTCTCCTTCATGCTGACCTTCAAGAATATCTTCGCCGGGACCAGGCTGGTGGATGACATGCGGGAAATGCTCAACATTCTCGCCGGCGCCTACAAATACCCTGTGGATATCGAATTCACCGTCAACTTCCTCGACAAGGACCGCTACCGGATCAACCTTCTGCAGTGCCGGCCGTTCCAGGTCAAAATGGACGCGGCGGTCACCGGTCCGCCCGAGGACATGGAAGAGGAGGATGTCCTCCTCCGGACGGCCGGGCCCATTCTGGGTGAGGCGGTTGCCCGGAAAATCGACCGGATTCTGTATATCGATCCCGCCAGATACAGTGCCCTGCCCACCGCCGACCGCTATTCCCTCGCCCGGTTGATCGGCGACATAACCAACGAGGCGCCCCGGGGAACCCATACCATGCTTATCGGCCCGGGCCGCTGGGGAAGCCGGATGCCGGAAATGGGAGTCCCCGTTTCCTTCAACGACATCAGGAATGTGTCGGTTCTCTGTGAACTGGCCGCCATGCATGAGAAATTATCGCCCGATATTTCCGTGGGCACGCATTTTTTTAATGATCTGGTCGAAATGGAGATCGTGTATCTGGGCGTGTATCCAGAGCGCGAGGGCTACATCCTGCGCGACGACCTCATCCTTGGTGAGCCCAATGCCCTCCCGGCCCGCTTCCGCCGGATAAAGGCGGCCGAGGCCCTCCATGTCGTCGACCTCGGCAAGGCGCGGGTGTTCATTCATACAAACCCGATGGAGCAGCAGGGAATTGTTTTCCGGGCCCGCGAATAAGCCCGCGCCGGGTTTTTCCGGGTCCATGGCGACATCAGTCGGCATCTTTCAGCGGCTTGGCGCCGGCGGTGGCACGCATTATGCTTATGTCTGGGAGACGAGCAAGCATCAGACAGCAATATCAAGAGGAGAAAAATCCGCATGAACATTCTCGGACGAAAGGAAATTATGGCACTGATTGAGAAGGAAGCCGAACACTGCATATCCATCTACCTGCCGGTCCATCGTTTCGGCGACCCGCAGGACACCATTCGTTTCAAGAATCTCCTGGGCCGGGCGCAGAGACAGCTTGAGGAGAAAGGCCTGCGTTCCGTTGAGGCGGTGAAACTGCTGGAGCCCGAACACGCCCTTCTGGAGGATCTGCAATACTGGAAGAAACTCGGTTCCGAGGGCATGGCCGTATTCATCTGTGCAGGCCTGCGGGAGAGGTATCTCCTGCCCGCCCGGTTCAGCGAATCGGTGACGGTTTCCCGGCGCTTCAAGGTCAAACCGCTTGTGCCGCTGATAACCGGAGACGGAAGATTTTTTATCCTGGCGCTGAACAAGAACGATACCCGCCTTTTTATCGGCAGCCGCAACAGCATCACCGAGATCGGTCTGCCCGAAGGCGCTCCGGCAAGCATCCAGGAAGCCCTCAAGTATGATGAATCGGAGAAGCAGTTGCAGTATCACACGGGCGCCCCCGCCGCCGGGGGCAGACGCCAGGCCATGTTTCATGGCCAGGGGGCCGGCGGTGATGACGAACGGGAGAACATCACCCGGTTTTTTCAGCAGCTCGAGCGGCACCTGTCTCCGGTTTTTTATGAGCACAAGATCCCCGTGGTCCCGGTGGGCGTCGAATATCTGCCGCCCTTGTACAGGGAGATCGATTCTTCGGGGACCCTGATTCCCGGAAGCCTCAACGTCAATCCCGGCGCCCTGGACCCGGATGAACTCCATCGCCGGACCTGGGAGATGGTTGCGCCCCTTTTTGCCGAAAAGGAAAGGAAGGCCCGGGAAAAATTTCATGCCCTGCACGGCACCGGACTGGCCGTCACCGACCTGGCGGAAATTGTCACGGCGGCCAGGGACGGCCGCGTCGAGACGCTGTTTACCCTGGAAGGCGTGCAGATATGGGGAGTGTTTGATTACGACAGGAATATGATCATTCCCGTTGCCGATGATTTTCCCGGGGCGGTTGACCTGCTCGATCTCTCGGTGGCTTTGACACTGAGCGGCAACGGCGGGGTCTATGTCAAGAAGCTGGGAGACATGCCGGTGGCGGGGGATATTGCCGCGGTTCTGCGCTATTCCTGATTGACCTGTTCCGGCGGGTTGAGAAGGGGCGGGAAAACCGCCCGGCGGTCACGGAATCGGCATCAGGGCCTGCGGCAGGGATGAATGATCAATCCTTTCCGGCCGGACTCAGTCCTGTGGGAGTGGACCCTTCCTTTCCTCACCCTATTTTTCCGGCCAGCAGACCGAGCGCCAGGAGGGTGACGGCCCAGGCAAGGAGCCGGAGCGGTTTTTCCCAGGTGTCCAGCAGTTCGTTCTTTTCCCACCGTTTCACTTTTTCTTCCGTATTGAACAGGGCGCAGCAGTTCCGGGTTTTCCGGCGCACGAACCGGGCCCGGGTGCTCAGAGACCGCTGGACCAGGCTGAACAGGGCGGCGGCGGCAGCGCCGGCAAGCGCGGACCCCGATATCGCCCCTGACTGCGTCCAATAGCCGGCAATGACCGGAAATGCCCCCCAGGAGAGGGCAAAACCCAGGTCGCTGTGGAACAATCCCCGCCACCATTCGAGATTGTAAGCGAGGACCAGAAAGGTGCCCACCCCGAGAAGGGTCAAAATCATCGGAGAAGTATATTGAATCAGGATCACGGTCAGGATGACCGGCAATATCAGGCCGCCGGCGGCCAGGAGTTGTAATTCCCGGTCGCTGAATCCGGTTTTCAAAGGCCGGCCGTTGTATTCGTCAAGGGCGTGGGCCGCAATTCCGGTCCCGCTGAAGAAGGCCAGCAGCATAATGGCCAGCACCCGCCAGTCGGTGGTCGGCGCCAGAGCGGCGCCGATGGCGACATACGACATGTTCCATGCCGTATAGGGCGGGTGGAGCAAGGTCCAGAGGTCCGCCAGACGGGATCCCCGCCGGGCATAAAAAGCCGCACCTTCACCGTTCATTTTTTCCTCCCGGTCATGAAGATTCCTCCCCCGAGGGACATGTCCGTCCTGGTGACGCGCTCCAGTCCCGCTTCCTCCCACAATTCAATCAGGCTGTCACCCGGAAAGCGCCGCCAGAACTCATCAATGCTCGGGCCGAGAAATGACCCTACCTGCTCCCAGCCATGGCCGATGTATTTTCCCGCCAGGGGCAGGCAGGTCCGGGTGTAGAACCGCCACAGCGCGCCCCATGCCCCGCGGGGCCTGCCGAATTCGACCATGCCGATGCTCCCGCCCGGCCGGACAACGCGGACGAGTTCCCGCATGCACGGAAGCGGATCCTCCACATAACGGAGGAGGTAGGTAAAGGTGAGGGCGTCGAAGCTCTCCCGGGGGAAGGGAAGCTCCTCGGCCCGCCCGAGCGCGGCCACGGCGCCGCCGGCAACCGCCTGACCCAGCATTTCCCGGCTCTGGTCAAGGGAAATGACCCGATGACCATGCCGCTGCAGGAGTCGCGTCACTTCGCCGGTGCCGGCAGCCACGTCAAGGATTCTGGAATTGGGGGGCAGTCGGAGCCCGCGGATCATGCTTCGCCGCCATCGCGGATCCTGCCAGAAGCTGAGGAGTCGCGATCAGACCCCGTAATCCCGGGCAATCGGCGCAAAGAGTTGTCTCGCTGTTGTGTTCATCACGGGAAGCATTCACATTTTCTCCCGGGGATCGGGCCGCGGCCTTTCCCCGTAAACGGGCGGCTCGAACAAGCGCTCGGCGGGTCGCCGCCCGTGTCCTTCATGGACCCTTTGCGAGGGTTTGACTGCAGAGATGCAAATTTTGCACCAGCCGCGGACGGGCAGCGCAAAAGAGAGACCGGAAGGCAGGGCCGCGTCACTTATGAGCTAATCTTATCGAGTTTACAACTTTTTCTGAAAAAGCTGGTTTTTCTTCGTGCGATTTTATATAATGAGGCATGGGAGAAGAACTTCATGCCGTAGCCTTTCACCAGCGCACGGTCGTTGACGGGGTGCGGGTCCGCCTTATTTACCCGAACGAACGTGAACGGTGG
>Ga0209614_1001985_pt1 | contig 14213 bp, 20 predicted proteins | sample BlaSprsedimmetaG_FD_185484 | JGI IMG/M metagenome (GOLD analysis project Ga0209614, IMG submission 185484) | Hot spring sediment bacterial and archeal communities from California, USA to study Microbial Dark Matter (Phase II) - Blank Spring... ... | reverse complement strand
CATCAAGCAGAAGCACCTTGGGGTCCGAGGCCGGTGCCCGGGCAATCGCAAGCTGCTGCTGCTGGCTGCCCGACGGGTTGCCGCCGCGGCGGGACTTCATTTCCAGAAGGACCGGGAACAGTTCGTAGATATCGCCCGGCACCTCCTTCTTGCCGGTGACAGTCAGGCCGGTCTCGACGTTTTCCTGCACCGCCATGGCGGAAAAGATCATCCGCCCCTGCGGCACATAGGCGATGCCGCTGGCCACCCGCTGGTGGGATTTCAGCCCGGTGACCTCGGCCTCGCCCACGCGGACGGTGCCGCCCGTGGCGGGCACGATGCCCATCAGCCTCTTCATCAGCGTGGTCTTGCCCATGCCGTTGCGGCCCATGATCGCGACGATCTCGCCCGGCGCGACGTTCAGGTGCAGCCCGTGCAGGATTTCCGATTGCCCGCAGGCGGCGTGCAGGTCGATGACGTTCAGCATGTCGCGTCTCCTCTATGGCCCAGATGGACTTCGATGACCCTGGGGGCGTTCTTGACCTTGTCCATCTTGCCCTCGGACAGGGCCTTGCCCTGGTGCAGGACGGTGACGCGGGTCGCGATGTCCTGGGCGACGCCCATGTCGTGCTCGATCACGATCACCGAGCGGTGGTCGATGATGCGGTTGAGCAGTTCAGCGGTCTTCTTGCGCTCGGCCACCGACATGCGGGCCACGGGCTCGTCCAGCATCAGAAGTTCGGGATCCTGGATCAGCAGCATCCCGATTTCCAGCCACTGCTTCTGCCCATGACCGAGGAAGGCGGCCTTTTCGTCCAGCAGATCGGCCAGGAAGATCGTCTCGGCGATCTCCTGGATGCGGTCCTTGACCTCGGCATCGCGGCGGAAGAACAGCGAACCGAAGACGCCGTGCCCGCGCGGGAAGCTGAGTTCGACATTCTCGAAGACGCCGAGATCCTCTTGGACCTAGGGCGTCTGGAGCTTGCGGCCCACGCCCGCCAGAACGATCTGGTCCTCGCGCATGGTCAGAGGTTCCTGGTCCTTGAACCTGACCGACCCGCCGGTGGCCCTGATCCGGCCGCAGATCAGGTCGAGCGCGGCGGTCTTGCCCGCGCCGTTCGGCCCGATCATCACCCGGGATTCGTCGGGTTCGACATGGAAGGTCAGCCCGTCCACCGCCTTGAACCCGTCGAAGGAGACCGTCAGATCCTCGACCGACAGAACGAAACTGGTCTGATGAATTGACATGGGATCACCTCACCCGGCTGCGGCCTTGGCCGCCGGGCTGTCCGGGGCCGACGCGGAATTGGCGGGGCCGGGCGCGGCGGGGGGGCTGGCCCCTGCCCCACGACCGGCGAACAGCTTGCGCAGGCGCGCCATGACCTGTTCGGACCAGAGCCCGGCAAGGCCGTTCGGAAAGAACATCACGACCGCGATGAACAGCGCGCCGAGGCCCAGGAGCCAGAGCTCGGGGAAGCTTTCCGAAAGCGTGGTCTTGGCCCAGTTGACCAGAAGCGTGCCACAGACCGCGCCCAGGATCGACAGGCGTCCCCCCAAGGCGGCGAAGATCACCATCTCGATCGAGAGCACGATGCCGACCAGCGTAGCCGACCTGAAGGGTGAACATCGCGCCGCCGATGCCCGCAAAGGACGCGCCCAGGCAGAAGACGAAGATCCTGAAGCTGGCCAGGTCATAGCCCGAAGAACACCACCTGCCCGAGGCTGAGGATGCCCCGCCCCCAGCAGAGGACGAGGCCGATGGCGACCAAGGCATAGGTGAGATACTTGCCGAAGAGGTTGAACCGGAAGCTGTCCAGCCCCGGCGTCAGGATGAGGAAGATCACCGCGGCAAGAAGGCCGAAACAGATCGCCTCTTCGCGGGTCAGCAAGCGGGTCTTGCGGTCGTTTGCACGGGTCTTCGCTCACTTGCGGAGTTTCAGGACGAACAGGCCCTGCGGGCGCAGCATCAGATGCCGACGACCACCAGAAGCGTGATGACCTTGGCCATCGAGCCCGAGAGCAAGAAATCGAGGACGCATTGCGCCTGGCTGATCGTGAAGGCCTAGCCCGTCACACCCGCGATGCCGCAGCCGATGGCGAAGGTCAGCCGGTGGGTGCGTTCGGTGTTGATGCCGACCGCGCCCGCCATCACCCGGCTCTGGTTGATCGCGCGCACCTGCCGGCCCCGGCGCGAGCGGAACATCAGCGCGTAGATCGCGACCGATTTTCCGACCGCCAGCGCCATGACGAACCGGCCGTTGATCGGCACCTCGATCCTGTCGGTCAGCGGCAGCGAGCCCATCATCCGGTTCGGGATCGTCACGCCCACCTCGCGCGCGCCAAAGACCGAGCGGTAGATCTGCTGAAGGATCAGGCTCAGCCCCCGGGTCGCCAGGAGCGTGTCGAGCGGGCGGCGGTAGAGATGGCGTATCAGCCCCCATTCCACCAGCATCCCCAGCGCTCCGGAGGCGAGGAAGGCCAGCGCCATCGCGACGAAGAAATAGATCGGGAACAGATCGGGCAGATGCGTGGCAAAACTGTTCGACACCAGGTAGGTGACATAGGCGCCAAGGATCATGAATTCCCCATGCGCCATGTTGATCGCGCCCATCTGGCCGAAGATGATCGTAAGCGTCCGGTGTGGGAGCGGTTTCAGTTGTTTTCGGCCTGCCATTTCCACGGCATGAGTTCGTCGATGCGGTTGATCTTGTGATCGGGCAGGCGCTGGAGGACCCATGTCAGCCATGCTTCAGGGCCGACATCGTTCATCTTGGCGGTCTCGATGAGCGTGTAGGCGATCGCGGCTGCTTTTCCGCCGCCGATTGAACCCATGAACAGGTAATTCTTGCGCCCGATCGGGGGTGCTGAGTCATTATACCCCTCTTCTTCAACTATCTGGAAACATTTGCATTCGCTTCTGGTCGCCTCCGTGACACGGACGCCCCTTCCGCCTGAGGGCCTCCAGAATGTGGTCAGATTCGAGAGCGGAGGCCCGGATCTGCCACGGCGCGCCTGGAACGACTTGCTCGGCGGGCAGGATCCCGTCCTGAATCATCCGTCGCACGACGTGGCTGGTCACGTCGAGCCTCGAAGCGGCCGCGCGCAGGGTGAGCCAGACGCCGCCCTTCTCGGCCGACCGGAAGGCATGGATGCCGCGGACCCTGCGGATGGAGGCGACACGGTGTGCCGTCCAGGTCTTCTCCTGGCCAGTGCGCACGCCCATCCGGTTCAAGGTGGCCGCAATGTCAGCGTCAGAAAACCGCGTCGCCATCCGTTCCATCACCGCAAGAGCCTGCTCGGGCGTCTGGCAGCCATGCTCCCCGGTTCGCGGCTTCCGGACGCGCAGTTGCGAGTGCTGGCCGCCGCGCCAGTGGATCGTCAAGATCACCTCGCGCATGGCGTCGTCGACATCGGCGATGATGCCCGAGACCAGCGTCCGGATCAGGTGCTGGCGGCTTCGCGTCGTTCGGCAAGTAAGGCGTCGTACTCGGCCTGCTGCAGGTCGAGTTCGGCCACACGCCGCCGCTCAGCCTCTCCCTCCCTGTGCATCCGCTCGGCCTCCAGTGCCGCCTCGATGGCCATCGGCTCGACCACCCGCAGTATCTCCGATACGATCGCGGCGTTCACACGGGATCCGCCGAAGCCGAGACAACGAGGCAGGCCGAGCATGAGGTTCGGCCGGTCACAGCGATAGGTCGGGCGCCCCGGAGGCGCGCCCGTATAAGCCACCGCCAGTCCTCGGCCGCAACGCCCGCAGGTGAGCATGCCCGCCAGCAGGGCCCGGCCGCCCCGGCCGGACTTGCTTCCGCCAACCCGACCGTAGGCATTGGCGGCCAGCAGGGTCTGGTTCCGCTGGTACTCCGTCCAGTCGATGTAGCCTTCATGATGATCGTGGATCAGCACGTCCCAGGCTTCGGGCGGCTTGCCGTGACCGTAGGACTTGCGCGCCCGCCCGTCGACCAACTCGATCCGCTTCTCGCTTTTGCCGTAGGCATAAGCTCCTGCTTAGAAAGGGTTCTTCAGGAGGCCGATGACATTGCGATAGCCGAACTGCCGCCAGTCGAAGGACGTGAGGCGCTTCCCATCCGACGGACGCGGGAAGAACACGCCCTCCGCCGTCAGCGACAGGTGCGCCTGCCGGGCGCTGCCCAGCTGGCGGAACCGCTCGAACACCAGCCGGATCACCTTCTGCGGCCGAATGTCGGGATCGAAGCCGAGCCCCATGTCGCGGTGCCAGACATAGCCGATCGGCACACTGATCCGCAGCTCGCCTCGTCGCGCCTTGGCCCGGGCCGCGTCCACCATCCGTGCCCGGATGACAGGGGGATCGCCAGGCGCGTCACGGCCTGCTGGCGGTCCTGCGGGCGCCGCCCCGCACCACGGGCGTTCGTCTGGGACATAACTCCAGAGACGGGCAGTTTTGATCTTTGTCGTGTTGGCGCGCACCTGCAGTTTTACGGGGGTATCGTCCGCAAAAAGGGCTGGCCCTGCCCGGACCAGCTTGCCGATATGATCGGCCAGAGGCTCCAGCAGGGCCGTCATGCGCCCAACCCAGTCGCTCAGCGTGGAGCGATGCAGATCGACACCTTCACCGGCGCTGACCGGGGCCTTCGTGATCCTGAGCCAGCTCAAGATCAACGTGACCAACGCCTATGCGGGGTCGATCGCCTGGTCGAACTTCTTCTCGCGGCTGACCCATTCCCATCCGGGCCGCGTGGTCTGGCTGGTGTTCAATGTCGCCATCGCGCTGATGCTGATGGAACTGGGCGTGTTCGGGGCGCTGGAGCATATCCTTGGCCTCTATTCCCATGTCGCGCTGGCCTGGATCGGGGCGCTGACCGCGGATCTGGTGGTCAACAAGCCGCTGGGCCTGAGCCCGCGGGGGATCGAGTTCCGCCGCGCGCATCTTTACGACATCAACCCGGTCGGCATGGCGGCGATGGGCGGCGCGGTGGTGATCGCCTTTGTCGCCCATGGCGGGGGGCTGATGGGCGAGACGGCCGAGGCGCTGTCGGCCTTCATCGCGCTGTTCAGCGCCTTTGCCATGGCGCCGCTGATCGCCTGGGCCACGGGGGGCGGTTCTACATCGCCCGCTCCCTGCCCGAGACGACGGGTCGGCAGCACGAGGCCGGGGCGACCTGTGCGTGCTCGATCTGCGAATACCGCTTCGATGCCGAGGACATGACCCATTGCCCGTTCTATGCCGGGCCGATCTGTTCGCTGTGCTGCACGCTGGACAGTTCCTGCCGGGACGGCTGCAAGCCGCATGGCCGGGTCGACGCGAAGGTGGTGCGGATGCTGCATGCCGCCTTGCCCGACCCGGTGGCGCGGGCGCTGATGTCGCGGCTGTCGGTCTTCGTCATCGGCACGGCGATCCCGGCGGCGATCATCGGGGGGCTTCTGCTGCTGGTCCGGGCCCATGCGGGCAGCCCCGACCTGGACGCGGTGCTGACGGTGATCTTCTGCACCGCGCTGGTGGTGATCGGGGTGATCGCCTTGACGCTGATCCTGGCCATCGAAAGCCAGAACAAGGCCCGCGACGAGGCCGACCAGCCCTGCGCCGCCTCGCCCGCGCCCGAGCGACTGAAGGCGCGCGGCTATCCGGGGCCGCGCCGAACGATCATGGCGGTCGATGACGATCTGGACCATCTGCGGCTGCTCGATACCGTGCTGCGGCCGATGGGGTTCCTGGTGCAGACCGTGCCCGATGCCGAAACCGCGCTGGGCATCCTGGACGATTGCGCGCCGGACCTGTTCCTGCTGGACGCCGGGGATGGATGGATGGCAATTGGCGCAGCGCCTGCGCGCGCGGCCCGACCACCGCGCCACGCCCATCGTGATGGTGACCGGCCACGCGCTGGAGGCGCGGATGCCGGTCGACCGCGAGGGGCCTTACGATGCCTTCGTGGTCAAGCCCTGTTCGCTGCGCGACGTGCTGGTGCGTCTGGCGGACCTGATGAAGATCGACCTGGTCTTCGAGGACCGCCACGCGGCCAAGACCGCGCCCGAAGCCGCCGCGCTGCCCGCCATCGCGCCCGAGATTCCGACACGGCTTCAGGGGCTGGCCGGGATCGGCCATGCCGCGGGCGTGCGCCGCGAGCTTGACGCGCTGGAAGCGGCGGGCCTGCTCGATGCCGCGACGCTGGCGCGGCTGCGCGACCGGCTGGCCGAGTTCGACATGGCCCGGATCGTGCGCCTGCTCAGGGAGATGACCCGCGATGCTACCTGAGACCTATCCCCCGGTCCTGCCCGCCCGCTCGATCGCGTTGGTGATCGACGACGCGCCCGAGACGCGGGGGCTGATCCCGGCGGCGCTGAAGGATAACGGCATGACGGTGCTGGTCGCGCGCTCGGGGCCCGAGGGGATCGAGCTGGCGCGCCGGGTGCGGCCCGCCGTGATCCTGATGGATGCGATGATGCCCGGCATGGACGGGTTCGAGACCTGCAGCATCCTGAAATCGGGGCCGCGGCCCGAACCTGCGCAGGTGATCTTCATGACCGGGCTGACGGAGTCCGAACATATCCCGGACGGGCTGCGCGCGGGCGGGGTGGATTACATCACCAAGCCCGTGGTGGTGGACGAGCTGATCGCGCGGATCATCACCCATGTGCTGAACGCCCGCGCCGTCGCCTCGGCCCGGTACGCGCTGGAACAGGCGGGCCAAAGCGTGCTGGCCTTCGCGCCGGACGGGCGGCTGGCCCGGGGCTCGCCCGGGGCGCCGGCGCTGCTGGAAAGCCCCGAGGGCCGCGCGCTGGTGGCCGAGGGCCGCGCCCTGCCCGCGCTGGCGCGCTGGCTGGCGGGGCTGGCCGGACAGCCGATCTCCAGCATGCCGCCCTTTGCGGGCGCGGCGCTCGCGCTGTGCTATCTGGGCCAGAATCCCGGCGAGGTGATGGTGCGCATCCACCGCCATGGCGAGGGCGAGACCAAGGCGCAACTGGCGCAGGCCTTCGGCCTGACCGACCGCGAGGCCGAGGTGCTGTTCTGGCTCACTCGCGGCAAGACCAATCGCGACATCGCCGAGATCCTGGACCTGAACGCGCGCACAGTGAACAAGCACCTGGAACAGGTGTTCCACAAGATGGGCGTGGACAACCGAACCTCGGCCGCGGTGATCGCCGACCGGCTGCTGAACGCCTGACGCCGCGTGCCCGGCCTCAGGTCGGGTCGATCATCAGCCGGTCGCGCATGAAGGCCAGCGCGACGCTCAGCCCGTCGGGGGCGATGCCGTGGCCGGTGCCCTTCATCACATGGGCATAGACATCGAACCCCGCCGCGCTGAGCGCATTGCCCGCCTCGGGCAGCGCCTCGATCGGAACCACGTCATCGGCATCGCCATGCACCAGCAGCACCGGCGGGCGGGCCACCATCTCGTCCTCCAGCAGGTCCGGCGCCAGCAGCCGGCCCGAGAAGCCCACGATCCCCGCGCAGGACGGCGCGCGGCGCGCGCCCACATGCAGCGCCATCATCGTGCCCTGGGAAAAGCCGAGCAGCACCGTCTGGCGCGGCCCGATCCCCTCCTCTGCGGCGACCGCGTCGAGCCAGGCGTTCAGGTCATCCGCCGCGCGCAGCATGCCCTCGCGGCTCTGTTCCTCGGTCGAGCCGTCGATCCAGGGGATCGGGAACCATTGATGGCCGAAGGGCACGCCCGCGCAGCTTTCCGGCGCATCGGGGGCGAGGAAGGCGGTGCGCGGCATGTGCGGGGCGAGCGGCTCGGCAAGGCCCAGAAGATCGGCCCCGTTGGCGCCATAGCCGTGCAGGAAGATCACCAGCCGATCCGCCTCGCCCTTCGCCGCGCCGGCGCGACCCGACTCGAGTACCCGTGTCACGTCAAACCCTCCGCTGTCTGGCGGTCCGGGTCTAGACCCAAAGCGGCGCGGCCGCAACGGCCGACCCGCGCGGGGCCCTTGCGGTGACGGGTTTCGCCTTGCTGCGCAAGGCGACCAGCGGGGGGCGCTGCCCCCCGTCCTTCGGACTCCCCCCGGGATATTTGCCGCCAGAAGAAGACGGCAAGGCCGCGCGCCAGGGCGCCCCCTCCGACCTTGCCCGTCAGACGCGCGCCTATGCACCTTCTTCTGGCCCCAAATATCCCCGCCGGAGGCAGCCTGCGCCAGCAGGCTTCCCCTTTCGCAGCCGCGCGCCGCGGGCTAGGACTTGGACATGACAAAGACCGTCCCTGCCCCGCCCCTGTCCCCGTCGCGCGCAAGGCGCAATGTCGGCCTTCTGGTCGCCGCGCAGGCGCTGATCGGCGCGCAGATGCCGATGATCTTCACCATCGGCGGGCTTGCGGGTCAGAGCCTGGCGCCCGACCCGTGCTGGGCGACGCTGCCGATCTCGCTGATCGTGCTGGGCTCGATGCTGAGTGCAACGCCGCTGGCAAGCCTGATGCAGCGGGCGGGGCGGCGCGCGGGGTTCATGGTCGGCACGCTGGGCGGGGCGGCAGGCGGCGCGGTGGGTGCCGTGGGGCTGGTGCAGGGATCCTTCGGGTTGTTTCTTGCGGGCTCGTTCCTGACCGGCATCTATCTTTCGGCGCAGGGCTTCTACCGCTTTGCCGCCGCCGACAGCGCGACCGGCGATTTCCAGCCCAAGGCGATTTCCTATGTGCTGGCGGGCGGTCTGGTGGCCGCGGTCATCGGCCCGCAACTGGTGAAGGTGCCGGCCGAGGCGATGGTGGTTCCCTTTCTCGGCACCTATCTGGCGGTGATCGCGATCAACCTGGTCGGTCCGGTGCTGTTCGCCTTTCTCGACATCCCCGCGCCGCCGCGCCGCGTGGCGGGCCAGACGGGCGGGCGCGGTCGGGTGGAGCTGTTGCGCGATCCGGCGATCGCGGTGGCGATCATCTGCGGGATGGTGTCCTATGCGCTGATGAACCTGGTGATGACCTCGTCGCCGCTGGCGGTTGTTGGCTGCGGCTTCGATACCGGGGTCGCGGCGGATATCGTGACCGCGCATGTGCTGGCGATGTATGTGCCGAGTTTCTTCACCGGGCATCTGATCGCGCGGTTCGGCGCGCGGCCCGTGGTGGCGGCGGGGCTGACGATCCTGGCGCTGTCGGGCGGGGTGGCGGTGAGCGGGGTTGCGCTGGAGCAGTTCTATGCCGCGCTGATCCTGCTGGGCATCGGCTGGAATTTCGGCTTCATCGGGGCGACGGCGATGCTCGCGCGGGCGCATGGCCCGGAGGAACGCGGCGCGACGCAGGGGATGAACGACACGCTGGTCTTTGCCGGGGTGACGCTGGCCTCGCTGGCCTCGGGGGGGTTGATGAACTGTTCGGGCGGGTCGGCCGCCGCGGGCTGGGCGGCGGTCAACCTGGCCATGGTGCCGTTCCTGGCGCTGGCCGGGGGTGCGCTGATCTGGCTGGCGCTGCGCCCCGTGGCAGAGCGCTGAGGCCGGGTTCGGGACGGCCTTGCGCCGCGGCGGCGTCCTGTCCCGGCGCGTCCAGAAAAACACTTGCGCCCGGTCAGAATCGCAGTATGTTCCCGGCCTCGCTTGCACGATGGGTTACGCCGCGCGGCCACGCGCTGAGAGACGGGCTTTCCCAAGACAGAACACCGGGCCAGTGGCCCCGAAGGATCGAGGTTGAGACATGGCTGTCCCTCAGAACAAAGTCACGCGGTCGCGCCGCAACATGCGCCGCTCGCACGATGCGCTGGTGCCGGGCAATCCGGCCGAATGTTCGAATTGCGGCGAACTGAAGCGTCCGCATCACGTCTGTGCCGCCTGCGGCCATTACGATGACCGCGAAGTGGTTGCCCAGGCCCAGGAATTCGACCTGGACGAAGACGACGCGGCCTGAGGCCCAGGGCCGCACGTCCCCCGCGTCGAACATGAGCACGCAGCACTGTCAGGAGCCGCTGGCCGAGGCGCCGCGCAACGTCATATCGGTCGACGCCATGGGCGGGGATCGTGGTCCCGCGGCCGTGGTCGCGGGACTGGTCAAGGCCGCCACCAGGAATTCCGAGATCCGGTTCCTCCTGCATGGACGGCGGAACGAGCTGGAGCAACTGGTCTCGCGCCGCAAGGTGCTGGCCGGGCGGGTGGAGATCCGCGATGCCGCCGACATCGTCACGATGGAGGCGAGACCCAGCCAGGTGATGCGCCATGGCCAGGCGACCTCGATGTGGTCAGCGATCGACAGCGTGCGCAATGGCGAGGCGCCGGTCTGCGTGTCCTGCGGCAATACCGGGGCGCTGATGCTGTTGTCGATCGTGCGGCTGCGCAAGCTGCCGGGCGTCAACCGGCCCGCCATCGCCTGCCTGTGGCCCTCGCGCAATCCGCACGGGTTCAACGTGATGCTGGATGCCGGCGCCGATGTACGCGCGGACGAGCATGACCTTCTGCAATATGCGCTGATGGGCTCGTCCTATGCGCGCAACGGGCTGGGGCTGGACCTGCCGCGGGTCGGCATCCTGAATGTCGGCACCGAAGAGAACAAGGGACGGGCCGAGCTGAAGGCCGCCCATGACCTGATCGAGGCGAGTTGCGCGGCCGGGCAGTTCGATTTCGTCGGCTTCGTCGAAGGCGGCGACATTCCCTCGGACAAGGTCGACGTGATCGTGACCGACGGCTTTACCGGAAATGTGGCTCTGAAGACCGGCGAAGGCACCGCCCGGCTGGTCGGCGATTTCCTGCACGAGGCGTTCAGCGCGACGCCACTGTCGCGGATGGCGGCATTGCTGGCGCTGACCTCGTTGCGGCGCCTCAAGAAGCGGATCGACCCGCGCCGGGTGAATGGCGGGGTGTTCCTCGGGCTGAACGGCACGGTGGTCAAGTCGCATGGCGCGTCGGATGCCACCGGCGTCGCCGCGGCGGTCAGGCTGGCCTGGGAGCTGGCGCAATCGGGCTTTACCGAGCGGCTGGCGGCGCGCGTTGCCACGGCCTCCGGGCCGGTCCCCGAAATGGTCAAGGACGTGGCCGGAGGCGAGCGGTAGACATGGTGACACGGGCCATTGTCAGGGGCGTGGGCCATTATCTGCCCGCGCGCGTGGTCGAGAATGCCGAGTTCGAGGCGACGCTCGAGACGTCCGACGAGTGGATCCGCTCGCGCTCGGGGATCGAGCGGCGCCATCTGGCGGGCGAGGGCGAGACCACGGCCGACATGGCGATCAGCGCGGCACGGGCGGCGCTGGACGATGCGGGACTGGCACCCGACGAGGTGGATGCGATCGTCCTGGCGACCTCGACCGCCGATCTGACCTTTCCCGCGGCCGCGACCATGGTTCAGGCGGGGCTGGGCATGACGCGCGGCTTTGCCTTCGACGTGCAGGCGGTTTGTGCCGGCTTCGTCTTCGCGCTGGCCAATGCGAACGCGATGATCGCGACCGGGATGGCGCGGCGCGTGCTGGTGATCGGGGCCGAAAGCTTCAGCCGGATCATGGACTGGACCGACCGCGGCACCTGCGTGCTGTTCGGCGATGGCGCGGGCGCACTGCTGCTGGAGGCGGGCGCGGGCGCGGGCGGGTCGGATGATCGCGGCGTGCTGGCGATCGACCTGCATTCGGACGGGCGGCACAAGGACATCCTTTACGTCGATGGCGGCACCTTGACGGGCATGACCGGGCATCTCAGGATGCAGGGCAAGGAAGTGTTCCGCCATGCCGTCGAGAAGCTGGCCGACACCGCCCATGCGGCGCTGGACAAGGCGGGGCTGAGCGGGGCGGATGTCGACTGGCTGGTGCCGCATCAGGCGAATCTGCGGATCATCAAGGCCACCGCGCAGCGCATGCAATTGCCGATGGAGCGGGTGATCGTCACCGTGCAGGACCATGGCAACACCTCGGCCGCGTCGATTCCGCTTGCGCTGTCGGTGGGCAAGGCAGAGGGGCGGATCCGGCCCGGCGACCTGGTCGTGACCGAGGCGATCGGCGGCGGGCTGGCCTGGGGTGCGGTGGTTCTGCGCTGGTAAGGTTGCGCGCAAATGCCATCCTGCAAGTCGTTGTCATTGACTCGGAAATCCGTTTCTCCCTAAGCTTTTAGGCAGTCGGGGACTTTCGGGTTTTTGATCAGAGGGGACGCCATGTCCGGCAAAACGCTGACACGAATGGATTTGACCGAAGCGGTGTTCCGCGAGGTGGGCCTGTCACGCAACGAATCCGCCGACCTGGTGGAGAGCGTCCTGCAGCACATGTCGGATTCGCTGGTGCGCGGCGAGACAGTCAAGATCTCGTCCTTCGGCACCTTCTCGGTGCGGGAAAAGGCGGCACGGGTCGGCCGCAATCCGAAGACCGGCGAAGAGGTGCCGATCCTGCCGCGACGGGTCCTGACCTTCCGTCCCTCGCATCTGATGAAGGACCGCGTGGCCGCCGGAAATTCCGAGCGGAAGGACTAAGGTTCCGTTCCAGATGGAAAAATCCCCCGAAGCCTTCCGCACGATCAGCGATGTGGCGGCGTGGCTGGACACGCCCGCGCATGTACTGCGGTTCTGGGAAAGCCGGTTTTCCCAGGTCAAGCCGGTCAAGCGCGCAGGCGGGCGGCGCTATTACCGGCCGGCCGACATGATGCTGCTGGGCGGGATCAAGAGGCTCCTGCACGAGGACGGGCTGACCATCCGCGGGGTGCAGAAGATCCTGCGCGAGGAAGGGGTGAAATTCGTCTCGGCCCTGTCGCCGCCGCTGGAGGAAGGGGCGCCCGGGCTGCTGATCGAGGGCCATGCCGAGCCGGTCGAGGCGGTCGAGGCGGTCGCCAAAGCGCCGCTGCCCGGGGACGACTCGCCCGCCGAGATGGCAGAGGCCGACGAGGCCCCGATGCAGGAGGATGCCGAATCCGAGGCCACCGAGATCCTGCCGCTGGCGTTCCGCCCCCGGCCCGAACCGGACGAGGCGATCCTGCCCGGGCTCGATCTTGCGGCCGGGGCGCGCCCCGCACCGGAGGCCGAGGCGGCGATCCCCAGCTTCCGCCGCCATCCCCGCCCGCCGGTCGGGGAAGAACCCGCCGCCACCCTGCCCTTCGAGGCCGCGCCGGAGACATCCGCGGAGGAGCCGGTCGCGGCCCTTGCGGAGGCCGACTTGCTGCTCGGCCCGGAGCCCGAGGTCGCGCAGGACCCGGTCGAGGCAGAGCCGGAACCGGAGCCTGAACCCGAAGCCCATGCCCCGGCGGCCGGTCCGGCCGAACCCGGGCCCGAGGCGGAGGCGCCGGAACAGGCCGGGCCCGACATCCTGTCCGAGGCCGCCCCGGAGCTGGAAGCGCAACCGGAGGCCGAACCGGAGCCGGAACCGTTGGCCGAACCGGTGGCCGAGCCCCCTGCCCCGGCGATTGCGCGGCCCCTCGGCACGGGAATCGCCCGCAGCGATCCGGCCGATGACGACCCGGCCTTTGCCCCGGTCGCGCCACCGCTGCGCACGCTGATCCGCAGCCCCGCGCTGCGTCAGGCGCTGGCTGCCGAACGGGACCGGGCCGGGCAAGCGCTGGCGCGGCTTCAGGCGCTTGTCGAGCGGATGGCGTCCGCCGGGCAATAGGCCGATCGCGGCGGCGGGCGGGGTTTTTGCCGCTTGCCCCCGCCGTCAGACATGCTAAGAACGCCTCCGTGTCGGGCTATGGCGCAGTCTGGTAGCGCGTCCGTCTGGGGGGCGGAAGGTCGCAGGTTCAAGTCCTGCTAGCCCGACCAAAATTGCACCCGCCCGCGCGCCCTTCCGGGCCGCGGGCGGTGGTGTTTTCGGCAGCGGGACTTGCAACAGTCGGAGGCGATGCGATGACCGGACCCGGCGTGCTGCCCGCGCAGCAGATCCGCGCACTGATCGAGGCGGGCGCGATCGGCCTGAGCGCGCCCCTGGATGACGGGCAGGTGCAGCCCGCTTCGCTGGATCTGCGGCTGGGGGATGTCGCCTACCGGATGCGCGCCTCGTTCCTGGCGGGTGCGGGGGCGACGGTGGCCGAGCGTCTGGCCGATTTCGAGATGCACCGGATCGATCTCACGGGCGGGGCGGTGCTGGAAAAGGGCTGCGTCTATGTCGTGCCGCTGATGGAACGGCTGGCCCTGCCCGAGGGCGTCGCCGCGGTCGCCAATGCCAAGAGTTCGACCGGGCGGCTGGACCTTCTGACCCGTGCGATCACCGATGGCGGGGTGGAGTTCGACCGCATCCGGCCGGGGTATCACGGCCCGCTTTACGCCGAGATCTGCCCGCGCTCCTTCTCGGTGCTGGTGCGGCCCGGCCAGCGGCTGAACCAGATCCGGTTCCGTCGCGGGCAAGCGGTTCTGGACGATGCCGAACTGACGGCGCTGCATCGCGCGGTGGGGCTG
>Ga0209614_1001983_pt1 | contig 14220 bp, 10 predicted proteins | sample BlaSprsedimmetaG_FD_185484 | JGI IMG/M metagenome (GOLD analysis project Ga0209614, IMG submission 185484) | Hot spring sediment bacterial and archeal communities from California, USA to study Microbial Dark Matter (Phase II) - Blank Spring... ... | reverse complement strand
GGATACAGATGATCGATCACGGTGAAGCTGATGATAAAATTGTGGCGGTTTTGGAGAGTGACAGCTTCTGGGGTAACGTAAGAGCCATCTCCGACTTGCCTGACATGCTGGTGGAACGCCTGCGGCACTATTTTGGTACGTATAAAATGATTCCGGGAGAGCCTTCGCAGTTCTCGATTGAGCAAGTTTACGGCCACGAGCACGCCTTCCGCGTCGTCGCGGCGGCGATTGAGGATTACACCGAAGAATATGGGGCTGATTGATGTATCTCACATTTCATCACCGGCTTTGCCGTCGCCACGTTCTTCCTAGAAACCGGCCGTTCTAGAAAAACTCGTGTGGAACTGTCCAATGCCGCCGCGATCAGGTCATCGCCGGGTGCTTTTCTGCGTTTCGCCTATAACAGCCATTTGCCGGTAGGGAGAGCTGCGCGTATAGCCGTTTAGCGTTTGTGGGTTTCGCTGAGTTGTACCAGACCGACGCGGCAATCAACCCCGGCAACTCCGGCGGCCCGCTGCTGGATCTGGACGGCCAAGTCGTCGGCGTCAACTCGCAGATCGTCAGTACGAGCGGGGCCTTGGCGGGCATCGGGTTTGCGGTCTCGGCGAATACGGTGCAGCGTGTTGTGGTGGAGTTGATCGCCCGTGGTTACTACCCGCATCCGTGGGTGGGCACGCAGATGACGGCGCTGACGCCCTCCGTGGCGAACTGGTTCCGCGAGGCCGGGATGAATATCCCCGTGGACGCCGGCCTGCTGGTGCTCAGCGTGGCGCCAGGCGGCCCGGCGGACGTGGCCGGGATTCGCGGCGGAGATCGCATCGTGCGTATGGGGCGCTATCAAGTGCCGGTGGGCGGTGATATTATCGTCGCCGTCGATGAGCGGCCGGTGAAGGATATGTAGACGTGGACGATCTATCTCGAAACGCAGAAGGTCATTGGCGATACCGTGAAGATCACCATTCTCCGCGATGGTCAGGAACAGGTGATTCCTGTTATACTGGAAGAGCAGCCCCCCGGTCGCTGAGGCTGGCCTGTCATCTATTCGAGCCGGTACCCCTTGCGAAGATTTTTGCCCGATCCCAGCGGTTACATGCCCCTCAGGACCTTTTTTTCAATTTGACAATGGTGAACTTTCGGATAGATTCTAAGCGTTTAGCAAAATATGACTAGATCAGTAGTTGACAAGCAAGGCAGTCGTTATTATAATGGTAATGAACCGTGAACGTTCACGTTACCGCTCACAATGACGTCATAAGAACCTGAGTGCTTGTCGAGGGGCAGGATCGCACTTTTCTAATTTCGGATTCCTGCTATGATTATCTCAGAGCATCTTTGACCCGAACCAAACGGGGTTTCTTTCGCCCCTTTTCCTGAGTGGTGAATAATGCATTGTGCGAGTTTCACGGTGATCGCTAAAGGCTTTGCTTTAGGAAAAGAGGAGGTGACATATCGATTCGATGCACAGTATCAAAATCCACACAGAAATTGGAATCCGCACGATTGTTCAAATCAATATCTTAACCAAGGAGGTTGAATTCTGATGGAAGAGAAACGCAAGCTAACACGGCGCGAATTCTTGCAGGTTTCGGTGTTGGCGACGGCGGGTGTGGCACTCACGGCATGCGCGCAGCCTACCCCGGTGGCCACCCCTGCGCCGGAAGAACCCAAAGTCGAAGAACCCAAAGTCGAAGAACCCAAGGTCGAAGAACCGGTTGCTCCCGAGAGCAAATTCAACGAAGCCCCAATGTTGGCCGCACTGGTTGCGGCGGGTCAACTGCCCCCGGTGGATGAGCGCCTGCCGATGAACCCCTACATCGTTGAAGTTGCCGAGAGCATTGGTAACTACGGCGGCAACTGGCGGCGTGGTTTCAGTGGCGTCGCTGACCGCTGGGGTCCCACCAAGATCAACGACCGCACGCTGGCCTGGTTCGATCAGGACCTCAATATGAAGCCCAAACTGCTCGAGAGCTGGGAGGTTTCGCCGGACACCAAGACCTGGACGTTCCACCTGCGCAAAGGCGTCAAGTTCTCCGATGGAGAGCCGCTGACGAGCGAAAACTTCAAGTGGTTCTATGAACATCAGGTCAAAAACAAGGACTTGACTCCTGGCGATCCGCCTGCATCCCATCGCACGCGTGCTGAAGATGGTTCGTGGGAGGTCTGTGACATGGAATTCCCGGATGACTACACCGTCGTGTTCAAGTACGCCCGTCCGAATCCGTTGCTGTTCTACGAAGGCGGGGGTACGCGCAGTATCAACGGTTGGTTGACGCCCGGACACTACATGAAGCAGTGGCATATGGAGCTAACCGACGATAAGGCCGCGCTGGAGGCCAAAGTCGAAGCGGCCGGTTTCGCCAGTTGGAACGAATACTTCAACAACGAGCGCAACCGCTTCGACCTGAACCCGGATCGCCCGCAGATTACGCCCTTCTTGCTGAAGGGGTCGCTGGCTGAGGAGCGCTTCGTGATGGAGCGCAACCCCTACTACTATGCTACCGACCCCGAGGGCAATCAGGTTCCCTACATCGACACCATCACCCACCGGCTGTTCGAGAACCGCGAGGTTCTCAATATGTGGGTCATCAACGGTGAGATCGACTACCAGGCCCGGCACCTCAGTTTCGGCAACTACACGTTGTACAAGGAAAACGAGGCGAATGGCGACTACAGGGTTCTCAATGGCATCTCTGCCAGCCATGAGGCGCTGCAGCTCAACCTGTCTACCAAGGAGCCGAAGCTCAACGAGTTCTTCAATACCCGCGACGTGCGCATCGCTATCTCCCACGCGATTAACCGCGAGGAGATCAATGAGTTGATCTGGAACGGCCTGTTGGTACCGCGCCAGTACAGCCCGCTCCCGATGTCGCCCAACTACTACCCGAAACTCAGCAACGCCTACCTCGAGTATGACCCTGACAAGGCCAACGAACTGCTGGATGCCGCCGGCTACGATCAGAAGGGCGCCGATGGCATTCGTCTGTTCCCAGACGGCACCCCCATCAGCTTCATGATCGAGAGTACACATGAGGCCGGAACGCCGGAAGAAGATTCCGCGCAATTGGTCTGCAGGTACCTGGAGGCTGTCGGTATCAAGGCCACCTACAAGTACTTCGAACGCTCCCTATACAGCGAGCACTTCAGCGCCAACGAAATCGAGGCAGCTTACTGGGGCGGTGACCGCACGGTCCTCCCGCTGGTGCCAGGCGCCATCATCTTCCGTGGTATCCAGCCCGACCGGCCCTGGTGCCCCGGCTTTAACTTCTACTATCGCAACCCCGAGGACCCCATCGGCGTCGAACCGCCGGCCGATCACTTCATCTGGAAGATCTGGGATATCTGGGACAACCAGGTTGCGGTGGAGCCTGATCCGGCCATGCAGAACAAAGCATTTGAGGGCATTCTGGACATCTGGGCCGAGGAACTGCCCATGATCGGCATCCTGGGTGAGAAACCTGCGCCCACTGTTGCCAAGAATGGCTTCCGCAACGTTCTCGAGGGCTATCCGAACGACGACACCACCGGCGACGAACAATTCTTGCAGTCTGAATCCTTCTTCTGGGATGAGCCGGAGAAACACATGTAGTTTGTTTGCGGCACTTTTGGAGGGTGGACCCTTGTTGGGTCTACCCTCCAATACTCAGGAGTGGGGAGTAGGGAATAAGAAGCAGGCGTGCGTGCACTTGCTTCCCATTCCCTACTTCCTAATCCCTACTCCCTGATTTCGTAAAGATAGAGGTGAAGTATGTTAGGGTACATTCTCCGCCGTATCGGTATGATGATTCCGACGCTAATCGTCATCTCGATGCTTTCTTTCGTCATTATCCAGCTCCCTCCCGGCGATTACTTGACGTCGTATGTGATGAACTTGCGCCAGTCAGGCGAGGAAGTGGATGAGATCGAAATCCAGAATCTTCGGCAAAGGTACGGGCTTGGGCAGCCGGTTTACGTGCAATATTACAAGTGGATATCGGGCATCCTGTTGCGCGGCGACTGGGGCCAGTCGATGGAGTGGCGCAAGCCGGTGAAGGACTTGATTTGGGAACGTATGGCGCTGACGGTGTTCCTCTCGTTAATTGCCATCAGCGTGAGTTGGTTTATTGCCATTCCGGTGGGAGTGTTTTCCGCCACGCATCAATACTCGATTCCCGACTATCTCTTCTCGGCGATCAGCTTTATCGGTGCCGGTACACCGGGGTTCATGATAGCCCTGGTGGTGATGTGGGTCGCCATGCGTCAATTTGGGTTGAACGTGGGCGGCCTGTTTTCCGAAGAGTATATCCTCGCTCCGTGGAGTTGGGACAAGTTCGTCGATATGCTGAAGCATCTATGGATTCCCGTCATCGTGATTGGGTTGGAGAGCACGGCCGGCAGCATCCGCACGACGCGCGCCAACGTGCTGGATGAGTTGAACAAGCCTTACGTGGAAACCGCGCGCGCCAAGGGCGTGAAGGAGCGCAAACTGGTGTGGAAGTATCCGGTACGGGTGGCGATGAACCCCTTCTTTAGCACCGTGGGTTGGACGTTGGCGGGCCTGATTTCCGGGCAAACGCTGGTGGCCGTGGTGCTCAGTTTGCAGACGAATGGCCCGATGATGTTGCGCGCCTTAAGGTCCCAGGACATGTACCTGGCCGGCAGCTTTTTGTTCTTGTTGAGCGTGTTGACCGTCATCGGCACATTGGTCTCCGATGTTTTGCTCGCGTGGATTGACCCCCGCATTCGTATGGAGGGCTAGTGATGACGACCCCAAAACCACAACCACAAGATATGGAATCCCTCGAGCTGCTTGAGGCAGAACCGTTGGCGCAACCGGAGGAGGAACAGCTTTACGTTGCCGGTCAGTGGCAACTGATGTGGTGGAAGTTCCGCAAGCACAAAATGGCGCTCGTGGGCGGCGTTATTTTGATCATCCTTTATCTCATCGGTGCCTTTTGCGAATTTATCGCGCCTTACGATCCTGAAGCGTACTTTGTCCGTTACAAAATGGCCCCGCCGACGCCGGTTCGCATTTTCGATACGACGGGTACGTTGCAAGCACCCTTCATCTACCATCGGGATCGTTCGAAAGACCTGGAGACGCTGCGGGATGTCTATACCGAAAATCCTGAGATCAAGTATCCCATCCATTTCTTTGTCAAAGGCACGTCTTATAAACTATGGGGCATCTGGGAGACCGATATCAATTTATTCGGACTGGCGCCAGGGATCGAAGACCAGGGAGTCTTTCTCTTCGGCGCCGACCGGTTGGGCCGCGATCTTTTCTCACGTCTCTGTTATGGTGCGCGCATCTCACTCTCGGTCGGTCTGGTTGGTGTTTTCTTGAGTCTGACGCTTGGCATCGTGTTGGGCGGCATCTCCGGCTATTACGGTGGTCGTGTCGATACGATCATTCAGCGCGTCATCGAGTTTATCCGCACCATTCCGACGATTCCTTTGTGGATGGCGCTCAGCGCGGCTTTGCCTGCCGACTGGCCGGTGCTGCGGATGTATTTTGGTATCACGATCATCCTCTCGCTCGTCGGCTGGACGGGGATGGCACGGGTCGTGCGAGGGCGTTTCCTATCGTTGCGCCAGGAGGACTTTGTGCTGGCCGCGCGCCTGAGCGGATCGAACGAGTTCCGCATTATCATCCGGCACATGGTGCCCTCGTTCTTGAGCCACATCATCGCCAGCCTGACGCTCTCGATCCCCGGCCAAATTCTGGGTGAGACGGGATTGAGCTTTCTCGGCCTGGGGTTGCGCGCGCCGGCCATCAGTTGGGGGGTGCTGCTCCAGGAAGCGCAGAATGTGCGCTCGCTGGCTCAGGCTCCGTGGTTGTTATTTAGCCCGGCGGTTGCCGTTATCCTAACCGTCTTTGCCTTCAACTTCCTCGGTGACGGTCTGCGCGACGCGGCGGATCCATATGCGAGATAGTCAATAGTCGGATGGTCAATAAGTCCGAAGTCCCGACTACCAGACTAACGACTACTTGACTAATCTACAGGAGAACAACGATGAACAATAAAAAAGATGCACTCGTTGAGGTGAATAACCTGCAAACGCACTTTTTCCTGGACGAAGGGACGGTACGTGCGGTGGATGGGGCAGATTTTGTCATCCATCGTGGGGAGACGTTAGGCGTGGTGGGAGAGAGTGGCTGCGGGAAGAGTGTGACGGCGCGCTCGATTCTCAATATCGTGCCCAAGCCGGGGAAAACGGTGGGCGGGGAGATTTTGTACCACCGCCGCAAGAGCGACGGCATAGAGATGCTCGACCTGACGCAACTGCCGTCGCAGAGCGACAAGATGCGCAGCATCCGTGGGGCAGAAATCTCTATGATATTCCAAGAGCCGATGACGTCGCTCAGTCCGGTGCATACCATCGGCAACCAGATCGTAGAAGCGATCCGGTTGCACCGGCCGGTTTCGAAGGACGAAGCTGAAGAACTGGCGGTGGAAGTGCTGGATTTGGTGGGGATGCCATTGCCCAAGCGGACGGTGACGCAGTACGCGCACGAGTTGAGCGGCGGGATGCGCCAGCGGGCGATGATCGCTATGGCGCTGTCGTGCCATCCAAGTCTGCTGATCGCGGACGAGCCGACGACGGCGCTGGATGTAACGACAGAGGCGCAGATATTGCGACTGATGCGGCAATTACAGGATGAGTTGGGGATGGCGATTATGTTTATCACCCACAACCTGGGCGTCATTGCGCAGATGACGGAGAACGTGGTTGTGATGTACATGGGGAAGGTCGTTGAGCAGGCAGACGTGGACACAATATTCTACCATCCGCAGCATCCGTACACGCAGGCGTTGCTGCAATCGATTCCGCGGTTAGGGCAGAAGACGGCGCGGCGTGGGGCGGGACAGAGCCGGTTGGCGTCGATCCGGGGGATGGTGCCGGACCCGTATGCGCTGCCGCAGGGGTGTGCGTTCCATCCACGGTGTAACCAGATGGTCGCGGGAGAGTGCGATCTGCGCGAACCGCAGATGGTCGAAGTCGCGCCAGGCCACAGGGTTCGTTGTCTGGCCTGTGCTGGCGTCTAATCACCGTTATTCAACGCGAATTTTGAGGAAAACATTATGACTGAAGCACTTAAGAATACAACTTCTGCGACCGTGACAAAGAATCCCATCCTGCTCGAGGTCAAAGACCTGAAAAAGCATTTCCCCATCAAGAAAGGTTTCCTTATCTCGAAGGTCGTCGGTCACGTCAAGGCCGTCGATGGCGTGAACTTTTTCATTCGTGAGCAGGAAACGCTGGGTCTGGTGGGTGAAAGTGGTTGTGGCAAGACAACCACGGGCCGCTTGATCCTGCGGGCTTACGAACCCACTGCAGGGGAAGTCTGGTTCAACGACCAGCAAATGGGGCGCGTCAACGTGCCGGATTTGGATAAACACCAGCTCAAAATGCTGCGCCAGAATATGCAGATGATCTTCCAGGACCCCTACTCGTCGCTCAACCCGCGTATGACGCTGTTGCAAATCGTCGGCGAACCGTTGTTGGTGAACGGCATCGCCAAGGGTGGGGAACTGCAAGACCGGGTGGCGGAGTTGTTGCGCGTGGTGGGCCTGCGCCCGGAATACATGACGCGCTATCCGCACGCCTTCAGCGGCGGGCAACGCCAGCGCATCGGTGTGGCGCGCGCGTTGGCGCTAAATCCACAATTGGTGGTGTGTGATGAACCGGTCTCGGCGCTCGACGTCTCTATTCAAGCGCAGACGCTCAACCTGTTGCAAGACTTGCAGGAGCAGTTCGGGTTGACGTATTTGTTCGTCTCGCACGACCTGAGCGTGGTGGAGCACATCAGTGACCGGATCGCGGTGATGTACGTCGGCAAGTTGGTGGAAGCCGCTACGACGGATGCGCTGTTCCAGCGCCCGCTGCATCCTTACACCGAGGCGTTGCTGTCGGCGGTACCGAAGCCGGACCCGCGCCTGCGCACCGAGCCAATTGTGTTGCCGGGCGACGTCGCGGACCCGGCGAACCCGCCGAGCGGCTGCTACTTCCACCCACGTTGCCGGTACGCCGTCGACCGCTGCAAGACTGAGGAGCCGGTCTTGCGCGAACTCGAACCGGAGCATTTCGTGAGCTGCCATCGCGCGGAAGAACTGCAACTCGTTGGTGTTTTGGGGAAAGTTGCAGCGTAAACATCAAGCCATACAAGTCTTATGTATGGGAACACCAGTACAGGAGGATAGTTTTATAAGATGATACTTGATGAAAAGGAATGATGTTGACGTTGTTGTTTCAATTCTCTTGTTTCGATTATTTGGAGGTTAAACATGAAGGAGAGAGGTAAGTTAACACGTCGTGAATTCCTGCAGATTTCTGCATTGACGACCGCCGGCATCGTGGTGACGGCGTGTCGCGCCCCGTCCACACCTGCCCCGGAGACGCCCGCCCCGGCTGTCGAGGCCCCCAAGGAGACGGAACCAACTGCCGTTCCTGAGCCAGTTTCGCAGTACAATGAAGCGCCTGAACTGGCAAGTATGGTTACGGCCGGTACGTTGCCCCCGGTGGATGAGCGGTTGCCGCTCGAACCCCTGGTCGTGACGCCGGTGGAAGAGGTGGGGCAATATGGCGGCGTCTGGCATCGCGCGGCGGTCGGCCCGGGTGACGTGCAAATCGGCGCGCGGTTGTCTTACGAGAACTTGATTCGCTGGAACGCGGATGGCTCGGCCATGCTGCCGAACGTTGCCAAAGCCTGGGACATCTCTGCGGACGGTAGGGCCTTCACCTTTTACCTGCGCCAGGGTATGAAGTGGTCGGATGGTGAGCCTTTTACCGCTGACGATATCAGGTTCCTCTTCGAAGACCAATGGGGTAACGAAGAACTCAGTCCTACCGGCATGCCGGGCTGGCTGAAGATGGATGGGGAGCCGGCGCTGTTTGAAAAGGTGGATGATTATGCTTTCCGTATTACTTTCTCCCAGCCTAACGGCCTTTTCCTGACATTGCTGGCTTCGGCGAATGGTTTGCACTTCCACCGCGCTGCGCATTACGCGAAGCAATTCCACGTACACTACGAAGATAGGGAAAAACTGGAGAAAGATGCTGCGGATGCCGGTTTCGAGTTCTGGTACCAACTCTACAACAACAAGGCCGGCAACTACTGGGAGGTCGTGCGTGAAAATGTAGATTTGCCAACGATCTATGCCTGGCAAGTCATTGTTCCCTCGCCTACGTCTCCCACGGTGCTTGACCGCAACAAATATTACTGGAAAGTGGATACGGCGGGCAATCAACTCCCATACATCGACAAGATCGAGCATACCCTGGTGGAAAACGCCGAGGTCTTGAACCTCAAGGCCATTGCCGGCGAGCTGGATATGCAATTGCGCCACATCAACTTCGCCAACTTCCCCCTCTTCCAGGACAGTAGAGAGCAGGGTGATTACCGGGTGCTGCAATGGCTGCGCGGGTACATCACCGACACAGCCATCGCGCCCAACGTGGTCCACAAAGACCCGGTGATGCGCGAAATCATCGGTGACAAGCGCTTCCGCTGGGCGCTCTCGCACGCCATCAACCGGGAAGAAATCATCGAGTCCGTGTACCTGGGTATGGCCGAACCGAATCAGGTTTCACCCCTGTCCACCTCGCCCTTCTACTGGGAAGAGCAGGCCAAGAATCGCCTGGAGTACGACCTGGATTTGGCGAACAGCCTGCTCGATGAAATGGGACTGACTGAGAAGGACTCCGAAGGGTATCGTCTGCGTCCGGACGGCAGTCGTTTGACCATCGTCTACGAGTTCGCCCCGATCTTTGGCGCGTGGGCTGATATCGGCGAATTGCTGACCGCGCAGTGGAAACTCATCGGCGTTAATCTGATCGTGAACCAGATGGACCGCAGTCTCTTCTACGAACGCAAAGCCGCGAACGAGCACGACATGGGCGTGTGGACGGGCAATGGCGAGTTCAACCCGCTCATCGGGCCGCGCTGGTTCATGCCGCTGGATCACGAGTCCATCCAGGCCATTCCTTATGCCACCTGGTTCAACACCGATGGCGCGGAAGGCGAGGAGCCGCCGGCCGGCAGCGACATCCGCAAGACCCGCGAGATCTATCAAGAAATCGAGGTCACGGTGGACCCGGATAAGCAGCAGCAGCTCTGGCGCGAAATCCTGGAGTTGAACAAGGAGAACCTCTGGGTCCTCGGCATCGCCACCGCGCCGCCGGAACTGGTCATTACGAAGAACAACTTCCGCAATGTGCCGGACGTTGCCGTCAGTGACTGGAACCTGTTGACGCCTGGCGCCACTGCGCCGGAGCAATATTTCTTCAAGAAGTAACTTCTTCGAAGTTGCTTGTCTCTTTAATGTGTAGTTACGAGGTTTGCTCAGGTGGGACGCACTTTAGGCTTAGAATAACGTGTGTTCCGTGTAAAACCTGACGTTTTACGGCGTTTTCAAGTGCGTCCCACCTTGGCTGCGTAACTACTGTTTATGGATATACGGTAGGCAGGGTCTCCTAGCCATCCCAACCCTGTCTACCGTCTACCGTCTACTGTCTACCGTAAAAAAGGAGCGCCCAGATGTTAGGTTACATTCTGCGCCGGATTGTCCTGTTAATCCCTACATTGATAGGTATTACCATTGTGACGTTTATCGTGATCGAACTGCCGCCGGGCGATTACTTGACCGCTCACGTGATGAACCTGGCTGCCGGCGGGGACGTGGTGGATCAACAGCAACTGGAAGCTCTGAAACTTCAGTACGGGTTGGATTTGCCGGTCCACCAGCGTTACTTTCGCTGGGTTAGCAACATCCTACGGGGCGACTTTGGACGTTCTTTTGAGTGGAATCGTCCGGTCACGGACTTGATCTGGGAACGTTTGGCCTTGACCCTGGTCATCACGGTGACGACGTTGCTCTTCACCTGGATTGTGGGCTTTATCATCGGCGTTTATTCAGCCACGCACCAGTATTCATTCCTCGACTATCTTTTCACCAGTTTAGGCTTCGTTGGTTTGGGCACGCCGGACTTTATGATCGCGCTGGTGTTGCTCTGGATCGGGTTTTCCGTATTTGGCGTCAATCTTACGGGTTTGTTCTCCCGTGAGTTTCAGACTGCCCCGTGGAGTTTGGCGAAGTTTGTGGATATGCTCAAGCACTTGTGGGTGCCGATGCTTATCCTGGGTACTGCGGGAACGGCGGGCATGGCGCGCACGATGCGCGCGAATTTGTTGGACGAGTTACAGAAACCTTACGTGGAGACCGGGCGCGCCAAAGGCCTGAAGGAATGGCGGTTGGTCTTCAAATATCCGGTGCGCGTGGCCTTGAATCCTTTTATCAGTACGGCGGGGTGGGCGCTGCCGGGTTTGATTTCCGGCGCAACCATTGTTTCCGTAGTGCTCAGTTTGCCGACCGCCGGCCCGTTGCTGTTGAAGGCGCTGATGGGGCAAGATATGTACCTGGCCGCCAGCTTCTTGATGTTGTTGAGCGTCTTGACCGTTATCGGCACCTTGATCTCGGATATTCTGTTGGCCTTTATCGATCCGCGTATTCGCTATGACGCGCACTGACACGGTTGGAGAAATCGATGAAAACGCATAATGAGATTCCTGTTGAGCGCGAAGAAGTGGTGATTGTGGGAGCGCCTGCGCCTGTAGGTGAATCATTTGAAGAAGACTTGTCGCCGGAGTCCAAAGAAGAGCGTCTTTACGTGGCCACGCAGTGGCAACTGATGTGGTGGAAGTTTCGCCGTCATAAGATGGCGTTAATCAGTGTCGGCCTTTTAGTGATCATCTATGGCATCACCCTTTTTTGTGAATTTCTCGCTCCTTATGATCCACACCGTTACGACGTAAAATACGCCTATGCGCCGCCGCAATTGCCGCATTTTGTGGATGCGGAAGGTTTGCACTTTCCGCCGTATGTGTATGGTTTGACGGGGGCGCGCGACCCCGAAACGCTGCGCATCGTCTATGAAATTGACGAAACGCAGCGGTTGCCGCTCAAATTCCTCACGCAGGGTGACCCTTACAAATTCTGGGGCATCTGGCCATCGAATTTGCGCCTGGTTGGGTTGGAGACTAATGATCAGGTCGTGTATATTCTAGGCGCAGATCGTTTGGGGCGCGACAATCTATCGCGCATCCTGATGGGCACGCGCATTTCCACAACGATCGGTCTGGTCGGCGTGGCGCTTAGTTTCGTGTTCGGTATTTTATTAGGTGGCCTTTCTGGCTTCTATGGCGGCGTCGTCGACACGATCATTCAACGCCTCATCGAGTTTATCCGTTCTATCCCGAGCATCCCGCTGTGGCTGGCTTTGAGCGCCGCCGTGCCGAAGGACTGGCCGGTGCTGCGCGTCTATTTTATGATTACGGTCATCCTCTCGTTGATCGGCTGGACGGGGTTGGCGCGTGTTGTGCGCGGGCGTTTTCTGTCTTTGCGCAAAGAGGATTTCGTCCTGGCGGCCAGATTGTCAGGTTCTTCGGAAATGCGCATCATCCTGCGGCATATGGTGCCCTCGTTCTACAGTCACATTATTGCATCGATCACGTTAGCCATCCCCTGGATGATCCTCAGCGAAACCAGCTTGAGCTTCCTGGGATTGGGCATCCGGCCTCCGGCGATCAGTTGGGGCGCTTTGCTGCAGGAAGCGCAGAACTTGCGGGCGATTGCGATGGCCCCCTGGCTGCTTATCCCCGGTCTCTTCGTCATCATCACTGTACTGGCTTTCAACTTTGTGGGCGACGGCCTGCGCGACGCGGCCGATCCGTATGCGCGATAGTTTAGTCAGGTAGTCAGGTAGTCGAGATTGTGGACTGGCGACTACCCGACTACCTGACTGTTCGACGAATAACGTTATGAAAATCCTGCTCTTGTTCCCCCCACATTGGGTCCCGGCGATGCCGCACCTGGCTTTGCCGACGCTCACCGCTTACCTGCGCGCCCACGGCGTCGAAGTCATCCAGCGCGATCTGAACGTTGAATTCTTCGATGCCTTGCTCACGCGCGGTGCGTTGGACGATGCGGTAGTGCGCCTGCGCGAGCGGCTGCCTTCTGTATCCGGCCCAGCGGCTCAAATTTACCGAGCGGCATTGCAGGATGGCCCGCGATTGGCTGCCCAGGTAGAAAGCGCGAAAGCCATTTTCCGTAGCCCGGATTTCCTCGATGGCGAGGCCAGCCTGCCGGCGTTTCTTACCCTCGCGCAAAGCCTTGATCTGGCTTCACTGCCTTTTGCGCCTACCGAGCTTGGCCTGACGAATTTCAGACCACCCATCCCGGCAGACAGCAGCCAGGCTTTGTTGTACATCGTGGGCGACCCGCAACGCAACATATTTCTTGACTTCTTTCGCCGGCGTGTGCTCCCCGGTATCGTTCGTGAACAGCCGGACATCGTCGGTATCTCGATTCCCACGCTGGATCAGATGATCGCCGGGATGACGTTGGGGCATCTCATCAAAGGGGCCGGGCTGCCCTGCCACGTGACCGTCGGCGGCCCGCACATCTCGATGTTGCGCGAGCAACTGCCGAAAGTCCCGGCAATCTTCCGCCTGTTTGATAGCGCCATCGTCTTTGATGGGGAAACTGCCTTGTTGCGTCTGGCCGAGAGCCTGGATGACGACGGCGACCTTTCCAAAGTGCCCAACTTGATTTATAACGATCGTGGCATCGTGCGTAGTACGCCGGTGCAGGCTGAACCGCATCCCAACCTGCTGCCTGATTTCGATGGCCTGCCGCTGGATCGCTATCTCGTCCCCACGCCGGTGCTGCCGATGTTGAGCGCCCACGGATGTTATCACGGCAAGTGTGGATTCTGCAACGTCGGGTACGGTGGGCCTGGGACGTTCAGCCAACTGGATGCCGATCTCGTGGTCGAGCACATGCTGGCGCTACACGAGAAGTACGGCGCGCGCCACATCTTCTTCGCCGACGAAGCCATCACGCCGCGCAACCTCAAGGTGATGTCCGCGCGATTGGCGGAGGCGGGCGCGCCCATCCACTGGTGCGGCTGCGTGCGCTTCGACGCAGGACTCACCTGCGACCTGTTGGAACACATGGCGCGGGGCGGCTGCCGGATGCTGCTCTTCGGCCTGGAAACCGCCGCCGAACGCACGATGAAGCGCATGGTCAAAGGGACACAATTGCCGGTGATGAGCCGCATTTTGCGCGACAGCACTGCCGCCGGCATCTGGAACCACACGTTCTTCTTCTTCGGCTTTCCCGGCGAGACGATGGAGGAGGCGCAGGAGACGGTCAATTTCGTCTACGCGCATCAGGATGC
>Ga0209614_1001982_pt1 | contig 14220 bp, 14 predicted proteins | sample BlaSprsedimmetaG_FD_185484 | JGI IMG/M metagenome (GOLD analysis project Ga0209614, IMG submission 185484) | Hot spring sediment bacterial and archeal communities from California, USA to study Microbial Dark Matter (Phase II) - Blank Spring... ... | reverse complement strand
CAGCCTGGCCCCGTACCTGCTCGCGCCGGGCGACACCATCACCCGGCCCGGCAAGCTCGGCGCCGACATCAGCCCCCTGACGGGCATCCTGGCCGCCGACGCCCATCGCGCCTATGTGGAATTGCCCGACGAGCAGCGCCGCATCCTGTATCTGTGGCTGGACTCCAACGTGCCGTTCTTCGGAACCTACGAGGAACAGGACCTGCCCGCCCAGCTCCAGGGCCTCGCCGTCGCCCCGCCGCCGCTCCAATAGCAGGAACGAGCGGTCGGTCGCAATGTCAAAGTATGACACGCAATTGCATTGTATCGCAGGCGCCGGGCCGTTAGAATTCACGGGGCGACAGATGAGCCTGCGCCGGCGTGAAGGCCGCCGGCGGCGACTAATAACTGGGCTCGACCGCAACGATAAGGATTGGATCGACGATGAAGCCGACAAGAATCACGTTTGACCCCAATATCATGGGTGGCAAGCCCTGCATTCGCGGGATGCGCGTCACGGTTGGGATGATCGTGGGCCTGCTTGCCTCCGGCCATACAAGGGACCATATTCTGCATCGCTATCCGTATCTGGAGCCGCAGGATATTAATGAGGCGCTCGCCTATGCGGCGTGGCGCGTTGAGGAAGTGGACATTCCAATCCGGTCGGAGTCGGCATGAAGATCCTCATCGATATGAACCTGTCGCCGGATTGGGTCAACGTCTTGAGAAAGGCGGGACATGAGTCGATCCATTGGTCCGCAGTCGGCAAGCCCGATGCGCCGGATCGAACGATATGTGAGTATGCCCGAGACCACGGTCATATCTTGTTCACGCACGATCTGGATTTTGGCGCTATCCTGGCGGCAACCGACGCCGATGCTCCCAGTGTCTTCCAGGTTCGCGCGCAGGATGTGGATCCATCGTCGCTGGGGGCGACCGTCATTTCGGTGCTGGCGCAGTGTGAGGCGCACCTTGAGAAAGGGGCTCTGATCAGTCTCGATGAATCCGGCCACAGACTCAGGGTTCTTCCCATCCACCCTTGAGAAGGGCCGGCGTCGTGCAGGTATATTGTCTATTGTAGTCACACGGGAAATCCGGGCCATGACGAGAATGCAACTGATTGCGAGGCTGGTCGTCACGTACCTGCTCATGTACGTTCTGTCCGGTCTTCTTAGTGGATTTCACACCCAGATCTGCTTCGCCAAGCATAGCTCAGCGGCTTTTTCGACCCTGCAAACCGTATTGCTGCTGGCCTCCATCCTTGCCATACCGCCGCTCCTGTTCTACGTCTTGCTCGTGATCGTATTGCCCAGGATCGATGGGATCTTCGGGCCGAACGGCCATGCCGACAAAGTCCATGACAAGTGGATCATCGGGGGCCATCGTCTGGTGTTGATGTACTTCGGGTTGGTGTTCATCACAAGCAAGACCGATTTTCTGATAGCGGCACCGCGGCATGTAATACGCCGTACCCCATACGACCCTATTGCTCCGCCGGCCGGCATTGCCGCAGCAACTCACGTCGGCCCGTGTCAATCGCCTGTATGGCCCGCCTCGGCGGGGTCTCTTTGGATCGGAGCCGTCCAGAGGTAAAGGGTGTGCTCCTCGCCGTCGGAGGACGTGAATCGCTCGACCTTGTCGGGCTTGACGCCGCGCATGTCGAAGTCGTGCGAGATGATCCGTGAGCCGGGTTTGAGTTTCTGCAGTTGGGGGATGAGTTTGACGTTCAGTTGGGGCAGCAGATACAGCGTGACAACATTCGCCTGGCTGAGGTCCAGCGTGAAGATGTCCTGTTGTTCGATGGTGACGAGATGGCCCACGTTGTGGTCGGCCACGTTCTTGTTGGAGTCGGCGATGCGGCGGGGGTCGATGTCGTAGCCGACGGCCCTGCTGCCGTACTTGATGGCGGCGGTCACGACGATGCGCCCGTCGCCGCAGCCGAGGTCGTAGAGCAGTTCATCCTTCTTGGGCTGGACCAGTTCCAGCATTCGGTCAACGACTTCCTGGGGTGTCGGGACATAGACGACGTCGGGTGTGGTCTTGACGGGTGTTTCGACTTTCGTGGCGGCGTCGGCAAGTCTCTTCGGGGGCGTGAGCTTGAGCTGCCCGCGATGGTCGGGCCGGGTCAGGCTGATGCCGTCCAGCGGCGGCTCGCAAACGGCCGGGTCGACTCCGAAGGCCTCCAGAATGGTCGGGGCGACGTCCTGGCGTCGGCCGTTGCGGGCGACCTGCTTGTTGTTGGTGGCAAGAAAGACGTAGGGGGCCCAACCGTGGCCCTTGGCGTCTTCGTTGAAGCCGTGGTCGGCGGTGATGTAGAACTGGGTCTTGTCGGCCAGGCCGAGGTCCTTGACCTTCCGCATGATGCGGCCGGTCCACAGGTCATTGGAGATCAGCGCGTCGTTATACTGGCTGGAGTTCTCTCCGTGCTGGTGGCCGCTGTGATCGACCTCGGCGAAATGCACGAAGAACAAGAACGGCTTGTCTTTGTACTGCTCCAGCAGTTCCATCGCCCGTGTGCCGACCTTCGCATCCTGAGCCAGGCCGTACTCCCAGACGTCCATTACCTTGTACATGTTGTGGTAGGGCTGGCCGGGGATGATACGGTACTTGACGCCATCTTCCTCGATAATGGCGCCTTGCTGTTTGCCCGCTCCGGGGTCGGGCTTGCCGGTGGTTGACTTGTTCTGCGCGGCCTTCTTGGGTTTCGCAACAGGATTACCCTGCTCGTCGAGCCGGATCTTCTGCGGCGGGTCGATGGCCCCGCAATGGGCCTTCTTGCCGATGACGGCGACGGTCACGAAGTTGTCGGGGCCGTAGAGGCTTTCGAGCCGCTCAAAGATACTGTAACCGGCCGGGACCGGCTGGAATCGGCTGTTGCTGTAGACACCTGTCTTGTCGGGGTAGTAGCCCGTCAGGATCTGCGACCAGCCGGCCTTGGTGTCGGTCCGGCCCTCGATGTCGATATCGACCATGACGCCCGCGTCGATGAGGCCCTTGAGAGTGGGCAGTTCGCCGCGTTCAAGGCATTGGTGGACGTGCTCCCGCTGGGCGCCGTCCCAACCGAAGAGAATGACGTTGCGGGGCGGATCGGCGGCAATAACCGGCCCAGCGGAGACCATCGCCACGACCACGGCTACGAGAGACAACACTCTACGGATCATTCGATTTCCTCCTTTGAACGGGTTGGCCGGGTCCGCGACGCGGTCGAACCACACGCTCGCCCCGCGACAGGGCCACGGCGCAGGCACAGCCCCCGCGGGAACTGTACTGGGGCGCAAAGACGCCCCGATGCGGGACTTTATTGCACGGCAAGGGCTCGGGGGCGTGGTTTTTTCTCAACAGGCCGATTTGGAACCGGCCGGCGGCGATGGATGCGGGGGGATGTGACGTTAAACCGCTGCTGGAACAGGACTTACAGTGATTTCACCGGATGTCGGCGACTTGGATGTGATCGGCAGCAGAACGGTGAAGGTCGTGCCCTTGCCCAGTTTGCTGTGGACTTCGATGGAGCCTCCGTGCATATCGACGATCTTCTTGACAATGGCCAGCCCCAGACCCGTACCCGGGACCTTCAAGGCGGTTGCCCCGACGCGGTAGAACCGCTCAAAGATGTGGGGCAGGTCCTCCGGCGGGATGCCCATGCCGGTGTCGCTGACACGGATGGCGGCCAGTGGCCCGTGTTGCTCGGCCGATATCCGAACGACGCCACCGGGTTCGGTGAACTTCACGGCGTTATTGGCCAGGTTGGTGATGACCGACTCGGTCTTGGAGGCGTCGGCCTCGATGGCGGGCAGCCGCGGATCGACCAGGGTTTCGATCCGGACATCCTTGCGGTCGGCCACGGGGCGCAGCGCCACGGCCGCCTTCTCGACCAGCCGGCACAGGTCAACGCGGCCCGGCGCCAGCGCGGCACGACCCGATTCGAGCCGCGATATCTCCAGCAGACCCTCGATGAGCTGGGCCAGACGATCCGATTCCTGATTGATGATGCGGAGAAACTCGCCGCGGGTTTGGCTGTCCATGCGATCATCGTCGATGATGGTCTCCGTGTAGGCCTTGATACACGTAAGAGGGGTGCGAAGCTCATGGGAGATGGAGGCGATGAAGTCCTCCTTCAGGCGTTCGAGCCGACGTTCTTTCGATATATCGCGGAAGACGATGACGACGCCGATGACGCGGTCTTCATCCTGACGGACGGGGGCGGCGACCATGGAGACCGGGCGGTCCCGGCCGTCCAGGCCCACCAGTATGTCGTGCTCTCCGCCGAATTGCGTGCGGCCGATTCGCAGGACCTTGTCAACGATGGCGTCCTGGACCTGGCCCGTGCGGCCGTCCACGACGTGGAACATCTCGCCGAGCGGGCGGTCCTGAACGGGTTCGAATTCCCAGCCCGCCAGGGTCTCGGCCAGACGGTTGAACAGCACGATCCGCTTGTCGGGATCGACCACGATGACCCCCTCGGCCATGCTTGAAAACGTGACCGAAAGCAGTTCCTTCTCCGCATCGACCTTGTGAAGTCGTTCGGCGACAAGGACCCGAAGGTTCTCCCGATACTTGTGAAGTTTGCGCCGCGCGGTCCGAAGTTCCGTCACATCATGCAGGGACGCCAGAAAGGCGGGATGGCCCTGCCATTCGATGGCGGCCACTTGCATCTCGACGACGGCGCATCGGCCGCCGGGCGCCTTCAGCGAAATCTCGCCGGCGGCGCCGGCGACCAGTTCATGCTCGAATCGGGCACCGAGCAGTTGTTCGGCGTTCTGTCCGTAGAGGCGTTCGGCGGCGGGATTGACGAAGAGGATCGTTGACTGAAGGTCTGTCACAATCACGGCGTCGCGCCCGGCGTTGATGATGCCGCGGAGATTGCGCTCGCTCTGGCGCAGGACGTCGTCCTGCCGCGACCGCTCGATGACGTGTAACGCGGTGCGCACCAGGACGTCGTTGAAGGCGTTCTCGCCTTTGAACAGGAAATCACCGGCCCCGCAGCGTATGGCCTCGATGCCGACCTGTTCGTCATCAGTGCCGGTGAGCATGATGACGGGCGTGTCGGGGGCCGTCTTACGGATGGCGTGATAGGTGTCGAGCCCCTGGCTGTCGGGCAGGCCCAGATCCAGCAGGACCATGTCGAAACGGCCCATCGTCAGGTGCTCGCGGGCCTGACGCAGGGTCCCGGCGAACGTAGCCTCAAAGGTCACGGCCGACCGGGTATTCCTGAGAGCGTGGCCGACCAGATGCTGCCAGATTCCGTCATCCTCGACCACGAGGACGCGGATCGTGCGTCCGGCGGCGGCTCCGTTGAGTGTCTGGTTATATCGCGGCACGGCCGATTTCTCGCAAGGCATACATCACTGTCCAGGCCACGGTCTAGAAGATACGCTCTCACGACCGCGGCGCAGCCGCCGGCGGCGAGAGTCTCTCTCGCACGGCGTCGAGCAGGGTAGTGTTGTCGAAGGGTTTTGTGATATACCCCGCGGCGCCGAGTTGCGCGGCGCGGTCCGCGTCGGCTCCGGCGCCTCGGGCGGTCATCATCACGACGGGGATATGGCGGGTGCGTTCATCGGCCATCAGTTCGGTCAGGACCTCCAGGCCGTCGGCCTCCGGGAGCATCCAGTCGAGCAGCACCATGTCCGGAAGCAATTCGCGGGTCAGTTTGAGACCGCAAACCCCGTCGCGGGCCAGATAGACGGTGTAGTTCTCGCGTTCGAGGTTGTACTTGACGACGTGTGCGATGTGCTGTTCGTCTTCGATGACCAGAATCGTGTGGCTTGTGCTCATGCGTGGCTCCTGATAGTGAGACCGTAGACGGCGGACCTCGGACCTGGAGCCGCGGACGGCCCTTCGCCGTCGGGGACGAGCTGCCGGTAATGAATTGCGACCCAGGACCGGTTAAACAAACCAAAGACAGCGGCCGCGAACCGGTGACCAACCGGCCCGCGTTGACGCGGAGTTGCGGTGTGTCGCGGCCGGCGACCTGTCGATGCAAAACAGGCGGCCATGAAGAGGCACCGCCCGCAGCCGCGGGGCTGTCATGTCCGCGAAAAGACTGCTATTCCACTTTGGCCCGTAAACAAAGTATAGGGTAAGAATGGGATTCTCCAAGCCGTCGCCGGTCCATGCCGGAAAGATTTCCTGCACGGGCTTTGCGGATGGGTTATAATGCGCGGGCCTGTCCGGCGGTGCGACGCCGGATCGGGCGACTGACAGGACTGAAATGATCGTATCGCAAGTAAAGGAGGATCACATGTCATCACAGCATGAGTCTCTGGTCTCAAGACGTGGATTGTTGGCCCAGGGTGCGGCCGTGGCGGTGCTGGCCGGCGCGACCGCCCGGGCGGCGGAACGCGGTCGCCCGACCGGTGGTATGGCGGCGCGGCAGTTCGGCTTTCGCACGCAGGTCGGCGTACAGCTCTACTCGGTGCGCGACGACTGCGCCAAGGACCTGCCCGGCACCATTGCGAAGGTGGCCCAGATGGGCTATCAGGGCGTGGAATTCGCCGGCTACTACGGGCGCAGCGCCGCCGAACTGCGCAAGATGCTCGACGACAACGGCATCGTCTGCTGCGGCACGCACACGGGCCTCGATACGCTGCTCGGCGACAACCTGCAAAAGACCATCGATTTCAACAAGACGCTCGGCAATAGATACCTCATTGTGCCGGGCCTGCCGGGTCAGTACACCAACTCCATCGACGCCTGGACGAAGACGGGCAAGCTCTTCGCCGAACTGGCCGAGAAGGCCAAGTCCCAGGATATGCGCGTGGGCTATCACAATCACAGCGCCGAGTTCCAGAAGATGGACGGTAAGCTGCCCTGGGAGGTCTTCCTGGACAACAGCAGCCAGGATGTGATTATGCAGCTCGATATCGGCAACGCGATGCACGGCGGCCAGGGCGTCGATCCGATTCCGTACATCTACCGGTATCCGGGTCGCACCGTGACCATCCACCTCAAGGAATTCAGCAAGACCAACAACAAGGCCGTCGTCGGGGAAGGCGATGTGCCGTGGCGGGCGGTCTTCGCCCTCTGCCGGGCCGTCGGTGGGACCGAGTGGTACATCGTCGAGCAAGAGAGCTACGCCGCCACGCCGCTGGAGAGCATCCAGAAGTGCCTGGAGAACCTCCGCGAAATGAGGCTCGTCTTTACGCCCGGCCAGAGACAATCAGGGTAAACGCTTTGACAATACTCGGGGGGCGATGGCATTCAGCCGCCCCCCCTCATTATTGCGCGGGGCCGCAGCCTGTCTTACTCACGGCCTTGCCCCGCTCGATGTGGGTCTGCGGCAAAAGCGGAATGCCCGTCATAGGATTCGGATGGGTATCCAGGTGGCGTTGTTGGATTCGCAGAACTCCGTGATGCTGCCGGTGTAGTCGACAATCACGCCAAGCCAGTAGGTCTGCCCCGGTGTGAGGTCGGCGGGCAGGGTAATGCTGTGCTGAGGGGTGTAGACCTTGTTGCGGTTGATCGTCAGCGTCCGTGTGGCGATCCGGCGGTCGCTGGTGGTGATGTAGTCATTTGTTGATATGTAATACGCCACGTTGACGCCGGTTTGGTCGTAGTAGCCGTTGTTCTCGAAGGTGAATTCGACCTTGTATGAGCCGCCGGCATTGACCTTGTAACGCTTCCAGCCGTCGAAGTCCTCCCGCGAGACATTGTTGCCGGCAAGATCGTACATACGGCAGTGAACGTGTTCGCTATACTCGCCGTGGGCGCCTCCGTGCTTCCAGTGCGAAACACCCAGATCGTTCTTGTTCGTGGTGTTCGTCCGCCCGTAGAGATGGACCTCTCCATGCCCGGCGTCCTCGCCGACATACCAGCGGACGACGCCGTTATTGACATGGATGTGGTCCCAGTCCTGGCCCATGACATTGTACGTATCGTCCTCGTGGGCCAGGCCAAGCGCGTGCCCCATCTCATGGATGGCCGTGCAGCCCCAGGGGCGATAACTGCCGCCGTAGGGCGTCTTGCTCGACTGTGTGGTCGTCTTGGACCAGAGCACATCGGCATCGAAAATGACATCGGCTTCGATGAGCTTGTGATTGCTGCCCGTGCAGTTGTAGCGGTAGTAACAGATCGCTGGGGCGCCGTCCAGAATGCTTTGTTTGCTGGAGAACCAGATTTCGTTCTGACTGTTCGACCGGCCGACGTACTTCTCCCCCCAGTTACGGATGCCGAACACGAATTCCCCCGGCGCCTCATTCCAGCGGGCGTTGACCGTGGTCAACGCGTTGCGCCAGCTGGTGCCGGACTTGAAGCTGTTCTTGCCCGCGCGCCAGTTCAGTTTTTCATCGGGCCACTTGAGGTTCTTGCCGTCACAGTGCCAATGACCGTAGCCGGCGGCATGGTCGGCCGCAAAACCACACACCAGAGCCGCCACGACAACCGCGGTAAACCTGGAGTATTCATGGGTCTTCATCGCTATCACTCCTGCGTTATTGGCTGATTGGACGCATCTGTGTTTGGGGATGATTCGGTCACAGGCAACTCGGGTCGCCGGGGGCGTTGCATTCGAGCCACGACTCGGCAATGACCAGGAAGTCGTAGAAATCGACGTAACAGTCCCGCTTGCCCTCGGGCCCGGAAATATCGCCCGGCATGGGTCCTTCGAGCAGGATGCGCATCTCACATTCATTGGCCGGCAGCACGGGATTGCCGCCGTTGAGCGCCAGCAGTTGGGCCTCGATGCGTTCGGCTTCAAAGACGGCTTCCTGCTGATCGGGCGGTAACTGGTCGAGCCACGGCCGCGGTCGTTCCGGCGGCGGCGCCTGCGAGTCGTCTTTCGGAGTGTCTTCGCTGTAGGACTCCGCCTCGAAGGGCTTGGAGCTATCGGCGTTGTCCACGGGGGGCCATTGCTGGAGTTCCTCGGGGGTGTGCGTCTCGGCCACGATCCTTGCAACAAACGTATCGAAATCCGCCTCGCGGAACTGCGGCCCCTTCGGATTGCTTTCGGCGGGCAGCCCACTTTCGTCGCCCTCGTCCACAGTAACTTTTTCGAGCGTGCACCCGTCACAGTCGCCGAACTTGTAGGTCATCACTTCCTCCAGGGGATGCTTGGGGCCGTAGTCGATCTCGTCGGGTATGGGCGGCTGAAACTGGACATGCACAATCTCATGGCCGACGTCGCTGTAGATGCGCGGCTCTTTTATGGCGGGATCGACAAGCACGCGGAAGCGTCCCTTCTCGGAGCCCACGAGCGGACACGGTCGAATCGTGTTCTGCAGGACAAACAGCAGATCGCGATCGCCCGGATCCATGTGGGGATAGTGCGGGACAAAGACAATCTCACCGGGTTTTTCCTGGCAGATGCCGCCGACCATTTGAAGCGTCAATGTCGTTGAGGGACCTCCGCCCGGCGCCTGCGGGGGCTTGCCCTTATAGACCTTTTCGATCTGGTAGGTCACGAAGCTGTGCGGCAGGTTGGAGCCGTCCGCGAAGACAGGCTGGTTGTCTTCGTCGTAGACCTGTTTGCCGCTTTCATCGCGAACCGGGACATACTCCGAGTTGCGATACTCGACCTTCGTCACGGCGCCCTTGAAGATGAAATCCGCCTGCTTGGCCATGCCGCGGATGTCCGGGAGATACAAGGACGGCTCCTCTTGGCCGTAAGCCGTCCTCCCCAGGATCACCGCGGCGCACAGGCCCACCCCTGTTATCAGAGCGAATCGTCCGCGCACCATTGCATGTCCTCCATATGCTATGTACAGACCCCTTGGGTCGTATGCTCACACACCGCGTGCGATGCATAGGCGCATTATAGCACAGACCCCCTCCACGGCTACATGCAATTGTGCGGGCCGGGACCGGGCCTATGGCGGCAGAGGGTGTCAAATCCTTGCGAACGGTCCCCAAAGGCCGTTTTCCGCGACCCGGCGGGGCGTGTCCGGTTGCATAAAAAATGTGGTGCTCTCCGCGAAGAGACAAAAAAAGGTCGCACGATAGCGCCTGGCCCGGCGTTATCGTGCGGCCGAAAATGAGGTTCGTCGTTTGCCGGAGTGCTCGCACCACCGACAATAGGCTATCGGCCGGGCTTGTATTTGGCCCAGTAGTCGGGCATCAGTTCGCGGGTCTTCTCTTCGAGCTCCTGATCGCTGATGGAGGTCAATCGCCCGTCCACCTCGTACTGGTCGATGACCCACCGGGCGAGCTTATGGACCTTGATCTTGCTGATGCGGTCGTCGCCCTTGAGGCCGAAGAACTCATTGACCCAGTGGGCGACCCCGTCGGCGCCGCTCTTGTCGGTGATGCTCACGCGGGCCGGGCGGTTCAGCAGTTTCGTCGTGTCGAAGATGTTGTAGATGCGTTCATCCTGACGCAGCCCGCCGGCGTGGATGCCGGCGCGGGTGGTGTTGAAGTTGCGCCCGGCAAAGGGGTAGTTGTCCGGGATGGGCAGGCCGATGGAAGTCATATAGTCGGCCAGCTCCGTGATGACGGTCGTGTCGATGCCGCACAGGCCGCCCTTGAGGGCGATGTACTCCATGACGGCGCCCTCCAGCGGCGGGTTGCCGGTCCGCTCGCCGAAACCGAAGAGCGTCGTGTTGACGAAGTCGCAGCCGTACAGCCAGGCCGTCGCCCCATTGACATGGACCTTGTGGAAGTCGTTGTGCCCGTGCCATTCGAGCCGGTCGCTCGGCACGCCCACTTCACGGTTGAGCTTATAGATGAGCTTGGGGATGCTCCGCGGCAAAGAGGCGCCCGGGAAGCTGACGCCGAAACCCATCGTGTCGCACAGGCGGATCTTGACGGACAATTCCGGCGGCGCCTGCTCGCTCATTTCCATCAGCCGCTCGACAAAGGGCAGGACGAAGCCGTCGATGTCGGCCCGGGTGATGTCCTCCAGATGGCAGCGCGGGCGGACGCCGGCCTCGAACGCGGCCGCGACGACCTCGCAATAGGCGTCCATGCAGCGCTGGCGGCTGGGGAACTTGAGCTTCTGGAAGATGTGGTAGTCCGAGCAGCTCGTCAACATGCCGGTTTCCCGCAGGCCCGCCTCCCTGACGAGGCGGAAATCCCCCTTGTCCGCCCGGATCCAGCCGGTGCATTCGGGGTATGTATGCCCCAGCGCGCGGCAGCGGTCGAGCGTCTCGCGGTCGTTCTTCGTGTACAGGAAGAACTCGGTCTGGCGGACGACGCCGTTGGGGCCGCCGAGCCTGGCCAGCAGGTCGTAGATGCGGACCATCTGGTCGATCGTGTACGGGGGGCGCGATTGCTGGCCGTCGCGGAAGGTCGTGTCCGTGATGCAGATATCGCGGTCCTTGACGCCGGCGAAGTCGAATTGGACCGCCTTGCCGTCGATGTACTCGACCACGGGGTTGGCCAGCGGAATCAGCGGCGGCAGATCGTGGGGGAAGACGTCTTCCAACAGATTCGGCCGAGTCGTGTCGACCAGCGGGTGTTTCTTCTTGTCTTTTGCCATACGTGCTCCTCTTGTGACTCCATCGAAACAAGGAGTGTCATTCTGAGCGAAGCGAAGCATCTGGGCTGCGATCTTGTGATCGCTACCATTCGAGGCCCGGATGCTTCGCTCCGCTCAGCATGACAACCTGGATTCCGATTTCGAGATCGTCCTTTGTCATTCTTCGATGTCGACGCCCTGGCTCTTGCAGACATCCGCGATGAACTCAACGGCGTCGCCGACGGTCTGCACCGACAGGGCGGCGTCCTCGTCCATCTCGATGCCGAATTCCTCCTCGAACATCGCCACCAGCTCGATGGACTGGACGGATTCGGCGCCGAGGTCCGCGGTGAAGCTGCTGTCCGCCGTGATCTCCCGCGGGTCGAGCCTGAGGACCCGGGCGGTCACGGCGATAACACGTTCTGCGACTGTTGCCATTGGTGCCTCCGAAAATAATCAACGGTTGAGAAGTTCTCTGCGTCCTTTTTTGACGGCCCGCAGTCTTGCGGGGGCGGTGATCTCGAATACGGCGTCCCACAGCGTCTGCTGGGCGTCCGTCCATTGCTGTTTGCGACGGCTCATGGCGACCGCGGCCGTCTCGTACAGGGCCCGCTTGCCAAAGCCCTTGGTGATAATCCCCTCGATCAGCCATGAGAACGACGGGATATGCTTGGGCAGGGGTTTGCCGGTGGCCATGATGATGGCCATCGCCCCGACATAGGCGCCCGTGTTCAGCAGCGTGCCAACGGAGGTCTTGGTGTGGTCGCCGATCAGCGCCCCGACCTTGGGCGAGCCGGTGTCCGTGCCGACCTTGTCGTCGAGCATGACCGAGACGCTGGAGTAGTCGTTCTTGAGGTCGCTGTTGGTGGTCAGGGCTCCCAGATTGACCCATTGGCCGACGTAGGCATGGCCGAGGAAGCCATCGTGGTACTTGTTGGAGTAGCCGTGGATGATGGACTCTTCGATCTCGCCGCCGACGCGGCACATCGGGCCGATGGAGTTGCCTTCGCGGCACTTGGCCCCGAGGAGGATGGATTGGGGGCCGACGTAGCAGGGCCCCTCGATGCGCGTGAAGGGATGGATCTCGGCGTCGGCGTCGATATAGACCGGACCGTGCTCGGCGTCGATAACGACCATTGGGTGGACCAGGGCCCCCGGCGCGACGTAGACGTCCTTCCTGTTGCCTCGAATGGCCGTGGGCTGTTCGACGGCCCCTTCGATGCCGCAGCGTCCGGCCGCGGCGAAATCGGCCGCAAGGACCTGCGGATTGGCCAGGATGAGGTCCCAGGTGTAGTTCCAGCGGGGCTGTTTCGCCGGCACATTCGGCAGCAGATGCACCGCCGAGGCGATAAACCCATCGATGTCCGCGGTATCCAGCCTGGCGGCGTCGGCGGCCGTGATACGGGCATACAGAACGGCCCCATTGTCGTCCACCCCCACCACGCTTGGCCCCTTGTGTGGCACATCGAGCGTCTCGGCCTTGAGCCGACCGTCGAGCACAAGCAGGTCGTCGCCCTTGAGCACCGCCATATCGTTGACCGACGTGGCACGGGCATCCTGCCCGTGCATCCCGTGCACAGGATAACCTCTGGGCCAGTCAAGAGCCTCCTGATATGCCTGGGCCATGTAATCCGGCACGAAATACGCCGCCTGCGACAGCCCCAATCCCGCCAGGAGCTTCTCCCGCAGCGACGAAAAGCCGCAGCGAAGCTCCCAGATCGGACGGCAGAACGTCAGCGGGTGGAACCTGGCCCGGACAGCCTCATTGCGGTCAACGAATATGACCTTCATCAACAGCAGCCCTTTCTATTACATGCACCCCACCCGGCCGACCACGAAATACGCCAGACGAAATACGAACCTACCTGAGCAGGCTCTCCGGATCGAGGTTGGCGCTCTCAATGTCCTTGAAATACCTGGCCGTGCCGACCTTCAACTCCGCGGTGGCGTCCTCATCGCAGACGATAATAGCCCGGCGGTGCATCTGCAGGGCGCTGATGGTCCACATGTGGTTGACGCCGCCCTCGATGGCGTTCTGAAGGGCCCGGGCCTTGTTGTATCCGTTGACGATGATAATGACCTCCTCGGAGTCCATGACCGTACCAACGCCCACCGTCAGCGCCGTGAGCGGGACCTTCGTCAGGTCGTTGTCGAAGAAGCGCGAATTGGCGATGATGGTGTCCTGCGTGAGGGTCTTGACGCGGGTGCGGCTGGTCAGCGAAGAGCCCGGTTCGTTGAAGGCGATGTGCCCGTCCGGGCCGATGCCACCGACGAACAGTCTGACGCCGCCGGCTTGCCGGATCTTCGCCTCGTAGGCCTCGCACTCGGCATCGAGGTCGGGGGCGTTGCCGTTGAGGATATTGACATTGGCCTTCGGGATGTCGATATGGCTGAAGAAGTTGTTCCACATGAAGCTGTAGTAGCTCTGGGGGTGCTCCTTCGGCAGGTGGCAGTATTCATCCATATTGAACGTAACGACGTTCTTGAAGGATACGACGCCGTCCTTGTTCAACCGGATGAGGTCGCGATACATGCCCAGCGGCGAGGACCCGGTGGGCAGGCCCAGGACGAAAGGTTTGGCGGCCGTAGGGGCCGACCGGATGATCCGGCGAGCCACGTAGTGGGCCATCCATGCCGAGGCCTTGTCGTAATCCGGCTGAATAATGACTCTCATAACGCACTCCTTAGCAGTCAGGCTCCTGGCGTATACCGCCGATGGTCCGTTCCGCAAGCACAGCGCCCGGCGGACCGCCATCCACGGCCGGATTGGCCGGCAGAGGACCCCGCCATCGCGGCCGCCGCGATGGGATACGCATTCTGTGGGTAGCGATTTGAATTGTCAACGGCGGAATTAG
>Ga0209614_1001981_pt1 | contig 14238 bp, 13 predicted proteins | sample BlaSprsedimmetaG_FD_185484 | JGI IMG/M metagenome (GOLD analysis project Ga0209614, IMG submission 185484) | Hot spring sediment bacterial and archeal communities from California, USA to study Microbial Dark Matter (Phase II) - Blank Spring... ... | reverse complement strand
GAATTATTGGCAGCTGCTTCTGAGTATCCGGTTGTCACAATCACCGGGCCTCGTCAATCAGGCAAAACAACTCTGGCAAGGATGGTTTTCCCGGACAGGGAATATATCTCGCTGGAAGAACCGGACATCCGTTCTGCCGTTCAATCTGATCCCAGAGGATTTCTTAATCATCTTCAACACGGCGGCATTATTGACGAGATACAGCGTGTTCCGGAACTGCTATCCTACATTCAGGGAATTGTGGACAAAAAAACCATTCCCGGTTTTTTCATTCTCACTGGCAGTCATCAGCCGGCTCTTCATCATGCTGTAAGCCAGTCTTTGGCCGGCAGAACCGCTCTTTTAAAACTTCTGCCTTTCTCTTATGATGAAATCAGCCATTACCGTTCCAGCTTTACCCCTTTTGAGCTGCTTGTACGGGGTATGTATCCGGCTATTCATGAAAGAAATCTTCAATCCGCGCGCTTTTACAACAGCTATTATCAAACGTATATTGAAAGGGATTTGCGGGCGCTTATTGAGCTTAAAGACTTACGTTCCTTTCAGATTTTTATGAAACTGCTTGCCGGCCGCATAGGAAGTGTTGTCAATTACACTTCGCTTGGCAATGATACGGGCGTATCCTCAACAACAATAAAGAGCTGGATCAGTGTTTTGAAGGCTTCCTATGTTATTATTGAATTAAACCCTTTTTTCGCAAATATCGGAAAGCGCCTGATTAAATCTCCAAAAATTTATTTCACGGATACAGGACTGGCCTGCTATCTTGCCAATATTTCAAGCGCCGCCCAGCTTTTCCGGGATCCTCTGCGCGGGGGGTTGTTTGAAAACTTTGTCATTTTGGAGTTTATCAAAAGCGCCTGCAACCAGGGCGTTTATCCGGATTTTTATTTTTACCGTGATTCACACGGCAATGAGGTGGATTTGGTGATTAAAACAGAAGATGTGCTGCATCCGGTTGAAATTAAATCTGCCCAAACCTTTACTCATGATTTTGTTAAAGGAATTATCCGCTTCGACAGGGTATTTCCCGGCAGTAAACAGAATGGACTGGTGCTGTACGCGGGAGATCAGAGGCTCTCAGCCAGCGGCATAACTGTTCTTAATCCTTTTCAAAACAATTTCTGGATTGATTTTTTCAGCAAATCCTGAATCTCCCTTTAAAAAAGGGTGGCTTTGGATTGTTTTTCTGGGGTTTAGTTGATATAATCCCCCCCCCTTTTTTAAAGGGGGCCGGGGGGATTTTTCGCGGACATGGAATGAACCGCCTTTTCTCACTGGACGCGGGAGCATCCGTGGGGGGGCGTTGCCACGGAGACCGTGGTGACGAGGACGCAACTTTATTAACGGTTGACTGTTAACGGTTAATTGTTAACTTTATTAACTTTAGCCACTTTAGTTCACTTTACTCACTTTAGTCACTTTTTTTGTCACTCCAATATTCAAAACATTACTACAATGAAACACCTCTGATATATTCCTCAAAACCGAGCACTTTTTGTCTTCCGTCTCTGGAAAACAAAAATGGTTCTACGTCTCGGGCTGCGGCGGTCATGTCCGATTTTTCGCACACTTTAAGCAGCTCTTCTTTTAATGAATCCCAATTTGAAACACCTGTTTTCATATTCAGATAGTTCCAGTCCGGTGATACTTTTCTGCCCAGGAGAAACACAACATCAAAAAAATCTCTTCCCATGATTCTCTGCCTGTTAAATATCGCAAAGAATTTTTGAGATAGAATCACCGGCAGCGGTACAGTGATGACTGTCGTAAAAATCTCAAATTTATTGAGAATGATCCTTTCCGGATTGTACTCATGTTGCTGTTTTTCCGTATCGATCTGTATTAATATTTTTTCTTCTGCATGCCCCGAAAGTCCTGATTCATATAATAATTTTGGAAACCTGATATAACAGTGCCACGCGCCGCGCATGACTGTTTTCATCTCTGGCTCATACCCTTCCCGCTTCAATTCTTTTTCAATATATCGGCTGATATTGCCAAAATCGTCTTCGCTGAGGTTTATATTGTCAAAATCCAGATCCTCAGAAAATCTCTGATTCTCATGAATAATTCTAAGACAGGTGCCTCCCATAAACCGGAGTGAACCTGCCCACCGGCTTTTATAGATTATCTGCAGGATTTTAACCTGTAAATATTCACGGAGCAAAAACTTCGTAAATTTCTGAAGGGGCTCCGGATAAAATTTTTTAATTTCCTTAAGTTCAAGCATTGAGATACGCTTTCAATATTTTTATTCGTTTATCCAAAGTTTTTGAGGATATATACCGCTGATAATCGGCCAGCCGGGACATGGATACTTTTTCATTGATTTCATGCCGATTCCAGCGTAATTCAACAATATCCTGCTCGCTGTTTATCGAAGAAGTCAAATACAGACAGTCAATCAGCGCTTTTTCCGGGCTGGCTGCCAGCACGGTATAATCATCTCTACGTTCAAGCCTGAAGCCAAAGTACAATACAGGTTTTATATGCCGGTATTTGAAATTTCCGGCAGGCGTCTCAAAAGCAGCGGTTTTTAAGGTGGTGCATGAAATGGCCTGGAATACACCCTGGGGTATTAAGCCGTACAGGCTCAGCGCGGATTCCATGGAAACATATGAAGGCCTGTATATTAAATTGGCAATATAAAATGACAGCCCTTCTGTCTGCTGGCGGTCTGTGAGGCAATAGTATTCATTTCTGATTTTTTGCAAATATCCCTTGTTTTGCCATTCAATCAGCCGGCGCCTGTCAAAACCGGGAAACTGCTTTTCAATTTCTCTGACCGAAAATGCTGGAAATACAGCCATCCGCCTGCTGAATTCAAGAAAATTCATTGATTGATTCCGCCTTTTTTAAGATACAGTTAAATTTATTTCTATTTATTGTTAAAATCAACAATTATTTGAAATAAATTTCGTTTCATTTTGATTTCGGCCGAATCCCGCGTGATGGTTTTATAATCGTTTTCAGGATTGGGCGATACAGGTTGTTTTCGGGCAGATCTGACGCGCATGGAAATAATATCCCGATCCCGATTTGCCGGAATCTGGATGACAAGGATTTTTGGTTTGGTGGTATTATCCGCATTCCGTTAAGAAATCCCTCTAAATCTCCCTTTAAAAAAGGGTGGCTTTGGATTGTTTTTCAGAGGTTCAGCTGATATAATCTCCCCCTTTTTTAAAGGGGGCCGGGGGGATTTCCCGCGGACATGGAATGAACCCGCTTTTTGCACTGGACGCGGGAGCGTCCGAAGGGGCGTTGCCACGGAGACCGTGGTGGCGGGAGGTGAAGATCCCGATTTACCGGGATTTTTTGGTTTGGTGGTATTATTTCGCGTTTCTTGAAAAAAAGCATTGTATTTTTAAATCTATATTCTTAAATTTGCCTTGTATTTTTAAATTAACCATGCAGAAATAACCTTGCTATTCTAAAGGGGCATTAGATGAAACGTTTGATATTCTCCAGACTGCTGTCGTGGAAGCATGATGCCGACAGAAAACCGCTTATTCTGCGCGGCGCCCGGCAAACAGGCAAAACATGGAGTATCACCGATTTTGGCCAACGCTGCTTTGAAGGTTTTTTTCACAAAATTGATTTTGAAAAGCACCCGGACTGGCATCAAGTCTTTGATAAAAACCTGGATCCGGTCCGCATTCTCTCTGAGCTGGAACTGCTGCTGAATGCCCCCATTACACCGGGCAAAGATCTGTTGTTTTTTGATGAAATACAAAACTGCCCCGCGGCGTTGATGGCCTTACGGTATTTTTATGAAGAAATGCCAGATCTCCACGTCATAGCCGCCGGTTCTCTGCTTGAATTCGCGCTCTCAGACATTGCTTTTCCTGTAGGACGTGTCCGGATGATGGACATGCATCCTCTGACTTTTACGGAATTTCTTGAAGCCACAAACCAAAAAAGACTCGCCAGTTTACTTGATGAACCTTTGCATCATCCAGGTGATTCTGTGCATGCCCGGCTGCTTGATGAATTGCGCAGCTACTTTTTCATTGGCGGCATGCCGGAATGCGTTGCCAGTTATGCAAAAACCGGCAGTATCAGAAACACATTTGAGATCAAGGCAGCGCTGATTGACACCTTCAGAGAAGACTTTGCCAAATACACCCCCTCTGTAAATATACAGTGTCTGAACGCGGTACTCCTCTCTGTTTCAAGGGCAGTAAGTAAACAAATCAAATACAGCAGGCTTGCTGAAGGGTACAGCGTTCCTACCATTAAAAAAGCCTTTAATCTGCTGGAGCAGGCCAGACTGATCAAATCCGTCCATTCAATCAATCCTCCCCAAATCCCTTTTGGCGCGGCAGTCTCCCCAAAAATTTTTAAGGCCGTCATGCTGGACATTGGGTTAATGCAGCAGCTCTGTGATCTTCCGCTGAATATTGATACTCAGCAGAAAGATCTGCTTTCCATCTATGAAGGCGCAATGGCAGAACAATTTGCGGGCCAGGCGTTTTCTGCTGCAGGCCATCAACTTTATTACTGGTCCAGACAGGCCAAAAGCAGCAGCGCTGAAGTGGATTTTCTCATCTCCGGCCAGGGACAGGTCATCCCTGTTGAAGTAAAAAGCGGCCCAGCCGGCAAACTAAGAAGCATGCATCAATTCCTTGCCGAAGCGCCTCACTCCCCGGGCGGCATCGTGCTTTCCACCGCGCCGTATTCCCCGCTGCCCGGACAAAAACTGACCTTTGTGCCTCTTTATTATGCGGAAAAAATCAGCAGCGAATTTCTTTTTATTCAGAGAGATTGATATTGTTGATAAAAGGTTTGGTGGTATTATCCGCATTCCGTGAAGAAATCCCTCTAAATCTCCCTTTAAAAAAGGGTGGCTTTGGATTGTTTTTCAGAGGTTTAGCTGATATAATCCCCCCCTTTTTTTAAAGGGGGCCGGGGGGATTTCTCGGAATGTCTGAATCACGGATGACACGGATTGCACAGATTTCACGGATTTAAAAACGGCTTTCAACTTTAGCCACTTTACTCACTTCAGTCACTTTTGCCACTTTCTTCACCTGGATTCCCGATAAGAGATTTCGGGAATGACAAATATTAGTAATTGTATTTAACCTGAACCTTTTTTCCACTTTATAACTTTATGAACTTTCTGCTTTCAACTTTAGTCACTTTACTTACTTTAGTCACTTTAGCCACTCTCTTATATGCCACCCCTTCGGGGTTAAACGGTTTTGGGTGTCGGGTTGGCTATAATCATGTCATCCCTTCGGGATTTTATGAATTTTCAATTTATCAAACTATCCTATTGTTTTACAATAACTTAGTGTCCTTCGTGTCATTCGTGGGCAGTCTCTTTCAACTTTAGTCACTTTACTCACTTCAGTCACTTTTGCCACTTTCTTCTTGATCCGGCATCCAGGGGGGTTGGCGGGGCATCTTTGCCAGAATTATTTTTTTCCGCGCTTTTCGCGTTTTTCGCAGGCAAATGTTTTTTCGTATAAAACGATTCGTGCCCTGCGGGGCGGGCAGGGCACGAGGGGGGGTGAAATGAATTTTGTTTTGGAGATGTTAGAGCGAAAAGCCGGTAAGGGAAAAAATAACCGGTCGCGGCCTGGTTTTTACAACACGAATACTTTGTCGAGATTCAGATGCATTTCAAGCATGGCATAAAACGGCGAAGCGGTCTTGCCGCTGATGTGGCCATGGTTGACGATCTGATCATACCGGATTCTTAACCGCGCGTGCCAGTGCCTGCACGGAATATAGCGTATCGTGCCTTCCGCCCAGGTAATGTGCTCTGCTGTGCCGTAGGGGAAATCCGTTTTTTCCCCGCGGAATACGGCTGTGATATCCATATCTCCTCTGCGCTGATGCCCTGCCGAGGCCTGAAAAATAAGCGGCGGCATGCCCACGTATGAAAAATCGAGCCGGATGCCTTCAAAGCTGTTTACCGGAAAACCCAGGCTTTGATCAAAAAACGTGTAATTCTCCCAGGTTCTGAAGGACTGATAATTCCAGTTTGTCACATGCGTAAACGAGGCGCTGATGAGGCTTCCTTTTAACAGCCCGTCCGCCCAGACGCCTTTTACTGTCACAGCATGCCGGTCCGGGGATCTTTCCCTGTCTTTTTTATCCGGCGAATTGTTGATAATAATATCATCGATCATCAATTGCCCGAACAGGGTTATATTCTCTTTCGGCCGCCACACAATATCCGCGCACCAGAGGCCGTTGATCTGCGACCGGTTATTCCGCTGCACCACATAAAACAGATTCATGGGATTTAAATATCCGAATTCAAATGTCCGGTTTTCTCCGCCGTACAGCGCCACTTGTGTGAAACCGATCTGGAGTTTGTCCGAAAGCCGCAAATCTCCTCTCTGCATGGAAATATATCTTTTGCTCCACACCCGGGAAGAATCAACCGCCTGCGAATCATACGCCCATTTGTCCTCAAGCCTGCTCACCAGAAATGTAAACTGAAAGCGCCTGGATTTGTATTTGACGCTGAGATGGTCGAAAGCGTGGGCGTTTTTGGAAAGAATCAGGCTGGTTTCTCCGGGAAGCCCCCAGTTGCGCCGCATTCTGCCGGCGAATATTTCAAACGGATCAAGATCAATCACCGCGTAGGATGAACTGCTTCTGCCCCATATCCAGGATGTGGTGTCTCCGAAAAACGCGGGATCTGCTTTATACGCCTGATCTGTAATGGTTTTATTCACCAGCACCAGATTTTTTGAAATATACACGCCTTCAACCGCACCTGTAAACTGGCCTTCCCCGCGCCCCGCATCATCCATCAGCCGGTACCCCGGCTGCACGGATAAATACAATTGCCCGTATCCCGGCTTTACCCCGGCGGGCGCAGCGTATCTCGCAAGATCTGCAAAACCGCTCTTTCTCCAGCCTTCAAGCGCAGTGCCGCGCGCCCCTGCCCGCATATAATCGGCGAAAATACCCGCGCGAAATGGCCCATTGAGCAGAAAACGGGGATTGACTTTGCCGCTGAATACCGCGTAATCCCAAACCGGCATGAGATGGGCGTTTTCGTAATACGCGGAATTGATGACTGAATCTTGCGGCGCGGCGGAGAGCATGACCGGCAGCATGCATGCCATCACAGCAAAGACAACTCTTTTTGACAATACGCGTGTTTTCAATTTGTTCATTACGTGACCTCCATAAAAAAAAGGAAGCAGTGCTTCCCTTCATTATCAACCTCTGCCTGCAGTGTTAAGAATCTCCGCTTTACAGGCTTCTGGCTTTTTTAAAAGTGATATTATAAAATATTTTCCAAAAATACACCACATCGGTTATCAGCGGTTTTTCCTGTTTCCGTTCAATATACCTGCGCTCGCTTTCCACAATTGCATCAAAATCTTTCGGCATATCCGCGTAATAGGGCGGCAGAATGCCTAGTTTAACCTGAATGCGCATTGCCCTGACATCTTTCGGATACAAACTGTAATAATGCAGACTCAGCGCGCGCACGCCCACGAGATTCAAATCTCCTTTGAAAAAATTGACCAGCTGCGGCAGTTCATCAATCCATAACCGGCGCATGACTTTTCCCCATTGAGTCAGCCTGTAATCATTTTTGATTTTTCCGTTTGAGTCCAGATTGTTCTCGCTGTAAACCAAATCCTGAATGAATTCCGAATACGGATGCATGGTGCGGAATTTATAAATTTCAATGAACTGCCCGTTATAGCCCACTCTTTTAAGGCTGATCACCGGGCCGTAACTGGGATTGGATTCCAGAGAGGGATTTTTTATTTTACTTGCTATAAAATACCGGCTGCCTCTGATATGCCTCGATGCGATCACCTCAAACCCGCAGAAAGACAGCCTGCCGTATAATTCGGCTTTTGAAAGGATGCGGCTTCTGTTTTTAAACAATATATAATAAAAAGTATTCAGCCACGGCATTTTCGGCCAGACTCTGTGAAGCAAAAAGTCAAAAAAGTACACGATATGCGCCATGACACGCGGATATTTTCTGTAGATTCTGCACATATTATAACGCATGGTCGATTTGCATCCCACGAAATAGCCGCCTGGCGCGAGTTTTTGATGAATCTCAAGAAAAAACCGGTTGATCTGCCGGTAGTCATTGACCCGCCGCAGGTTGATGAAAAGCTGCTTTGAGCTGTCTTCAAGCACTTGCACATTAAACAGTGTCCGGGTATTGACAACATCAACCGCCGACGCTTCAATTTTGCTCAAATTGATCTTTCCTGACAGCCACGCGTATAAAACCGGCGTGTCTTTCAAATATTGCTCTTTTAAATCCGTATCCACCGGCCGCTTGAACTTTATTTTTTTATGCGCAGAATCCGCCAGCTCTTCCTGCCTGAACCGCGCCAGCGCTTCCACATATGTTTCGATATCCTGTGATTCTGTTTTTATTTTTTTTCGCATGCGGTGGGGCAGAATAATCACGCTTTCCAGAACGGCCAGCAGTATAACCGGCCCGAAGAGCATCACCCGTGAATGTTCTCTGAAATTAATCACAAACATAATAAAAGCGGAAGCCAGAGCCATTAACAGCGCTGTCCGGAAAAAGGGTGAGGCGTAATGATAGATGTTTCCCGTCCTGCCGGATTCGAATTTGCCTGTCCACAGGGAAAAGAAAAACCACAGCCCGACGAGTATCACCATATAATAAACTGCCTGCTCATTCGCGAAACAGCGGCCGTATTTAACATGCTGTACGGCCCAGATTGAAAAACCAAGCAGCGCAAAATCCGCGATAAAAAGCCGGGTTTTGCCGAGGCTGAGATTTTTATCTATCACGCGGCGCGGCTTTTCTTCTTTGCCTCTGCCTTTTGGAAAGGCGAAACCGGCAAGAATGATTTCAAGCAGAAAATAGGCCCCGAATATGTGCAGCACAAAAAACCGGGTGAACAGCCTGAGATGCAGTGCCATAATTACCAGCGCGGTAAAGAACAGCATGAGCAGCGCGGATCTAAGCAGGGCGTAGCTTCTCTCCCAAAACCCTTTGCCCGGCTTTTTGAATTTGCGATGCATCAGAAAATCCAGAAGCCAGAGCAGGTTTAAAACCAGCAGGAGATTAAAATGTGAGCTGTCCGGGATAACCGTTTGGTAATGCGCAAGGGATGTGCCGAAGAAGGCAAGGTTGAGGAGGGCAAGGTCTATAGGGGGCAGGGCAAGCTTATTTAATTTGGATGTTTTAATATATCTTTACTCCTGTTTTTATGGATATAATCCTATATCGTGCCCGAATCCACAAAAATATTCTGTCCGGTTATATCGCATGACTTTTCTGATAATAAAAATTCAACTGTGTCCGCAACGGATTGTATGGACACGGGTTTTTTTAACGCGGTGCGCCTGTAAATACGGTCTTTATTTTCGCTATCCAAACTTGCACTCATTTCTGTATCCATAAAACCTGCAACAACGCAATTGGAACGTATGCCTCTTTCCCCCCATTCTCTTGCCGTGTTTTTTGAAAATGCTTCCAGGGCGCCTTTGGTTGAAGCGTACATGGCAAGGCCTTTATAGCCTGTATGCGCGCTGATTGAGGAAATGTGGACTATTGATCCTTTTGTCTGATGCAGCAGCATGTTTCTGATCACATTTTTTGTAAGAATTATGGGGGCAAACACATTGATCTGAACCATTTTTGTTAAACGTTCAAGATTCACATTCGTGATAATATCATCATAGGCAACCGCCGCGTTATTGACGAAACCATCCAGTTTTACGTCAAAATTTATGAAATCCTTAAACAAATCTTCTTTTAGCCTGCCGGGGTTTGAAAGATCGCATGATTTCCAAATAAATCTGTCTGGATAGTTATTTATCAATTCAGACAATTCTTCTGTTTTTGATCTGCTTAATCCCCAGATTGTATAATCCTTTGCAAGGCATTTCTTTGCGATCTTAATCCCGAGCCCTTTTGAAACGCCTGTGATCAACACATTTTTCATCTTTGAAGTTTACCTGTCCTGGTCTGTTCTATTTTATCAACAAATTGTATAATCCGGGGTATGTTGACAGGATTTAATCTGTCTGAAAGTATTTTTCTTATTTCTTTTTCATTAATATTTTTGCCACTCACATCCGCGCACAGGATTTTACCGGTTACCGAATTATCCTTTCCATAAACCTTTGCGTTTTTAATACCGTTTATTCTGCATAATTCTTGTTCGATCTCTAGGGGATTAACTTTGCTGCCCCCGACATTGATCATTTCATTTTTCCTGTGAAGAAATTTGAAAAAAACACCGGAATCACGCATTTCCGCTTCTACAATATCGCCTGTGTGATACCAATCGCCTGTGCATTGAAAATCATCAGAACTGCCGATAATCTCTTTATGAATGAGAAGTTCATCCCCTTCAATTCTTACCCGTGTTTGCAGTCTTTCGGGTATATGAAAATATTCACCGTCAGCCGCGAAAAGCGATCCTGCTTCCGTTGACGCGTATATATTCCGGATTCTCGCGTTTGGAAACATTTGTAAAAGTTTTACTTTTAAATCAGAGGGAAACCTTTCCCCTCCTGAACTGATATGCCTCACAGATGGGAACTGCTCATTTTTGTCCCATATCAGCCTGTAAAAGGTGGGCGTTGCGGAGATATGGGTTATTTTATATTTTTGTATTTCTTCCTTTACCTGATCAGCGCTTTTGCGAAAAACATTGATCATCGGATTTTGATTAAGAAAAGCCTGCCAGAAAACCTGCAACCCCGCCATGTGCGCCGGATTGTAGGCAAAACCCCATATATCCGCTTTTTTCGTATCAAAAATTTTTACTGCTTTTGTAAGCGACTGGATTGAATGAGTGATCTTTTTCGGAACTCCTGTTGTCCCTGATGTCAGGAGTGTCATTTGCCACGTTTTGGATGAATTAAGAATCTGCTTTTTTATATCTGCCCAGCTGTCAAATTGCCGCCATTTACCGTGAACTGCCTTTTCTTGTTCATTATCAAAAACACCGTTAATCACCAACTCTTCTTTAGTAAACCCGCCGTCAAGAAGCGTGACAGGATATTCATTTACTGCTGAGTGCAGCATTTTTAGAAATACCCAATAGGGCTCTTTTTCAAAAATAATGCCTGATGCTGATTTGAAATGATTTAAATCATGAATTAAATCAGCATAGGTTTTTTTAGTTAAATCATCTATCCAGAACAGCTCAGACATTAATCTTTTCCATTACTTCTTCTACTTTTGTGACGATGCTGTCTTCAAAAATATCTATTCCAAATTCTTTTTCACATCTTACTGCAAGCTCTGCCAGATCAAGCGAATCAAACCCCAAATCAGCCATTAGGTTTTGTTCTCCACGCAGCTCTGTAACCGGCGGCAGATCTTTATTCTCTCTTACAATATTAATGATTTCCAGTAATATTTTTTGCTGCTGTTCGTTCATAATACTCTCTGCATGAAATAAATTCAAATCCTCTTTTCTTAAAAAATGCTATCTCTTTCTTCAACAGCGCAACGCATTGCCCGCCAAGATTTTTTTGCTTCAGTTTGTGGCGCGCCACATCTGTCAATAAATATTTGATATAATTTTTTGATCTGCGGCTGATTTTTTCATTAATCCGGTCTTCCAGTATCATTTCAACCGGGTGAATTAAAAAATTGAATGGCCTGCCGGTATATATTGTTTCCACATATAACAAATATCTTAGCAGCTTGTTCAATAGCGGAATAATCCGCATTGTAGTCCCGATATAGGGCATAATAAACGCTGAAACCGGTATTTCGAATAATGGACTGCCGCCTTTTCTTGAAAGGTCATTTTCTTTTGTAAAATAGGGCTTTCTTGGCGCTTTTAACCATTTTCTTTTTTCTGAAGCGCCCAATGAGAGGAAAAAATCAAAGCGCTGTGAAGCAATTGAACTGTCTATTTTAAAGCCAGTCTGCCTTAATGCTATTAGAGTGTCACTGTTTGTTCTTAAGGCAGGGGCGCGAAATGAAATCACTTCATCGTTTATTATCCCTTCCAGTATTTTTTTTGCGCTTGCCAGGTGTTCTGCCTGCTTTTCAAAAATCATACCATCAAAACTTAATAAATGATTATGCGTTAATCCATGAGAGCCTATTTCATGTCCATTATCATAAATCAATTTAACCGCTTCCGGAAATGATTCAGCAAAATCTCCGGTTATAAAAAATGTTGACTTTAACTTTAAATCATCGTAAAGCTCAAGCGCTGACGGGATTGCCTTATCCGCAACCAATCTGCCAGTATCGATGCTTTGCGTGTGATTGACAATTGAAGTTAATTCAACATCATTTGTTAAGATGAATGACTTTTTCATTCAGAGAATTTTTTGATTACTTTTGCCGGATTGCCTGCGACTACGCAATTGGGTGGCACATCTTTTTTAACAACGGAACCAGCGCTGATTACAGATTTTTCACCTATTACAACACCTGGCAAAATAGACACATTGATACCAACCCATGCTCCGCTTTTAATTGTTACCGGCGCTACATATGAAATCAACTTGCCCTTGAAATGCAAATACGGATTACTGTGGCAAACGATATAAACACTGCCAGTAAGCGCCGCGCTTTCTTCGATTGTAATGTATTCCGGGTATGCATAATCAAGAATGCACCTTAAACCAATAAATACATTTCTACCGATGGCGACGCCTCTTTTTCTATGGCAATATATCCTGATTTTGTTAAAAGGCATATTATAGGCAATGTTTTCTAAAATATAATTTTTTAGTTTTCGAAATATGAATTTTGGCACCTTTTGCTTTCGCTTGGAACTGGCATTTTTTATCTGCCCTTTTATTGTATCAGCCGGTTCATAAAATGGTATTTCTCTTAATTCCATTATTACATCCTTTTAGTTCAACTGTGATGCCGCTTTATATTAATTATCGATTCTATTTTGCTGAATACCCGCCGTCAACGACCAAATTCGTTCCAGTGATCCATCCCGCAGCGCCTGACAACAGGAATACACAAGCATTCGCCACATCTTCCGGTTTACCAAAACCCATGGGGTGCATTTGTTCTATTTCTTCTTTTGCTTCTATAGATATTGTGTCAAACAGTTTTTTAACCATTTCTGTTTCAATGATAGCAGGAGAAACACAATTGATCTGTATATTTTTTGCCGCGTATTCAAGAGCCATGGCTTTTACACCGGCAAGCACCGCCCCTTTGCTTGCGCAATACCCTGTTTTGCCTGGCTGGCCAAGCATGCCCATAATTGATGAAATAAAAACCATACTCATTTTTTCTGCGTGGCATTTTTTCTTAAGCAATATTCTCGCTATTTCAAATCCTGATATTACATTAACCGCGAACAATTGCTCATAAAACTCCGGTTTCATCATTTTCAGAGGTTTGGTCATTTCTACGCCCGCTGAATGGACAAATCCTGAAATTGGACCGGCTTTCTCTGCCGCATCCCTGATATAAACTTCCAAAGCATCATATTTTGTGATGTCCGCCATATAATATAAATGGCCAGTTCCTTCAAGCGATTTACAGGCTTCAGACAACCTCTTTTCATCCCTGCCAAAAAGTATAGCTTTGGCTCCCATTGCCGCGCATGCCGCTGCACATTGCCTGCCTATGCCGGATGAAGCGCCTGTGATTAAAATATTTTTACCATGCAGCATAAATAGATCAGAATTCAAAATTTTCTTCTCCAATTGATTTAACAAGACTTTTTACATCGCTGATTTCATTAAAGTCCTGTGCTGATAAAGACTTGCCAAATTTTTCATCAATCATTGCTATTATTGATAAAACTGCCAATGAATCATATTCTTCAAGATCCTTTAAATTTGTTTCCAAATATAAACTGCCGTCTGACATTTCCAGTGTTTCTTCTAACAAACCCAAAAATTCATTGATTTTCATTGCCTTGCCCTTTCATATAATGGTTATTACCGTTCCTGCCCAGGAATAACCTGTTCCAAATCCGACAATTAAGACTTTATCTCCGGCATTAATTATATTATTATCCATTGAATTTTTAATTGCGATGGGAATTGTACTGCTGACAGTATTACCGGTTAACAGCATATCGCTGTAAAATTTCTCTTTTGATATCCCAATCTTTTTTCTTAAATATTCAATCATATATTTATTTGCCTGATGAAAAATCACATAATCTATATTTTCTATATCTGTTCCGTTCTTTGAAAGAACATCCTGCACCAATGGCGGCACAGCTTTAATAGTAAAATTAAATATTTCAGGCCCGTTCATATATAAATTATTATTTGTGCGATAGCTGCCTTCTATAT
>Ga0209614_1001978_pt1 | contig 14252 bp, 14 predicted proteins | sample BlaSprsedimmetaG_FD_185484 | JGI IMG/M metagenome (GOLD analysis project Ga0209614, IMG submission 185484) | Hot spring sediment bacterial and archeal communities from California, USA to study Microbial Dark Matter (Phase II) - Blank Spring... ... | reverse complement strand
AGGTGAGGCGGTATACACACATTGAGCACGTTAAAGACGTTCCATTATGTTTGTTCAATGTGACCAAATGATCATTTAGCATGACCTGGATATCCCAAATTTCGCCCAAATAAAGTGGCCTGTAACACGTTTACGGATTAGGGAGTGATTGTCGGGCTGAGTCCATTGGCGCAAGCGTTGTTTGACAGCCTGGCGGAGAGGGAGTACACTTTGACGGATGAAGGTCATCGGTTACCTCGCAGATTAGGATGGGCAGGTCGCTGTTCTACCACAAAGTGGGGAAATTGCGCCCTGATGTCGAACGGACGTGCTTTTCGGCCAGGACAGGTGTGAGAAGCAGAGAATTGGTGGGTCGTGTTGGTCGGTCAGGGCAGTATTCCCTCGCTCTGATATGTGTCAATGCCTTTGACACATACCCCCCGGTACGACAACGACCCAGGACACGGCACCACCCGCGTCCTGGGTCTCCTCCTCCTCTACTCCTCCCCCACGGACACCGTGACCCGCACCCGCTCGGGCAACCGCCCACCGGTGAGCTTGCGCAGTGCCCACTGCTGGACGTAGAGCGTGCCGATCACCGGGGGGCCGTCCGTCGCCTCCTCCTGGTACCGCCGGGTGTTCTTGGTGTCTTTTACCAAGGTATTCCAGGACAGGTGACTGGCTGTGCTCAACGAAGCAAAACCACCGGTCCTTCCTATGCTCCCCAGCGCACTCCAATGCTCGCTGACACTGTCACCCCCCAATGGTCCGGCCCTGGACTGTCAACGCCAAGTTGTCGCAGGCGTTGTTTGACAGCGTGGCAGAGAGAATGTACACTTTGACGGATGAAGGTCATTGGTTACCTCGCAGATTGGGGTGGGCAGGTCGCTATTCTACCACAAAGTGGGGAAATTGCGCTCTGGTGTGGGACGGACAGGGTTTTCGGCCAGGACACCTGATTTTGCTGGAGTTTGTCGCTCGGCGCGCACTGGCTGAGCAGGATGAGAGCGTGGCCGGTTTGGTGCCTGGGAATCCTTGGATCGAAACCGCGCGACCTACAGGGGAGCGCATTTTGGCCCAATTCGATCACTTGCATTTGCATATTGAGGAAACCGAAACAGAGATAGTCGGGCATCTGGTGGAATCCCTCACTCCCTTGCAGCGTCGATTGCTCGCCTTGCTCAACATCCCGGAGTCCGTCTACGACCTGAATTTCTCTCAGGCCAAGCCTACCAACCAACACAATGACCGGGATGGCACTAATTATAGAATGTGAAAACCATCTTTGCAATTTAAATATCAGCGAAAGATGAGGTCTCAGGGAACCATCCCGGGATTTGTCAATCCCCTTTGAGCAGCAAACACAGTTTTCCCAAGAGAACCGGTTTTTGCCGCAGAACGCCTATTTTTGCCCACATCTGGGGGTCATTGTAAAGCATCTGTGAGCAAGTCTGGAATAGAGCACCTACAAATATTTCCGAGTGTCACATCTCAGGGAACCATCCCGAAATACAACTTGACAGGAATTGTGCCGCATGTTACAATGAATACGTAATCATACGAGAACGTGTGATCCTATACATAGTCATATAAGCCGTTTCTCCGAACCGTTTAGCCTAAAGCGCTATGGATAAAGACGCCAAGGCTAGCGGTCGCAGTGCCGCCCTGTGGCGGCCAACGGTATGTAGGGAAACCCGCATACCCCCCGTGTTTGGAAAGGAGAACGAGGCAAGAGCCTACTATGGCCGGCGCCTTATGCCCGACGCTATGCGGGCATTTCCAATCCGGGGGCGCCGGTTTTGTGTTTCCCCGCATCCGAGCCACACCTGCTGCCTTTTTGATGTCGCACCTGGCAAACCCGACTGATCAGCGCCCAAAGCGCTAGATTGGTCGTGTTCTGTATCAATGCAGACTCCTTATAAATCTTTCGAAAGGATGGAAAACCGTGAAAATCAGGAAATCCCTCAGCATCATAGCTCTATCTCTGGCTCTGGCCATCGGCTTATTATGGGTCGTCGTAGCCGCACAGCCGGCGCAGCAGCCTGCGGCGCCCAGCGCCGGCACGACGTCCATCACCGTCACCAAGTATGACGTTGATGGCACGACCATCATCTCCCAAACAACCCTCACCTATGAGGAGATGGAGGCCATCCTGCCGGTGCAGGGCGATGGGGAGACCCACTATTACTTCCAGGGACCGACGTTTGACCCCGACAACCTCTGGGACCCAGACGAAACGGTCAACCTGAAGAACAAGGGCGCCATCATGGGCACCGACATCCGGGACCTGTGTGACCTCGTCGGCGGCGCAGAGGATGGAGATCAGATCGAGGTCCTGGCCAGCGACAATTACGGCGACCAATTCCAATACGACAACGTGTACAACCCCGACCCGGGGCAGGGCAAGATGGTGGTCGCCTGGTACACCAAGAACGCTGGTGATGATGGCACGCTGTACCCCGATGGCGCGTACGTCCCAGAGTTTGGGGACGGTATGCAGCTCGTCTTCTTGGCCGAGACCACCAATGCTGCCGGGCAACACGTCTTTGGGCATGATGACATGCGAAACCACCTGCCGGAGGATAACTGGCACTACTTCTACAGTGACGGTATCCAATACCCTTCCTCCAACGGTGTATCCGTCAAGTACATCAGCGCGATCAACATCTACACGCAGGCCCCCGAGCCGTGGGAGATCAGCGTGACCGGCGCTGTGACCACACCCGTCAGCCAGAGCTGGTTCGAGAATGCCCTCGCCTGCCACGAAGTCGTCACGTGGACCGACAGCAGCGAAAATGTATGGAGCGGCCTGCCCCTTTGGTACCTCCTGGGGCTCGCCGACGATGAGGTCGTCCACGGCCTCGGCTCCTTCAACGATGCCCTGGCGCGGGCAGGGTATGACATCGAGGTGAGAGCACGCGACGGCTATACCCGCACGTTCCGCAGCGAAGACGTCCGGCGCTCCTCGGGCTACATCGTAGCCAACAAGATCAACGGGGCTCCTTTGGAAGAAGACCATTATCCGCTCAGGTTGGTCGGCAGTGAAATTACCTCGGGCCGCGATCGAGTGGGTCAAATCGAGAGCATCAACCTGCTCGACATCCCGGATATCGAGACCTGGGAACTCGAGCTGTCCGGCGCCCAAGACTATACCATGAGTCAGGCCGAGTTTGAGAGCGCCGTGTACTGCCCGGACATCGGCCACAGCGCCGTTTATACAGAAGAGGTGGAAGTAGGCGACGGCACGATGATATATGAATGGAAAGGGCTGCCCCTCTGGCTCCTCGTCGGCTGGGTCGACGACAACATTCAGCACGGCCCGGACTCGTTCAACGACGAGCTGGCGGCGCTTGGCTACGACGTCCGGGTGATCGCCGCTGACAACTTCAGCTACACGTTCCCCATCTCCGATGTCGCTCGCAACGACCATATCATTGTCGCAGGCTTACTCAACGATGAGTTGCTGCCAGATGGCTACTACCCGCTCAGGCTGGTCGGCAGCGGTCTGACGTCGGGCCGTCAGAGAGTAAGAGAGATCGTCAGGATCGAGCTGCTCAATCTCCCCTGGACGCTCGAGCTGTCCGGCGTCGACGACCATACCATGACGCGGGCCGAGTTCGAAGGCGCCGTCCTCTCCTACAGCGTCGTTTATACAGAAGTGGTGGGGGCGAACGGCGGCACTATGATGTATGAATGGGGAGGGCTGCCGCTCTGGCGCCTCGTCGGCTGGGTTGATGACGACACTCAGGGCCCAGACGCCTTCAACGACGAGCTGGCAGACCTCGGCTACGACGTCCGGGTGATCGCCTCTGATGGCTTCAGCTACACGTTCCCCATCTCCGACGTCGCCCGCAACGACCATATCATTGTGGCAAACACCCTCAACGATCAGCCGCTACCTGCGGACTCGTACCCGCTCAGGTTGGTCGGCAGCGACCTGACATCGGGCAAACAGAGAATAAGGCAGATCGTCAGGATAGAACTGCTGGGTCTGCCGGAGCGCTATTACGTGTACCTTACGCTGGTCGTCAGGAACCACTAGGCCGCTTATCTCGGTCGCCCCTAATCGAAACGATTGCCGAGATCATCAAGGGGGGCGGCGCCCTGCCGCCCCCCTTGCAAAACGGATGATTGGCCCAGATAGCATATCTTACTGTCTGGCATTCTGTTCTTATTGGAGTGTCAGCAACCACGACCGACGCTTTGGGGAGGACGAGATGTTCATCAGATCAATAAGAATCCTCGTTGGGCTGATGTTGCTGTTGTCGGTGGCCCTTATCCCCACTCCCACCGTTAGGGCGGCCGGGACCATCTCCATACAAATCGTAAAGTACGCCAGCGATGGGGTCACCGTGCTGGACGAGCGGACGATTGACTATACAGAGATGCAGTCCCTGCTCCCGGTGCAGGGAGATGGGATACGAACCTACTACCACCAGGGCCCTACCTTCGATACCGACAATCTCTGGGACTCGGATGAAACGGTGAATTTGAAGACCAAGGGCGCGCTGAAAGGTACCGACCTCAGGGACCTGTGCGAACTCGTGGGCGGCATGTCTGCCGGCGACACGGTGAGAATCACGGCTGCCGACGGGTTCAGCAAGGTTTTCGACTATGCCAACGTGTACAACCCGGCGCCCCGGCAGGGCAAGATCGTCGTCGCCTGGCATTCGGACCAGGGCGGCTACGTCCCGACGTGGGGCGATGGCATGATGCTGGTCTTTTTCGCCGAGACCACCAATGCCGCTGGTCAGTACGTGTTTGGCAACGAGGATATGCGCCAGACGCTCCCCGAGAACAGATGGCATTACTTTGACATCTACCCCTCCTCGAACGGGTTTACGATCAAGAACATCAATCGGATAGCCATTTTTTCCAGCGCCAGCGCAGAGGGCCCGGAACGAGAACAGAGAGTATTGAGCGTCTCTGCAACGGTGGTGCTGCCGGAGGTGGGGATTTCTCTTAGCAGAAGCGCGGTCGACTATGGGGAGATCGAGCCGGGTAGGAATTCGTCCATCGTGGACGTTGGCATAACCAACACCGGCACCCGGCGCGCCTCAGTGACGCTGGAAGTGCAAGGCAACGGTGATGTGGCTCAGAGATTCTACGAGCGCTCTCTCTATATTGATGGCGTCGCCTATGCTAGCAGCAGCTCGGTAATCGCCACGATAGAAAAGGGCCAGACGAAGAGCCTGGCTACACAGCTGCGGGTCCCGCTAGACTGGAGCGAGGAGGGCCGCCAGGATGCCCTGTTTGTCTTCTGGGCGGAGGCGGTGGATTGACTTTCCAGCGCAAGACCGCCATCACGCTCGTGTTGCTGGCGATGATGATGACGCTGGCAGGTCTTTCGTCCGGAACCAGGACCCGAGCCAGCACAGAGGAGATTGCCCCCCTCTGGGGCCCATACATCACCGCAACCACCGAGACAGAGGCGGTCATCAACTGGAAAACGGAATCGCCGACCTGGGGAGTCGTGCAGTACACCACTGAAGCGCAATATACGCTTCACGGGAGTTTTGGGAACGCTGTTATCGCCCTGGTCGTCCAGCCACTGCACCAGGTCAGGCTCGCGGACCTGCAGCCTGCCACGGCCTATCGCTACCGCGCTTGGATATTTGGCCCGGACGTGAAGGATGTGAACCCGGATTCCCTTCCCGAGCAGATCGACGACATCGAGGCGTGGCTGCGGAGCAACGGCGCGCCCACCCGGGATGGCAGCTTCAAGACGCTGGGCGAGCAATCCTTCACGTTCGTCGTCTACGGCGACACCCAGGAGCAATATCCCTGGTTCACCCAACTGGACAGGCACAAGCTGGTGGCCGACTATATCGCCCAGGAAGAAGGCATCTCCTTCGTCGTCCATCTCGGCGATTTCACCTACGACGCCGATGATGCGGCCGGCTGGGACGTGTTCTTCGAGGCCGCCAGAGAGATGCTGGCCCACGTCACCCTCTACCCCGTGATGGGCAATCACGAGAACAACTCGCCTGTCTACTCCGAGCTATTCGGCATGCCCCAGCACTACCAATTCCGCTCCGGCGAGGCCCGTTTTCTCGTGCTCGACACGAATAGCCGGGCTGACCTTGAAGCCCAGAGACGTTGGCTTCAGGATGCGTTCAGCGCTGCATCGAAGTGGAATTTCGTCTTCTACCACCATCCCACCTACAGCTCCGACGCCAGGAACTATGGGGGCTGGGAGCTGTCACGCACGCACTGGGAGGACATTTTTGCAGAGGCGGGTGTGAACGCCGTGTTCAGCGGTCACGTCCACGCATACGAGCGGTACCTGGCACGGGGGCTGAACTATTTTGTGGTGGGCACCGGCGGCGGGACGCTCTCCGATCTGAGCCCCGAGATGCCGGCGAACTGCCAAAACCGCCTGGCAAAAACCCTCGGCTACGTCAGGGTCGCCGTGAATGGCGACGAGGCAACCGTTGACTTTATCCAGGTGGCCCGCATCTCCGACGATAACCGCCAGGTACTGGAAGTCTATCCCTTTGGCAGCGTCTTCGAGACGGTCACCCTCGAGCCCGTTGAAGAGCAAAGGCCCCTGCGGCCCGCCGAAGAGGATTTCAGGGTGTCGCCGGTGTCGCTGGACATCCAGGTGGACAGGGACGGCAGCCGCCGTTTCAATATGAGAATGACGTCCAGTCAGGACGCGCAGATTCACGTCGATACGGAGGGCCTGCCGTTTGAAGTCAAGCCGGACACCCTCTGGATTGAGGGGTCTGAGCAAGCCCAGAGGGTTGAGTTGGAACTCTTCGGCAACGAGGAAATCCCCACTGTCGAATATGAGGGAAAACTCACCTTTTTGTGTGACGTGGGCGGTCAGGTCGCCCTGGGGGTCAAAGTCAGGGCCACGGTCTCCCAAACCGGAGAGGAGACGTGGTTCTCCGCTACCGGACGTGGATTGGAAAACAACCTGGGCCTCGTCGTCGCGCTTGCTGTTGTCCTGGTCGCCAACGTGGGCGGCTATGTGGCTTACCGCAAATACAAAGCTCGGATAACGAGCACCTCATCAGACATAAGCGAAACGGGAGATCCTTTGCTTCGCTCAAAATGATACAAGACATCATCTCTACCTTGATGAGGCACTCACACAAAGGATGTCTGAAAAGATGAGCAAATTCACCGTTCGATTTCTGCTGTTGGCTGGCCTGCTGTCCACGCTTGCCGGCGCTCCCATCCCTGTTGTGGCGGCGGGAGCGACAACCGAACTCCAGATCGTCAAATACGCCGCAGATGGCGCCACCGTCCTTGACGAAACGACCGTATCCTACCAGTGGATGGAAGAACATCTGCCGGTATACGGCGATGGCGACACCCATTACTACCATCAAGGCCCGATATTCGAAGGCGATATGTGGGACCCGTCCGAGACCCAGAACCTGAAAGACAAAGGGGCCGTGATGGGTACCAACGCCCGCGACCTGTGCGACCTCGTCGGTGGGATGCGCCCCGGGGACGAAGTGAGTTTCGTGGCGGTTGATGGGTGGCACACCGAATTTGCCTACGAGAACATTTACGAGCGGCTAGAAGATTGGAATAAGGATGGTTTCCAAGAAGTAAAGCTCTGGGTTCTCCAGGTGGATGATGGCACAGAGTGGAGTGTTTCTTCTATGGAGTGATACGGTTCTTTTCGTGACTACGAGCGCTGTTACCGGCCACGGATATTGATCGCCGCGCGGCCAAAATAAACGCGCCGCCCTGGCGCAAAAAAGGAGAGGAAGCCGGACGCTTCCCTCCAGCGAAACCGCGCGCCCCTCACTCCAATTTCAACATTGAGCCCTACACACCTACGGTCCACTCAACTACCTTGCCTCCGTCGCCTACTCCACTCCTTCGACAGACCCTTGACAAGCTCAGGACAGGCTTCAAGGCAGGCTGGTGAGCAGTTCCAGTACGCCTACGATCAGGTCGGTAACCGCACCGCGATGACCACAACCCTCGGCGCGACCACCGCGACCACGTACACGTATGACGCGGCCAACCAACTCGTCACCGCGCAGAGCAACGACAACGGCACCACCTGGCACTACACGCACGACCAACGTGGCAACTTGACCCGCCAGACGCCCGGCAGCGCATCTCCCGCTGAAGGTGAGACGCGCTACACCTACAACAGCGCTAATCAACTGGTGCAGGTGGAGCTGTACACCGGTGGCATCTACGTCACCCTGGCGCAAGCAGCTTACAACGCCGACGGCGAGCGGATGCGGCTGACCACCTGGGCCGAAGGGGCGCCGCTGACCGTAACCTACAGCGTCTTCCAAGGCCAATTGCTGGCGACCGACGGTGGTACGCGTTCCACGCTCTATCTGCACGGACGAAGCCTCATCGCGGAGTACGGGAGTGAGTGGGTCTACCATCTGCGGGATGGCGAGGGCAGCGTGCGGCAGACCGCCGACGAGAGCGGGGCCATCACACTGGCGCGGGTGTACAGGCCCTTTGGGGGCATCCTGCAAGAGCAAGGACAGTACGAGCCTGCCTTCGGCTTCCTGGGGGCACAACTTGACCGCATCAGCGGATTGCTGTATGCTGGGGGGCGGTACTACGACCCCGCGACGGGCCGGTATCTGACGCCCAGCCGCGCCTTCGATCCCTACGACCCGCGCACGCTGAACCCGTATGCGCCAGTGCAGGACCCGGGGCTGTGGCTGCTGGTGCCGCTGGCCATCATCGTGGCGCTCAAAGGCAAGAAGCGGCGGCGCTACGTGGTGCCTCTGATGGCGTTGCTGTTGCTTGTCCTGGCGAACTTGGCGTGCGAGGTGCCGCCCACACCGCCCCCGCCTACGGAGCCACCGCCGCTGCCGCCGACACCGACGCCGACGCCGATCCCTTCACCTCCGTCTAATTGGTTCAGTGAGCAGTACGGAGAGGCCATTGCTCGACGAGCTAGAGAATTAGTCAATCTGTCCAACAGTGCTGAGATCGAAGTGCTTCGTGATATGACCCAATGCTGGGACATCGAAAAACTGGAGCAAATCACACAATATGTCTGCGCCGACGTAGTTTTAGATTCCTATTTTGCAGCGGGAATTAACTTACAACAGCTCTTGCTCACCTCACCCGTGAGTGAGAACTGGCAGTACCCAGAGTGTGCCGCTCACAACGCGCAAGCTTTCGGACAATATCTCCAAGCAACGGGACAACTTCGCAGCGGAGATGATTTTCCCTACTATCAAGGAGAGATCATAATCGGATACCCTGATTGGGCGCATGCGGCCGTTGTAATTGAGGGTGGACACGATAAGAGTAACGTCCGATTAGTACAGGCCTCGTATAGCCAAATGGTTATTGAAGAGACCACATTATTGGATTGGATGTCACGCGGCCCTGGAACGTATGTTTGGCATGGTCATCCAAGCGCAGAGGAGTTGAATAGAATATCACCTTGATTGAGGAAAGAACGATGAAAAAGAGTATTGCATTATACGTGGGATTTCATCTCCTGATAATCTTGTGTATGGCAGGGTGCCAGTCTAGTGGACAAGACATTGCAGAAGTGAGACAAAGTGATCTGGAATGCGGTTTATTGATGCAAGTTGAATGGGGGAGCGGCACTGGTGAGTTGGGCTATCTAGCTGAAGGAGAATCAGGTTCTTGCCCTCGCAAGCCTTTCCGCTTTCAGATTGATGCCAAAGGCAATATCTATGTGGCGGATTTGTACAATCAGAGGATTGTACAGTTTTCCTCGACAGGTGACTTCATTAGAAACTTTGGCATACCAACACTTGAGGACAACGAATGTATAGGGGATGTTGCTGTTGGAGGTGGCCGTATTGCTGTCGCAACAACTGCTCATATATATGTATATGACCAAAATGATGATTCGCTCAAGATCCTGGAATGGCCTGCAGATGCGGGGCAATACGGACTCTGTTCGGAAGACGCGGCAGGTAGGAAAGTCCAAGCTGACGACGAAGGCAATGTCTACGCCTGTGGTGTGGGAAGTTATGAAAGAGGGGGAACGGTTGTACAGTTTGACAACAATGGACACAGCCATATATTTTTTACAGGTTCTTTCAATCATCTTGTTGTAGGATGGGATGGTTTTGTTTATATTGAACAGATTGACTATGGAGACACAGCAAAGAACTCATCTGGAAGTCGAGTGCTTAGATTTGATTTCAAAGGTGAGCAAGTTGGGGAAATAACAATTCCTGGACGTGACTTAGCCAAGGTGGACTTAATTTACCCAGGATTGCTGATTGGGGTAGATGCTAGAGGTAACTTGTACACCAATGTAGTGAACGTATTCAGAGATAGAGAGTTAGTCTTTCGGGAGGCATTGATTCAAATCGACGCAGGAGGAAATATTTCACGAATCATTGAACGTGACGAGTGGACGCGTCCGGCTGCCGACATCGTAGACAAAAACGGTAACTTGTACATATGGAATTATGGCGAAACACCATCTGAGCCAGTCGAGATTTGGCATTGCAGTCCATAGCAAGTCTGGCAGTTAGATGCGCGAGGGAACCTGGTGAGCGACGGTGTGTTCACGTATACCTACAGCGCCGCCGGGCGGATGGTGCGCGCCGCATCCCTCACCGCCACCCTCCTCTTACACCTACACTGCCGACGGCCTGCGGGTGGCCCAATCCGTTCAATCCGTTCCCGAATCCGTTGGCAACCGCACCGCGATGACCACGACCCTCGGCGCGACCACCGTCACCACCTACACGTATGACGCGGCCAACCGCTTGACCAAAGTGGGCGACGTAGTGTACACTTGGGATGCACGGGGGAACCTTACCAACGACGGGGTGTTCACGTATACGTACAACTCCGCCGGGCGGATGGTGCGGACCCAATCCCTCACCGCCACCCTCCTCTACACCTACACTGCCGACGGCCTGCGGGTGGCCCAATCCGTTCAATCCGTTCCCGAATCCGTTGACAGCTTCTCCTGGGACTGGGCCGCCGGCGTACCGGAGCTGCTCCTCCATTCTCCATCCTCCCATTCTCCATTCTTGTACCTGGTGGGTCACGACACGTTGGGCCAATGGGACGGCGCCTGGACGTACTACCTCCCGGACGCGCTGGGGAGCATCCGCCAGGCGGTGGACGGCGCGGGGGCGGTGGTCGGTGCGCGGGAGTGGTCGCCGTATGGCGTTGATGCTGCCCTGAGCAGCGCCAAAGGAGTAGGCGTGGCACAGGCGGGCCTATAACATCTCCGCCACGCTCTCTAGCCTTGCTCATTCCTCGCTCCCCCGCGCCAACTCGACGCATCGCATCGCCGCCCCCTGCCAGAACAACTCGCACCGTCGAGCCGATTCTTGCGCACCCAGACCTCCGACACGGCAGTGTACTCCTCCAACTGGACAACCCGTTGTCACAGGCAGACGAATGTGGTACAATGGTGAAGGGAGGGTCGAGATATGGCATATCAACTGACGGTGAGTGAAATCCTGGACGATTTGCGCGTGGCGGATGAAGCACTACGCCGGTTCGAGCGTTTGTACTGGTTGTCTTCCGAGCAGTTCTTCGATCTGTACAATCAGGGTCTGCTGGACGACGGTGAGCACCTGCACGATTTCAGCCAGTGGGCCGGATTTTACAAACTGCGTCAGCGCCGGATGGACGCTTTCAATCGCCTGAGCCAGGAGCAAATCGCACGGTGGCGAGAAACCGGAGAGCCGATCCGGCTGGAGCGACGAGAGCCTGTGGTTGAGCCGGTTCTATGACCAGTTTGCTCTCTCGCTCCAGCTACGAGCGCTGGTTGTACGATATTCCTGCTACATTTCCCACGGTTCGTTCATCTACGTTGCATTTCTTTACCACCAGTGCTACCACGGGTGTCGTCGAGGGAAGCGTCTTTTTCCACAGCGGGCACGAGTTGCGCATCTCGGAACTGGTAGATTTTGCCGTTGGCGATATGTTGGACTATGGCTACGAGGTCTGGCAAGGCGATGAAAAGCTATATTGGTACGACCCTCAGCCCCATCCAGATGATCCGACGCTCGCTGGCACTTGTCCTCACCATAAGCACGTTCCTCCGAGCGCCGGCTGCGGTGGCGTCCCCGGTCAGGGCCACGAGGTTTTCCTTGATGAGGGCGCATTTGACTTTCATCGCGTCCCCCTCGTTCTGTCCAAGGATTGCCTGACGGTGGTTCGTGCAGCGGATAGGATGCGGTGCAGAGCAGAGTCGTCCGCGGCGACGGACACCCTGGCGATGTGGAGGGCGTACTGGTGACGCCCCCACTCGGTGCAGCGCCGCACCAGCCAGCCGCGTCGCAGGCCTTCCCGGAGGGCGGAGCGCAGCCGGCGCTCGGAGTAGCGGATGCCGCGGTCGCGCCGCTCGCCGCGCCGTTCGGGGGAGCGATACCGCCGCCCGTTGGCTATCTCGTCAATGTCCATCCAGCGGGCGTCGTCGTCGCCTTGCCAGCCCCAGGTGTGGCGGAAAAAGTACTCGGTGGCCAGGATCAGGGCCTCGGAGGAGACGTCGTGGGTCACGTCGGTCCAGATGATCGGGACAGGGAAGGTGTTCGTCTCGGGGGGCCTGAAGCCGGTGCGAGAGACGTCGGGCTGAGGGTGCGCCACCGAGGGATCGCTGTCCGGGCGCAGGCGGGGGAGGAAGGAGGGGCCGTCGGCGCCCTCAGCCCAGGATTCGACGAGCAGGCCGTGGGTGGTGAGGAAACGGAGGGCCTGCTCCAGGCCGTGAGTGGAGAGCTTGGTGCCCCGGTCGAGGCGCTCCCCATCGGCGCGCCACCCGTACCGGAAGGTGCGGCGGGGGATGCGGACGGGGCGGTCGAAATTCTCCTGTCCCCAGGTCCATTTGATGATGTACTCCATCGTCTTGAGGGGCGCCAAGATGCGGGCACGCCCGGTCTCCTGCCGCAGGTCGGCCCAGAGATCGAACCAAACCTTGGGCAGAGGATAATAGTTGGCTCTGAAACGTTTGAACATTGTGTTGGACATTACCCCAAAAATCTGTATCAGTAGGTAATGTGTAAAGTTGACCTCCTCTGGCAAGTGTGAGATCATATCATACACAGAGGAGGTAGAAATGGGAAAACGGTATTCGGCGAAGCTCAAGTTCCAGGTAGTCACAGAGTTGTTGGCCGGTGACAAGACAACAGCGCAGGTGGCCAAAGTGTACGGGATCCATCCCAACACGGTCAATGCCTGGAAAAAGACCTTCCAGGAGAAAGGGCCCGATATCTTCGCCGAGGACAACATCGTGGCCCGGTACGAGCGGCAGATTGCCGAGTTGGAGCAGTTGATCGGCAAGAAAGAAGTGGAGATAGCACTTTTAAAAGGTTTCTTGAGCTCCAGGCGATGACGCCGGAGCAAAAGGTGGCACTGGTGAAAGCGGTGAAGGACACGTATGGTCTCAACTGCGCGCTGGCGGCCTTGGACCTGCCCAAGTCGACGTGGTACTATTACCAGAACGACAAGGTGGATTACGAGCAAAAGTACATTCATCTGAAGCCTATCCTGGAAACCATCGCGCGGCAGTATCCCGAATACGGGTTGCCTCGGATCATGGCCGAGTTGCGGGATATCCACCACTGCTACGTCAATCACAAGGTGGTGGAGCGGCTGCTGGGAGTGTGGGACTTGAGTATCCTGCGTGGCACGCGCAAGCACAAGCCCAGTGGCGTCTACCAAGCGATCCTGGAGGCCGGTGAACTGGCCAATTTGGTGGCCCAAATGGCGGAAATCGGCTTATTTGAGGTGGTTTACACCGATTTCACCGAGATTTTGTACGCAAATGGGCGCAAAAAGGCTATGTTGATGCCCATTATCGGCCATGCCAGCAAGGCAGCATTTGGATGGGCCGTCGGCGAGAGTGACAACACAGCCCTGGCATTGCAAGCCTGGGGGCGGGCCAAGAGAACGTTCAAGGAGTTGAATGTCTCTTGCGTGGGAATGATCATGCACCACGATCGAGACCCGGTCTACACCGGCTACGGATGGACATCGCAGTTGCTTCTGGAAGACAAGCTGCGCCTCTCGTATGCGCTGGGGGGCGCCAAGGACAACCCGGAGATGGAATCCTTCAATGGGCATTTCAAAGGCGAAGGGCATTCGTTGTTCCTGGAAGCCCAGAGTCTCGACGAGTTGATCGCCGTGGTGGACGACAGGATGCACTACTACAACACGGTACGGCGACACTCTACTATCGGCTATGTGGCACCGCTGACGTACATCGCACGCACACGTGCGGACCTTAAAACAAGCCGTTAGGCTGGGCAGCGTCCAAATCGCAGATTGTTCCAGCCTGGCAGAAGAGAGACCGAAAGGTGCTCTGTCGGAGTTGCGCT
>Ga0209614_1001975_pt1 | contig 14266 bp, 9 predicted proteins | sample BlaSprsedimmetaG_FD_185484 | JGI IMG/M metagenome (GOLD analysis project Ga0209614, IMG submission 185484) | Hot spring sediment bacterial and archeal communities from California, USA to study Microbial Dark Matter (Phase II) - Blank Spring... ... | reverse complement strand
TTGCGGTTGCAATTTCCTTTTCCCTTGCTATTGCATTGGGCGTTATCGTCTCAAAAGCGATAAATCTTCTCAGTCACAGAGGCTTCTTCCACTCAGTATGGGGAGGATTTCTCTACGGTCTAATTATCGTGACAACGGTGCTTCTAAGATCGGAACTGCTTGGGGGCGAGCTGAACTACACAGAAGTGTTGTTTCTCGGTGTTGCCGGTTCTGTCGGCTACTTTCTACATCTGGTTCTCGATACAGTCAACGGTTTTGCTGGAGGACGGAGAGTGCCTGCCGCTCAAAATGAAAAGGACAGTGTGTGAGCTCGATGTCATATCCAACAAAGACCTTCTTCCGCGAAGCCATTGAATGAAATAGACTCACAAGAGATGTCACTGCCAAAGAGCTCCTAACGGATTTACTATTCACTTGTTTTTCGGATTTTGTCCATAGTATGCGTCTTTCCCGTGCTTTCGGAAATAGTGTTTGTCCATTATGTGTTTTGAAAGGATGCTTGTTTCCGGGTTTATAAGCAGTGAAAGACATGCCGTTTTAGCTATCTCTTCTAGAATTATGCCGTTCTTTACTGCGTCCAGCACGTCCTTCCCCCATGTGAAGGGTGCATGACCGGCAACTAAGACGCCCGGGGTTCCGAGGTAATCTCTCTCTGAAAATGCTTCTTCGATTACCCTACCTGTGTTCAACTCGTAATCAATCTCTGTCTCTTCCGCGTTCAGCAATCTCGTACAAGGTACTTCATTGTAGAAGTGATCGGCGTGAGTCGTCCCAAAGCAGGGGATGCTCTTTCCTGCCTGCGCCCACGAAGTTGCCCAGGTTGAGTGGGTATGGACCACACCGCCGATTTCGCCGAAGCATCTGTAAAGAAAGACGTGAGTTGGAGTGTCGGAAGAAGGCCTTAACTCTCCTTCTATCACTCTTCCTTCAAGGTCTACAACAACCATATTGTCGGGGGAAAGATAGGAATAGTCCACCCCGCTGGGCTTAATAACTACGAGACGCTCCTTTCTGGCGATACCGCTTGCGTTTCCCCAGGTGAGTTTTACCAGTCCGGATTCAATGAGCGCGACATTCGCTCTGTAGACTTCCTCTTTTAGTTCACGTAGCATAGGCTTCTCCCTACCAAGAAATTTGTTTACACTTTCAGCGATTTTAACCTGCAAATCACAACTTTTTCAATTTGTAGTATACCTCGTTGTATCTAAGCTCCTTCTTGAACTCCGTGATATCCGTCTTGTCGTCAATTACTACTATCTCAATTCCAAACATGTCACTAAGGTCTTCAAGCTGTTCGGCAGTAACGGTGTAGCTCATACTTGAGTGATGCGCCCCACCGGCAAGTATCCAGGCGGTCGCTGCTGTCGCCAGATCTGGCTTTGGAACCCATAACGCCCTTGCAACAGGGAGTTTCGGCATGTCCTCGTCCTGCTTCACTACTTCAAGTTCATTGACTATCATCCTGAATCTGTCTCCAAACTCGACTATGCAGGCCTGGACTGCAGGGCCTTCCTTAGCATTGAATACCAGTCTCGCTGGAGGTTCTTTCCCTCCAATTGAAAGGGGATGTACTTCAAGAGAAGGTGTGCCGTCCGCTATGGATTCACAAACTTCTAGCATGTGAGATCCCAGTTCCTTTATGTTCCCCGGTTCGAAATGATAAATGTAGTCTTCGATGAAGGAGGTTCCAATATCGATGCCTTCGGCCATCACTTTCATAATTCTTACAAGGGCCGCGGACTTCCAGTCACCTTCACCCCCGAATCCGTAACCATCTCTCATAAGTCTCTGTACAGCAATTCCTGGAAGCTGTCTCATCCCGTGGAGGTCCTGAAAAGTGGTTGTGAATGCTTTGAATCCACCATCTTCCAGAAACCTGCGAAGTGCAATTTCGATTCTAGCGGCTTCCCTTATAGATGCCTGAAAGACTTCTTCAGAGACTGTTGATTTCTTGATAGGGTATTCCTCCTGGTACCTATTCACGAGTTCCTCAGCTTCGCTTCTCTTGACCTGTTTGAAGTACCCCTCGATGTAGTCGCCAACAGCGAAACCATGAACTTCATAACCAAAATCAATCTGAGCGTCGACCTTGTTCCCCTCAGTAACTGCAACATCTCTCATGTTGTCGCCAAGCCTTGCGACCTTGAGTGAATGAGCTTCATTCCAACCCAGCGCTGCCCTAATGAAGTCTTCCAGCTTTGATATGACCTTAGAGTCGCTCCAGTGTCCTGCGATGACTTTGCGCTTGAGTTCAAGCCTTGCAGAGATGAAACCAAACTCCCTTCCTCCGTGAGCGGACTGGTTTGTGTTCATGTAGTCCATATCGATGGTATTCCAGGGTATCTTCTGCTCGAACTGAGTATGGAAGTGAAGGAAAGGCTTTTCAAGTGATTTCAGTCCGGCAATCCACATCTTCGCGGGTGAAAACGTGTGCATCCAGGCTATCAAACCTATGCAAATTTTGCTGGAATTAGCTTCATCAATTATTCTCTTTATCTGATTTGCGTCCTTCAAAACCGGTTTCCAGGCAATCTTTATAGGAGCGGAAATTGCACCGTCAAGTGCATCGACCAGTTTCTTTGAATTCTCTTCAACTTTTTTCAAGACTTCCTTTCCATAAAGCTCCTGACTTCCCGTTATAAACCACACCTCAAGGTCTCTAGTAATAGTAATCAGTCCTCCTTTTTGAAATACAAATATTCATCCAGAGAGTTTTGATCTCAGTTAAGGTTCCAGGTTTTAGACTTGGAATGATTTATAGCTTATGCTCTTTCTGTTTGCCGATCCTATCGGTCACAGGAGAGCTGTTGAATGATCAGGATCTCCGTGTGTATCTCACTTTGACCATGAATATCTCTCGCCGCTTCCAGTCAAAAACAGATTGTCTGACCCCAAAGATCATAGGGCGCCGTTTTACCGGCTGCTCCCTGCCGGAAGTGATTCCTCGCAGTCCAAATCTCTCCCGTCGCTTCGCTGATTCTTCACCATCACAGTCAGTTCTTAATTCTGTGTCTCAGGCCATGTAGCGTGAATCATTTCCTGGAGCTCTTGATCTTGTGCCCCCTCTTTGTGGGTGAAGACAAATCGAGGACTTTATGAAACCGACAGGATTACATACCAGTCACGACTGAACCATTGACATACTCTCTTGAAATAGTCTGGAAGACAAAAGTACCTTGACCAGTCAGCTAAAGCAGACGATCAGCGTTCTGATCGAGGCTGGCGCATAGGTGTGGGCTGAAGTTACGATTAGACCAGGGACCTGCCGTAGATGCATCAACCGAAAATACATCGTAAGAGGATTCTCGACTGGCGACCTCTCTTTCTGGCCCTTACTCCTTTCCCATTCCTAGTGCATCTTCCACATTATCTCCTTCGTTTTTTCGTAGAGTTCGCGGAAAATCAAGTACTGTTTCTCGTAAACCCTCTGGTTTTCGGAATTTGGACTTATAGGATCTCGAAACTTCACCCACTCCTTTATCCTTTCCGGCTTGTCTATCAATCCGACACCAAGTCCTGCTAGGAAGGCATCGCCAAATGGCGCCTCAACTAGACTGGATACCCGTCTCATTTTGTAACCGGTTATATCTGCAAAAATTCTGTTCCAGGCTGTTGATTTCGCAACTCCGCCAACTATCCAGCATTCGTCGTCGAGCTTAAGTCCTGCCTTAATCCCGTTTTCAATATTATGTCTGAGAGCGTATGCAGCACCTTCCATAAGTGCCTTGTACATATGGGCTCTTGTGTGAACGAGAGTGACTCCAAAGAATACACCCTTCGCAAAGGGATCCCAGATTGGCGACCTTTCACCCATGAAATATGGAAGAACTACGATTCCATCGCTTCCGGCAGGAATACTTTCAACTTCCATGTCGAGGAGCTGATATGGCGACCTGCCTGTCCTTTGTCCAACAGACTCTTCGCTGTCGGCAAACTCTTCCTTGAACCACTTGGCAAGGGCTCCAGTAGTTGCCGAGCCTCCAAAAGAGTAGATTCTTTCAGTATCGTTCACCACATATGGGAAGCTCACCAAACCAAACGGCAGATCCTTGCCGTCATGTACGGTACCCCAGCAGGTAGAAGTTCCGACCATTGCAACGTGTTCGCCTTCTTCAAGCGCTCCGGCCGAAAGCTGAGCTACCGGGGCATCTATCCCTCCTGAGACCACAGGAGTTCCTTCGAGCAGGCCGCAAAGCTTTGAGCTTTCGGCAGTTACTCTGCCGACGATATCACTCGACTTGACGATTCTTTCAGGAAGGTATTCAATGGGTATACCAAGGGCCTCACACATCTCCTTCGACCAGGTCAGCTTTCTTATGTCGAATACTCCGCCAACATTACCTGCCGAGGAGTAATCAATCGCGTTTTCACCTGTAAGCTGATAAACCATGTAATCCTTCGGTGTCACGAATTGATATATCTTTTTCCAGATATCCGGCCTGTTGTCTCTGAGCCACATTATCTTGGTGAATCCATAATAGGAATCCACATAGTTTCCTGTGATCGAAAAGATCTTGTCTCTTGATATGTTTTCCTTAACCCAGGAGGTCTGCGACGTCGCTCGTCTGTCCATCCAGATGAGACAAGGGTGCAGAGGCTTCATTCCACTGTCAACAGGGACTCCCGACCCTCCATAAAGTCCGCTTATGGCCAGTGCAGCTATTTCCTTCTTCTCGACTCCCGACTTCTCAGACACTTCTTTTATGGTTTCGAAAGCTGCCTTAACCCAAACATCGGGCCACTGTTCAGCCCAGTTTGAACCGGGCTTAATGACATCATATTCTCTCTGAGCTTCTACCAGAACCTCTCCTTTTTCATTCACCATCACACTCTTTGTTCCCTGGGTACCAATATCACATCCGATTAAGTACATACACATCACCTTCTAGATTTCGTCGATTTTAGGCCTTAACCACGATTTTACCTCATCCAGTCCGGACTTGCCGGAGTCAAGCTTCGCGTCTTCGAGGCATTTCGATGCTTGCAAGACGGAAGGTGTCATACTCACTTGAACACCGGCAACGCGATAGATTTACGGGCCACAAATCAGTTCCTGTTAGGGTCAGGGCCAGCTTGATCTTCGATACAGAGTCCCGTCCTATTCTCAATTGAAAATTCCTTCTCTTCAAACCTCCAGAATGCCTTCTCCTCAGGTCAGAAAACTCTCATTGCCTGAACTTGTGCTGGAGATAATCCTTTTTCAAAGGGTTATAGCTTTCCATCCAGAGAAAACTCGATTACATTTGCCGACATCGGATCGAGCTTCACAGTCATTTCAGGAGAGCAAGAGGTCAGCTCCTTTCTCTCAAGTTTTATTCGCTCTGGATTTTCAAAATCATTCATTTCATCGGGAGCAGATCCCGTCAATATATGCTGGACGGCCCTCTTCTGAACCTCGATTCCCGAAAGATCGAGAGAGACTTCTACATCCTTCTGATAGTAATTAATAAGGGCGACGCTCAAAATATTCTTATCTTCGTTAAAGGTGGCCGATCCATCAACATAGGGAACTTCGCTGAGCTTGAAGCTGTTCCGGCCCTCGACAAACGTCTTGGAGCTTATTTCGTAAGTTTCTGAACCAATCGCCATGTCCAGGACAGTTCTTCCGGTATGATTCACAAATAGATCAAATGCATGATAAATGGGAGTCAATACCATTTCGTCGCCCTTGGTCTTTATCATACCGAGCGCATTTACCATTTGCGCAAGATTGGCCATCTGAACTGTATTTGCCATACGATGCATCACAGCGAAAATTCCCGCCGCAAAGAGACCGTCTTTCAGCGCATAAGGCTCTTCAAGGAGAACTATTCCCTTTTGGGCAGCCTCGGCTTCCGCACCGATTTTGTACCAGACGTTCCATTCATCAAAGGAGATCTTCACGTGGTCCAGACGCAGGTGTTTTATCAGCCCCTCCAGGAGTTTAAGTCTCTGTTCACAGTAGTAGACGGAGGCAACGGTTCCAAAGTAGTCGTCACAGCCGTGATACTGATGGATAGAGATGTAATCTATCAGATGTCCTGCGTGTTTTAGCACAGTCATGTCCCAGTCGGGGTTATCTGCTCCGACTGCGATTACCTTCATAGACGGATCCACACCCTTCATGAACTGAGTGTACTGGCGGAGTTTTTCAGCGTACTCGGCCGCACTGCAATGACCCACCTGCCAGGGGCCGTATACTTCGTTCCCGATTCCCCAGTATTTGACGCCGTAGGGTTCTGGATGGCCATTTTCTCTTCTCATTTGAGCAAATTTCGTCGGGGTGTCTAGATTACAGTATTCTAGCCAGGCCATTGCTTCGTCTAGAGTCGCCGTTCCGAGACTAACGGCCAGATATGGCTCGGCATCTATTTCGCGACAATACTCTATGAATTCATCAGTCCCAAATCTGTTTGACTCCACGCCTCCCCAGATGTAATTCAGAAGTTGAGGGCGGTTTTCGAGAGAGCCTATTCCGTCTTGCCAATGGTAGGCAGACACAAAGTTTCCGCCAGGCCATCTTAAGATGGGACACTTAATATTCTTCATGGCGTCCATTATGTCCCTTCTGAAACCCCTCGGATCTGATTTTGGAGACTTTTCGTTATAGATACCATCGTAAATGCACCTTCCCAGATGCTCTGTGAAGTGACCGTAGATCATATTGTCAATCTTTCCGATCTTCCTAGGCCAGATTTTTACAGATGTCTGCACTTCATTCCCTCCCTGGTAATTAGATGATTACTCTATAAGCCAACTGCTTTCAATCTCAGTATCGTTATGGAATTTTCTGCAAAGGTAAAAGTAAACTCGTTTGATAGACCCGATAGATCATATTTCTTGGGCAGTACCTTGTTCGGGTTCTGGAAAGTGTTTTCATCGAAGACGCTGTCGGACGTCATCAGAATGACTTCTCCCTGCCCCCTGATCTCAAGTTTTTCGCCAATTTCTACTCTGACCTCTTTCTCTTCGGGCCAAGGATTCACAATCTTTATGATTAAGTTCTCCGTTTCACGATCATACTCGCAGACGTGGTACAGCGACTTGAACCAGTAACCGATAACCTCGAGATTCTCGTCGGTAAGCTTAGAAGGTATTACCACATCTCCGAGATTCTCGTTGAAGAGTTTCTGAACATGATAACTTGGGGTTCCATACACTCTTGTGTTGTCGAACCAGATGAGGTCCGGCGTCCACTGCGACCAGCCCGGCCTGTTGAACAGGGGCGCGTAAGCCGCCATTATTACGATGTCTGAATTGCGTTCAAGGCCAGTCATCAAAGCCGCTTCCGCCATTGCTGCTTGAAGGGTGTTCCTTGTCCCGGCCGCGTGGGCTGCGTATTCTCCAAGCATGACCTTTGGACCGGATCTGTCGTACTTGTCGTATCTATCTGTGTTCCTTAAGATCCATTCCGGAACGGCATACATGTGCTCATCAAGAATTTCGACACCGTTCTCTCTTGCCCATCTCCATGCCCTGTTGAATGAAGCTCCTTCATATGAAGGCGGGCCGCTGAAAACAATTATGATTTCAGGATACTTCGCTTTGACAGCATCTCTGAACATCGGGAAGCGATCATGATATTCCGTGCCCCAATTCTCGTTTCCTATACCAATATACTTGACGTTGAAGGGCTCGGGATGACCAAGCTCGACACGCTTTGAACCCCAGAGTGAATTCTTTGGCCCATTTGCAAACTCTATGAAGTCAAGAACATTTTCAATCCATTCGTCCATCTCATCAATTGGGCAGTACTCGGCTCCCCGAACCTGACAGGACATGCCCGAGTTGAAGATTGGTATTGGCTCTGCTTCCAGGTGTTCCGACAGGAGGAGATATTCGAAGAATCCGATGCCGTATGACTGGTGATAGCCCCAGAGGTTGTAGTTTGCCTTCCTCTCTTCTACCGGTCCGATTGTATCCTTCCATCGATAGGCGTTCTCCAGGCTGTCGCCTTCAACGAGGCAGCCGCCCGGAAACCTTACGAAACCAGGCTTAAGTTCTTCAAGCATCTTTAGAAGATCTATCCTCATGCCGTTCCAGTTCTCTTCAGGAAAAAGCGAAATCATGTCCAGGCAGACCTCGCCGGCCCCTCTCAATATAAGTAAAAGCCTGCCGTTATCGCAGTCTTCGGTGATCTCAAATTCTACCGAATACTTCTCCCACTCAGCGCCGAAAGCCGACGCGAGGCTAGCTTCATCGATTGTGTTGCCCTTCGCATCCGTCAGTAAAACTGTGATTTCACCGCTGTATTCTGAATTACCTCGAATGAATGCTGAAAACACGTACCGTTTCCCTTCCATCATAGGAATGCCGTCGTAACCGTTGTTGGAAAGCGATACAGATCCGCTATCAGATGCAATAGCAAAACTCAAGTAATGGGGATTGTTCTCATTAAGCGGCAGTTCAGAGTCAATCGAGAAGGTGGCCTGGCAACCGGTTTCAAAGTCTGCAAACCAGCCTTCGAGAGGATCTTTGTGTTCGAAGGATCGATTTCTTATAAATTCAGCGTATAGACCGCCATCTACTGCATGGTTTATGTCTTCGAAGAATACGCCGTATAGGAAGGGACTTATCTCGGGACCGGGATTGCTGGGATCTATTGTCAGCACATGACCGGCATTCACAACAAGAGTTTCCGGAATAAAAATCATCATGAGAACAAAGGTCAATAAAATGGAGGCTTTTTTCATTTAGATCACTCCATTCATTGCCCGAGAACAAGGGTGAATTCATTCTTCTCACCCTTCTTAACGTCAATAATGAATGTCTCTGACAGCGCTCCGCTTTCCACCGAGACCTCGTACTTACCGGCAAAACCGTTGAAAGCCACTTTGCCAGAAATATCCGTCTCGAGACGGACAGAGGTTTTCCATTCTTCGTGAATAAGCCTCTTCAACTCATCAAAGATCGGTTTTATCGAGAGATCGTCGCGCAGAAATCCGCTGCCTGACTGCCACGCCCTATAGAAATTCCAGTACGTTATTGCCTCGACCGCCGGATGGCTGAAGAAGACTTTGTAGAATATCCTGGCGATCTCGGCCTGTATCTCTTCGGCCTCACTTATAGAGACGTCGAAAGCATCTATCACGGCGGGAAGAGGAATCTGAAACTCCGATATATGAATAGGTTTCCCCAGCTGAGCCAACTCGTCAATTGCAAGATATATGCTTTCCAAGGATCGCAGCTGACCAAGTAGATCCTGAGCAGTGAAAATATGCGCTTCGGCCCCAATCACATCTATGGGAGTTCCTTCATTTGTGAGTTGGCCGGCTCTCGAAATGAAGGCTCGCCTGGTCCGCTCATTCACCAACACTCCGTATTCGTTTAGTACTGTAATGGCGTCGGGATCAATTTCCTTAACGATTCTAAACGACTCGGCAATATAGTCCGAACCTATCGAGTCGAACCAGGGTTGAACAATAGGCTCATTAACGACATCCCAGTACTGGATGAGATCCTTGAACTCTTCGACTTCCCTGGTGACTCTCGAAAAGAGATATTCCCGTACCTCTGCCCATTGACCGAGCTTTCCTTTCACTTCTATCCAGGCGGGGACGCCGACGCTCGGCGGATTCCCCCACACAAGTGTGTGCCCCTTAACCGGCACTTCGTTTTCACTCAGCCACTGTGCAATCTTCTCAGAGGCTTCGGCCAAGCGAATTCTTCCTTCTGTGGACTCATAGTCTGCCCAGTAAAAGGAGGGAAGAGTAGCGAAGTTGAAAAGCTCAAGATACAAACGCTTATATTCCTGGAGATCTTCCTCAGGCAGTGGCCTGATCCCGAATCTCCTTCCGCGGTTGTAACTGGTTTGAGCGTAAGCGTAAAGCAGGTATTCGGGAGCATTTCCGAAGTAGAACTCATGTGAAAGTTGCCTGGCGGACACCGAAATGTTCTCCGATTTCTCTCCATCTCTATCTATGATTTCTATTTCAACCTGTACTTTTCTATCGGTCTCTATCCTTTCTTCGAAAGTGCTTACATCGATATCGATAGGCAAGACACTACCTCCAAAAGATAGACTGCAAACAAGAAAGCCCAAGATTATTAGCAGACAAGCTCTTGAGGTCATTGCCGACTCTTCTTCTCCTATTCTCCGAAAAGACTTCAGTGTTTTTGACATGGCATCTACTCCTTTCCAAGAGATCCCAGGGAGATTCCTTTCATCAAGTATCTGTGGAATGCGATGAAGATTATCAAAGACGGGGCTACTGAGAAGAAAGCGCCCGCCATCATTGGTCCTATTCCTCTATAAGGATCTCCCCACCCCGCGCTGAATCTTATCAGTGCTATAGGCAATGTGAATTTATCTGACTTGCTCAAGATCAACAGCGGCCATAGAAAGCTGTTCCAGGAACCAAGAAACGTCATGAGAGAAAGCACGAGCATCGCGGGCTTGATGTAAGGAATCACTATGCTTATCAGAAACCTTAACTTGGAACACCCATCTATCCACGCGGCATCCTCCAGCTCTTTGGGTATGTCGAGCATGTACTGCCTTAAGAGAAATACCCCGAATGTTCCCCCAAGGCCGGGCAATATCAGGGAAAGGTAAGAATTAGATAATCCCATACCATTTATTATGAAGAAATGAGGTATTAGAAAGAGAACGGCAGGGAAGGCCAGGACAGCGACATAAATCCAAAAGATGAGCATACGTCCTCTAAATCTCAATCGAGACAGCGCATAAGCGGCCGGGATTGAGAGAACCAGCGTTGCAAGAGTGGAGCTCACCGCCACAATCACGCTATTGAGAGTTGCTTTGATCAGTGAAAGGCCCCCTGAGGGCGCGAAGATAATCTGATAGTTCTCCGCTGTCGGGTTCTTAGGTATCCACTGGGGGGGAGTCTCAACAACCGCAAGAGTCGTTGACTTCATTGAAGTTGACAGCATCCAGAAAATTGGCGCAAACCAGAAAGCCGCAAAGGCCCAAAGAAGAACAGTGATTATCACTGCAGTAACTCGTTTGCTGAGCTTTTTCTTGTTTTTCACAACAGTAGAAGTCATCTTCTCACCCCTCCGTCGATCGTATCGATTTGGTGACCAGTACAAGTTGAATCACAGCAAAAATCAGTACGATCGCAAATATATACCAGGAGATCGCTGCGGCCCTTCCGAAGTCCTGTCTTTCAAATCCCACAAGGTAAAGGTAGTAGACCAGTGTACGGGTCGTCCCTGCGGGGCCCCCAACCGACAAAATGTAGGCCTGGTCGAATAGTCCAAATGCCAGTATTGCCTGGCGGACTACGTCAAAGAAAAGTACGCTCCTGATCCATGGCAATGTGATGTAGATGAATCTCTTCCACGGACCCGCGCCATCGAGTTTCGCCGACTCGTATTGCTCTGGCGGAATTCTTTGAAGGGCGCCCAGATAAAGCAGAATGCTGAATCCCACAATCCACCAGACTGTAACCAGTATGATAACACCCCACGCAACGGAGGTGCTTCCAAACCATGAAACTGCGTTGTTAATGAAACCCGCCTTATTCAGATAGTAATTGGCCAGACCCGAAGGGAATGAGGCAAATATCCACTTCCACGAACTGAGAATACCTACCGATCCAAAGAAAGCGGGCGAAACAAACGCAATAAGTAGCCAGAGTTGACCGAATCTCTTCTTCTTGAGTATGTGTGCAAATAAGATCGCTACAATTATCGTGAGGGGAACGCTGATTATTGCGAAGATCACCGTATGCTGAACAGTGGGCCAGAATCTTGAATCATTCCACGTTCGAATGTAGTTGTTAAAACCGATGAACACATTTTCCTTGAGAAGACTCCAGTTGAAAAAACTAATTACGAGACCAAAAACCAGTGGAACTACAACAAACAGTGCGAAGAAGAACAGGTGAGGGAGAAGGAACAGCCACGATCCTACCTCCCTGCGGAACCGTCTAGGTGATTTAGAATGTGATTGTGTCAATTACTCCTCCTCCCTTCACCAAGTAGAGCGATTACTTATTTACGATCAGTTTCTTGACCAGTAGTCGTCGAGGATTTCCTGAACGGCAAACGCAGCTTCCTTCATACCGGCTTCAGGAGATATTGAGTGCAGCACCAGTACTTCCTCAAGGTAGACTGCTATTTCGGCCTCGATTTCCGATATCAGCGGGAACATCTGGAACTGCCTTACGTATTCGGAATCCTGAGACACTGCGTAAATGTGAGGCAGTCTATCTTTCAGCTCCTGACTCTCGGCGATCGATTTTCTCGCAGGAGTCTGTCCCGCTTCGTACCAATCTATCGCATGGTCCCACAGATACTTGATGAATGTTGTCGCGGCATCAAGTGTCTTAGGATCTTCGACCATGACTCTTGGCATCGCCAGTACGTGAGAGCCTCCAAACACGGCCTTAGTGTTGCCTAGCTGAGGAGCTACCGCATAACCGAAATCCTCACCCAATTGTTCCATCCAGGGCTTAATGGTCCAGATACCGGTTATCAATACTGTGCTCTCCCCGGACTGGAAGGACACGCCAGGGTCGGCTACCTGCATGGGAAGAATACCCTTCTCCTGCATTTCGAGCATCAATTTACAGACTTCGATTCCGGCTTTCTCGAATGCCGGCTCTTTGAAGTCGTCTGTCAAAACTTCTCCGCCGTGCTGCCAGAGAAGGTGGAACCAGATCCATGTCCAGGCGGGGTTTTCATAGTACGGTGTAAGTCCTGGAGGTGTAATGGGAATTAGGGCTTCCATTGCGGAAATAAACTCTTCTCTTGTCTTCGGCGGGTTGTCAGGGTCGAGGCCAACCTCTGCGAAGTTTCCTCTGTTGTATGCCATGTAGAAAAGCCATATGTCCATTGGAATACCGACTACTTTGCCATCTACTACAAGTCCATCGAGAACACCCGGGAAGATGTCGTCGGTGTCGATTCCATACTTGTTAAGCCATTCTTCTGCTGTAAAGCCCATGAAGTGTTCCAGATAGAGAGGCATGTCAAATTTCCTGATGAACATGATCTCGGGAGCTGTCTTGGATGCAATACCCATCGAGAGCTTGTTCTTCATATCAAGAGAAGACTCTACGACAACATGGACGACTTCAATATCCGGATGTTCGGCATTGAACTTTGCAACAATCTCATCCATGTACGCACCGTCAGCTCCGGTAAGCGGCGTCATCATCGTAATCGTTACACCGAAAGACAAGCTAACAGCGACAACTAGCGCAAGTGCCAGAAACATCAACTTTCTCATTTGTTTCACCTCCTAATAAAGGAAAACGTTTGATAGTCGAAAAAGAACAGATCGCAATCAGGTGTTCACTCTTTAGCTTGTTATATCACCCCCCAAAAGAGTGGATTGTTTCAATCTGTCAGACCTCTAAACAATTAAGATATATCTTCCATGAATGAGTATTAGGTATGAGTTGGATTCGAGAGTCAAGGCTTAGACGAATGCTGATCGGAAAACATTTATATGTACGTACCTAATTGCAAAACAGAAATTTCCTACAAATCAGTTCCGCAAAAAGTCTAGTTCCGAATGCTCCAAAGCCGAAATAATCGATGATGTTAAGAGAAGAATCAATTTACGGTCATATTCTAGCAAAATATCTAATGACTCACCAAATTGAATTAGAGGCATTCTGCGATGATCTGAGCCCGGTTTTGGTCGAAATCCTTGCCATTCATAGCTCGACTACTCAAAAGATCAGTTCTCTTCGATTTCTATCGTGTTTTCATAAAGTAATGTCCGTACATATATGGAGTATAGAACTCAAGAAGGCGATAACAGTCTCCATGTGTCGAGCAGACAATATCTCTGAACTCCCGAGTTGTGTTAAACCGGTCGCTGAACATTAGTTAAACTCGCTCAATGCTGAACGTTGTGAAGAGCCGTCATCCGAAGAGCAGTTGAAGGTTTCCAGTTCCAAGTTGCAGTGTGCCAAGAAGGCGAAGAAGGGAACTTCAAGCCATGCTTAATCGAAGATGAGGGAGGGCCCCTCGAAGCCGCCATACAGGTGGAGGCTTCAAACCACCGTAAGCTGCTGTGGTAAAGAGCCATGGTAGTGAACGTTACGGGAAAAGGCGGGACAGTGAACCCGTCAGGTGAGTACCAGAGGAGACGAATACAAGTGAACCACCGTGAACGTGTCGTAAGAACTACTAGTGTTATCTAAACCGGGGGGGACAACTATCCCGGGATAAGTCTGGAGGAAACCTGCTTACTGTCCAGATGGTGGCCGGCATATAGGTGGCGTGACCCTGGTACAGGCTTCGATTAGGAACTTGGGAACCTGGATCTGGATGCTAAGGGAAAAGCCGCAAGTGGAGGACCCACGAG
>Ga0209614_1001973_pt1 | contig 14268 bp, 11 predicted proteins | sample BlaSprsedimmetaG_FD_185484 | JGI IMG/M metagenome (GOLD analysis project Ga0209614, IMG submission 185484) | Hot spring sediment bacterial and archeal communities from California, USA to study Microbial Dark Matter (Phase II) - Blank Spring... ... | reverse complement strand
AGCGTTCGGCAAGCTGGTAGACCTTGTTGCCGCTGATACCGCGGTTGTAAAGCTTGACACCCGGGCCGCAGTCGGCCAGGACCTGGCAGGCGATGAGGAAAGCATAGCCGCGACCCAGGGCGGATACATCGTTGGCGTTGCCCTGGCGGTTACGGTCGCGCCAGGCGTCGGTAATGGAATCGCCCTGGAAGAGCACGACGTCATCGGGCTTGATCAGGGCATACGGTCGACGGTCGGGCTGTCCGGCGGACTCGGTGGCAAGCGATTGCGAGTTTGCCGTGAGTACACCGGCCGAGGCGGCCGCCAGTCCGGTCAGGAAGGTTCGACGTGTGGAGGCATTCTGTGGTCCGGCCATTCTATACTCCTTCATTTCGTGGTTAGTGATTCGTGGCTGGTGGCTCGTAAGCCGCCTGTCACAAGTCGTGCATCGTAAGTCGTGAGTCAGATTATATCAATTCCGCCGCGGTTGTGGGAATCCATCCGTCGCTACCGTCGGGCAGACGGATGTGGAAGTAGTCGCGGCGCTGCTCGACAAGCTCGAATTCAAGACCGGCATGGAGCGGCCCCTTGAAACTGGGGGCGGCGTCGGGCCAGTCGGCCTGGCGGGCGACGACCTCATCGGCCACAATGACGCCCTCGACGCGATGGGCCCCTGCCACGACGCCTGTAACCACGGAAGCGGCCATGCACAGGGTCAGGACGGCGGCCAGAGCAAATACGATGGACGTGGGACGATGGACGTGGGACGATATGCGGGGGGCTATACGCAGCGTCAGCGACAGGCATGCGACGGCGAAGAAGACGCAGCCGAGACAAAAGCGGGTCTTGAGAGAAAGATCATAGTGCCAGAAAAAGAGGGTCTGGAGGACCCGTTGCTCGATCCGAACCTGGACCGTATCGAGCCGCCGGCCGCGGGCGAAGGCGAGGTTCTTGCGGATGTCGCGGTTCGACCGGTCGAGGACCTCGGCGCGGCGGTAGTTGAGGATGGCCCGGCCGACATCGCCCTTGAGCAGGTAGGCGTTGGCGACGTTGTAGTAGAGCATGGGGTTGCGGACCCCGCCGACATTGATGATGCGCTCATAGCCAAGAATGGCCTGTTCGTAGAGGCGCTTGGACTGCTCGGCGTCGGTTTGGGCGTTGGCACGGCGGAAGGCATCATTGGCCTGAACAAACAGTTCGGTCATTTCCTGGCGGGTCATCGCGGCGGCGGACACGACGCCGACACCGAGCAGACAGAACACGATGATGGCGGAGCGAAGGGTTATTTTGCGGGTCTTTGCATCGATTCGGCGGATCAATTCGAGGACTTCAGCAACTCCGGCGTCATCCACAGCGGCCTGAGCGGGGGCATAACGCGAGGCCTCGTATTGCGCCATGATGTCTCTGTAGCGCCCGGCCGCGTCGGCATCGCCGCCGGCCTGGTGTATGATCCGGCAGCAGTCATCGGCGGTCAGCGAGCCGGGCACTCTGTCAAAGCGGTCCCCGATGTACTGCCGCATGGCCTCGACCATCTGCGCCGGTCGCTCGGACCCGGAGGCGGCCAAGACGGTCTTGAGCCTTCGGGCGACGACGACGCGGGCTTTGCGGCGGCGGGCGGCGGCCTGCTTGCGCGGGTCGTTTCGGCCCAGCGCCCTTGCGCCGGCGCTGGCCAACAGTGCAATCAGGGGACCTGCCCAGAGCAAGCCGTAGGCCGGGCTGACAAGCGCGGCCAGCGGCGAGAAGGTGCGGTCGACCAGGCAGTCCGGGTCTTCATAGTTGGCGCTGATGCCCTGGCGGATGACCTCAACCTCCTTGCTGAGGGTAACGGACTGGCGACCTTCGATATCGGCCCCGGTGAGAATGCGGGTTTGGGCAACTTCGAGGGGGATCGGCTTGGTTCTGGCAATGGCATATTGACCCTTCGTCGGGCTGAAGTACGGCAGTTCGATGGAGGGAATCTCCGTGACGGAATCGTTGTTGGCCCGCAGGGTTTGCGTGAAGACCTTGAAGCCATTTTCGACGACGGGGGAGGCCTGCTGTTCAGGTATCTTGAAGTTCCTGGCCAGATCGGGAATGGCGGATAGGTCCGGCCACTGGACCGGCTTGAGAAAACCACCGGCTACCTTGATACACAAAGTAATGGGGTCGCCAATGTTGACCTTCGTAACCGAAGCCTCGGCCATGATTTCGTAATCGCCCACAAGTCCATAAAAGCCGGCGGGTCTATTCTCGGCGGGCAGGGGTCTGACGGTCAGACTGCTCGGCTGAGAGCGGACCTGGAATCGTTTGTACTGCGTCTGCGAGCCAAAGAAGCTGAAATCATCGAAGAAGGGGTCACGCGAACGGGTGCGGCCGACGGCCATGTCGGTCGAAACAGTAACCGGCTCAATGGCAAAGGTCCCCGGTCTTTGCGGAAGGAGGATGTTTCGCAGCGTAAACAGCTCCGCCCGGCGGCCCTTATGGACGGTGGTCTGCTGGGTGACGATCATTGTGACGCCGGGGGCCAGTTCCGATTGGCTAGCGCCGGCCGGGATGGTATCGGGCATCTCAAGGCGGAAGGCATCGTTCGCCAGGACAGGGATATTGAACTGCGAATTGCGTATGTCCTGACCGACGAAGAAGCGGACCGCCAGCTCCACCGGCTGGCCCACATAGCACTGTGAAGGCGTCACGGCAATCTCGACATCAAGCAAGTCGGTCGTGCCCGGCTCAGCGATGTTCAGGGTGACAGGCTCGGTGCGATAGATCCTGCCCTGGATGACAACGGAAACGCTCGGCAGCGTGATACGCCCGGCAACCGGAGCGGTCAGCAGGTATGTCATGGCGATACGTTCGATAACCTGCGTTGATGAGCGGCCATTGATGATCTGTGTAACGGTCCGAGAGAGGTCCTGCATGCCGGCGCTGCGGGGATTCCATGGGTTCAACGGGGCGGTGTCCACCTGGCCGGCCTGGCGGGCCCCGTCGATGATGATGTGATACTGGAAGTCCTCCCCGGCGTAAATATCCCGGGAGGTGTCAACCTGGGCGGTTACGCGCACACTATCGCCGCCGGCGCCAAAGGCCGATACACAGCTCAACCCGAGGACGACAAGTGTCAGCGACATTCGCATATCACCAGTCCTTGTCCACCTTCTGATATCGCGGTCTCTGCATCATCTGGCGTTGTTCTTTCTGCTTCTGTTCGCGGTCGAGGATTTCCTGGGCGGTGGCGTCAGGGGCGGTCTGTTGCTGGGGTGGCTGCTGAGGCTCGTTAGGCTCGGCCGGCTCGTTGGGTTCCGACGCCTGCTGTGGCTGCGGCTGTTGTTGTGGGTCGCCCTGTTGGTCCTGCTGCGGCTGCTGGTCGCTCTGAGAGAGGGCTTCAAGGGCCTTCGCAATGTGCTCGGCGGCCTTCTCCTCCGATTGTTGAGCCGCAGACCCTGCGGATTGGCCGAGCTGGGATTCGGCCGTCTTCTGACTGTCGGTCGCCTGGGCCAGTTCCTCCGCGGCCTGTCGCACCTGCGGCGGCTGGGGTTGGTTGGGGTCCTGCTGCTGCAATTGGGCGGCCACCTGCTCGGTTTCGCGGCGGATGTCGGATTGCTCGGCCCGCTGATCCGTGTATTGCTGGGCGGCCTGGTTGGGGTCGAGTTGACGTTGCTGGACAGCGGCGGCCGTGTCTCTTGTCTTCTGCGCGAGGCTCTCCTGTCTTTCGAGCAGTTCCTTGAGCTTCTCGGCAAGCTGCTGTTGCTGTTGCTGCTGCTGTTGCTGCTTGTTGATCCGGTCGATGATGTCCTTGATGACCAGACGGGCGACTTCGATATTACGGGCGGCTTTGGCGTTATCTCTCTCCACGTCGAGAACCTGCCGCCAATAGCCAATGGCGGTCTGAAGGTTGTCGAGAGCCTTCTGCAGGTCCGAATCGCGTTGCTTCATGCCTCGTGTGAAGAAACAGTTGCCAAGGTTATAACGGGCGCGTGTAACCAGCGGCATGTCGCGGCTCTCGCCCGCGACGCGGCGGAAGCCGTCGACGGCCTTGTCAAGGTCGTCGAGGCAGTAGTAGCTATTGGCCTGATTGAACAGCGCCTCCATCGAGCTAGGATTTTCGACGAGGGCCTGTTCATACCGGGAAATCGCCCCGGCGTAGTTGCCGGCGGCGTAAAGGCTGTTGCCCTGTTGGACAAGGCTCCGCAGCGACCGGGCGCCGACGGATAGAGCCGCTGGTAGAACCAGTAAGAGGATCAGGATTTCATGCTTTCTTGCGTTCACTGATGAATGCCTCGGCGGTCAGGAGAATCAGGGCCAGAGCTACGAAGACCTGGAATTTCTCATCGTATTTCATCATGGTGGCGGATTCAAGCTCACGCTTGGCCGCGGTGGCGATCATGTCGGCGTAGATTTCATTGAGGCCGAAGGTCTCGCCCGGCCGGACGGCGAGGAACCGTCCGCCTTCGGTGGCGTAGACGACCTGCCGGAGGGTATCGGCGTCCAGTTTGGTCCAGACCTCCTGGCCGTTGTACGTCAGAAAGGTCGTGCGGCCCCGCTCGTCGGTGATGGGGATGCGGGAGCCCTCGTTCTCATCGCCCAGGCCGATAGCGATGATACGGATACCCTGCTCGGCGGCTTTCTCAGCGGCCTGGACGGGGAAGCTGTCGTGGTCCTCGCCGTCGGTGATGAGGATGATGTCCTTGTACTGGCGGCTGGCCGTATCGAAGACCTCTTCGGCGGCCTTGCGGATGGCATCGCCGATCATCGTGCCGCCTCGGGAGGTGCTCTCGGTGGAGATGTCGGCCAGGGCCATACGGACGAAGGCATAGTCCTGAGTCAGGGGGCACTTGACGGAGCTGTTGCCGGCGAATGTGACGATGGCGATGCGGTCGCCCTGGAGGGATTCGAGCAGGTCGCCGATGGCCAGCTTGCTGCGTTCGAGGCGGTTGGGCTTGATGTCTTCGGCGAGCATGGAGCGGGAGGTGTCCAGGAGAATGGCAATATCGCGGCCGCGGCGGCGGATCTCCTGCGGCTGCGGGTTCCACCGGGGTTCGGTCTGGGCGATCACAACGGCGATGAAGGCGCCCACCAGCAGACAGGCCTTGGCAATCTGCCTGCAGAGGCTGACCGAGACGTTGATCTTACGGAGCATCTCATGGCTGGCCAGGATTCGCAGGGCGCGGGCCTTCCTCCAGAAGAGCCAGACGTATGCCGGGACCAGCAGGACCGGCACGGCAAAAAGCAGCCATAATGCGTTGTAATTGCCCAGGTTCATGGTATCTTTCTAAAGACGGTGCAGCCGGCGAGTATCTCCAGGGCCAGCACGCTCAGGGCCGCAAGGGTCCACGGACCGAAGCGTTCGTGGTATTGGGCGTACTGAACAGACTTGACCTGTGTCTTCTCCAACCGGTCGATTTCACGAACGATGGCACGCAGGGCCTCGGCGTCGTCGGCGCGGCGATAGAACCCGCCGGTATTCTCGGCAATGGCCTTGAGCAACGGCTCGTCGAGGTCATCCTGCGTGGGCATCTTGAAGGCGCCGAGAGGGGTCTGGACCGTGGTGAAGGCCTGGGCCGAGCCGATACCGACGGTGTAGATGGTGATGCCCCAGTCCTTGGCGAGCTGGGCGGCGGCGAGAGGATCGTACTGGCCCATGTTGTTGCGGCCGTCGGTCAGCAGAACCATCACCTTGCTCTTGATAGTGAAACTATCGGCGGTGGCGTCCTGGCCGGACAGTCGCACATTGCGCCGCTGAATCTCCTCTTCGGCCTTCTTGAGACGGGCCGCCGCCAGCGCAATGGCGTCCCCGATGGCGGTGCCGTCTTCATTTCGCAGCTTGACAAGCTCCGTGCGTTTGAGGAATTCGAGCAGGACATTATGGCCGTGGACCAGCGGGCAGATCGTATCGGCGTACCGAGCAAAAGTAATCAGCCCGATGAGGTCGCCGGGGCGGCCCTTGAGTTGGCGGCCGTCGCCCTGTACGAAGTCGGCGAGGACCTTCTTGACGACCTCAAGGCGGTTGAGGTTCTCGCCGCGATAGTCCATCTCGGCCTGCATACTGCCGGAGCGGTCGACGACGGCCTCAATGGCGATGCCCTCGGTGGACACCTCCGAGAGCACTGTGCCCTTGCGGGGACGGGCCAGGGCCACAATCAGCAGACCGATGCAGAGCAGGCGCAACACCACAATCACCGGACGCAGCCGCAAACGCCACGAGACCGGACTGCTCTTGAGGCGGGCCACACTCGAGAAACTGATGGCCGCTGTGGACTTACGGCGCAGCATAAGGTACGCAAGGGCCGGCAACACCAGCAACAACAGCAGCAGCACGTATGGCGAGTGAAACTCCATCTAGGCCACCTCCGCTTGACGGCCAGGCCCTGCGTCGATACGGTCAGTGACATCAATCCGGCGCTCGTTGGATTGAGTCTGCTCGATGAACTGCCGGACGAGGTCGAAGGTGCGTTGAATCTGTTCAGCTGTCGGCTGGTGGCGGGCGAACTTGACAAGGTCGCAGTGGGTGAGAAACTCCTCCAGGCAGGCCTTGTGGGATGGGGCCAAGGCATCGGTGCTTCTCAACTCGGCGAGGAATTCTTCGGTGGTGCGTTCAGGCGCTCGCAGGTCGAAGCGGTCCTCGATGTAGTGTCGGAGTATGCCGCTGATGCGTTCGTAGAACTCCTTGATGCGGCCGGACTCGACGAGTTTCTCGGCAACGAGGCGGCGTAGATGGGCGTAGGCGACCTCGTGGGCGGGCTTGACGATTCGGACCCGGGCCGCGACCTTCTTCTTTCGCCGCAGTACAAAGGCAACGCCCGCGGCAATCAACACAACGCCGCCGAACAGCCATGCCCATGCGTAGGACGGCGGCTTGGGAACCTCGACCGGCCCCTCGATGTCGGCGATCACCAGCTCGTCCCGCTGGGGATCGAGCAGCGACGTGACCTTGATGTCAATGGGCTCGGTGGCCAGTTCGTATGTCTTGTCAGGATCGTTGACATCGTGGAACCGGAAGGCGAAGGCGGGGATGGCGTACTCGCCGGACAGGAAAGGTTCAAGCCGGTAGCGATACGTGCGGACGACACGGCCATCATCGTCGAAGCGGTTCTCCGGGCGCCGCCAATCGACGATACCGAAGTCCTGAAGTATCTCATTGACTGTGGGAAACTCCACTTCATAGGCGGGCTCCGCGGCCGCTTGAAGCTCGATCGTAATGGTCTCGGCGAGAGTGATTTCAGTCTTTTCGAGGCGGACGTATACCGTAAGCGGGCCTCGTTCGTAGGCTTTGTCGACTTCGTAGCTGACAGAACCAGGACCGCCGGGCGAGTCCTTCCCACAGCCGCCGGCCAGGCAAACCAGCAGGGCCAGCGGACTAAATACCAGGACGAGTTGACTGCGATTGGTTCTCATACTGCCGAGTTTAGCATAGCGTCACGGTCGTGGATTCGCGGGAGCACCTTCGGAGGGTTCGGACGTCTTCACGATGGCCGAGGTGTGGATGATCACATGGTACTTGTCCATCATCGCCTTGATGAACTGCTGCTGGACATCCTGGCGTTTGCGCTCCATGAGGGTCATCATCACATCCTGGCGGACCTCATCGAATGTCCGCTGTCGCGCCTCGGTGAGTTCACGCAACTGGACGACATGCCAGCCTTTGTCGCTCTGGTAGGGTTCGGGCAGGACCTCACCGGGCTTGGCTGCGAAGATGGCCTCTTCGAGTCCATTGGCGTCGCCGATGACGGGGATGTACCTGCCTCTGACGAGGTCGGCGTCGATGGCCCCACCATAGTCCTTGGTGGTTGAGTCCTGGGAAATCGCCTTGGCCAGTTCCGCAAAACCCTCGCCGGATTTGGCACGGCCGATGGCGTCAAGGGCCTTCTGGTGACCGTCGAGGAGGATGTGGCTGATTCTTGCGGTGGCGGGGGCGATGTATTGCGACTTGTTGGCCTCGTAGAAGGTCTGCACGTCGGTCTCGGTGATGCTGATTTTCGCGGCGAGCTGCTCGTTCATCAGTTGGCTGCTGAGGACACCGCGGGAAACATCGGTAAGCAATTGCTTGACCCGCGGCTTGTCGGGCAGGGACTCGGTCAGGGCCTGACGATAAAGGACCTCCTCAGCCAGACGGCTCTGGAGGAATTGCAGACGGGTCTGGGGCGTCTTGAACCGGCTCAACATGCCTTGCTTCTCCTGGGCGGCCTGCTCAGCCGTCATAAACGGCGTCATCGGGGCCAACTGGTTCTCAACGGCGTTCTCAATCATGGCGTCGAGGTCCGCGTCGGTGATCTTTTCGGGGCCAATCTCCGCAACGACCGTCTGACCAGCCGTCGCCGTCTTGTCGACGCTGGTGCGGTCCATCAGTTCGTAGCGAAGGGCCGAAAAAGCGCCTCTCTGCTCAAAGCAACTCTTGATGTGCGTGTTGATCTGGGAGGCCAGCTCCTCCAGCGGGGCCGCCATTTCGCTGCGGTAGAAATGCTCGATAGCTTGACCGTAGCGCCCGGCCTTCTCGTACAACAGGCCGATCTGGAACAGGGCATGGGCGCGGTCCTGCGGGCTGAGGTTCGGCGATTGAAGGTACTCGGCCCAGACGGCGGCCGCCTGCTCGTGCAGGTCGCGCTGGGACAGCTTCGTAGCCAGTTGTTTGGCCTGGGAGGCCGAAAGGCCCGGCGAAACAGCCGGCTCGGCGGCATCGCGCCGTGTTGTGAGGATGTACGTATTCGCGGCCGTCAGAATCGCAACGGCCGCAAGCAAGAGGCCCGCCAGGGGACCGGCCAGAGAACCCCGGGGGTTCTTCTCAGGCAACGAAAAATCCAGCTTCTCTTCCATACCTTATGCCTTATACGCTTATGCCCTTATGCTCCTATCTCCTGCCCTCAGTAGCGCCTGTGTCTCATGTGGAAGAACTGAATCACGTCGTGTATGTACGGGCGGTCGGTGCTGATGGGTATGCAGTCCACGTTGATGGAGCGTAGCGTCCCCTTCAGCTGCTCAAAGGACTGACGGCCGGTGGCATCATACCGGCTGCGGAATCGCCCGCTCGATGTGTCGATAAGCACGATCTCGCCGGTCTCGGCGTCCTGGAACTCCACAAGGCCTACCGAGGGCATGGTCATCTCAAGCCGGTCGCGGACCGGAACGGCGATGACGTCATGGCGCTTATTAAGCAGGCTCAACGGCTTCTTGAAATCGCTTTCGATGAAGTCCGAGACGAGAAAGACGGTGGCCCGCCGACGCAAAATTCGCCCGATGTACTCAAGCGCCAGAGGGATATTCGTCCTGCGGCGGGGCATCTTGAAATAGAGCAACTCGCGGATCAGACGCAGGACGTGGCGGCTGCCCTTTGTCGGCGGAATGAACAGATCAATTTCATCCGTGAAGATGAGCAGGCCCACCTTGTCGTTGTTCTTGGCGGCGGCAAAGGCCAGCACCGCACAGAACTCGGCGGCCAGTTCGTTCTTCGTCTTGTTGACCGTTCCGAACTGCCCGGAGGCGCTGAGATCCACGGCGAACAGCGCCGTCATCTCACGTTCTTCGGTGAAGCGCTTGATGTAGGCTTTCCCGGTGCGGGCGGTGACGTTCCAGTCGATGGTTCGGATGTCGTCGCCGGGCATGTATTCGCGGACCTCTTCGAACGTCATGCCCATGCCTTTGAAGACGCTCTCATACTGGCCCGCAAAGCCGGCATCGACGGCACGGGAGGTGAAGATTTGAATCTGGCGTATCTTCTTGACGAGTTCTTCCGGTATCATGGCACTTCGATGTTGTCGAAGAGGGTCTGGATAATGTCTTCGCTGGTCTTGTCCTCGGCCTCGGCCTCGTAGCTGACGATGACCCGATGGCGCAGAACGTCCATCCCGATGCTCTTGACGTCCTGGGGGGTGACGAAGCCCCGCTGCTGCATGAAGGCATGGGCCTTGGCGGCAGTGGCCAGATAGATCGTGGCGCGGGGCGAGGCGCCGTAGCTGATAAAATTGCCCAGATTGACACCGTATTTCTTCGGGTCGCGGGTGGCGCAGACGACGTCGACGATGTAGTCCTTAATCTTCTCGTCGATGTAGATCTCGTCGACAACGCAACGGACATCGGCGATATCCCTTGGGCTGATGACCGGATGGATATCGAACGTGCGATGCGTCGCGGCCATGCGGTCGAGGATCTGACGCTCCTGGAGTTTGTCGGGGTAGTCGATCTTGAGCTTGAGCATGAAGCGATCGAGCTGGGCCTCGGGCAGCGGATAGGTGCCCTCCTGCTCGATGGGGTTCTGGGTCGCCAGAACCAGGAACGGCTCGGGCAGGGCCAGGGTCTGCTCGCCGATGGAGACGTGGCGCTCCTGCATGGCCTCGAGCAAGGCGCTCTGGACCTTGGCGGGAGCGCGGTTGATCTCGTCGGCGAGGATGATGTTGGCGAAGATGGGGCCCTTGCGGGTGAAAAACTCGCCGTCGGACTGTCGGTATATCTGGGTGCCAATAAGGTCCGCCGGCAGCAGGTCCGGCGTGAACTGAATGCGTCGAAAATCCGCGCTGATAGCTCTGGCCAGGGTGGTCACGGCCATGGTCTTGGCCAGACCCGGAACGCCTTCGAGCAGGATGTGGCCGTTGGCCAGCAGGCCGATGAGCATCCGTTCGAGCATATACCGCTGACCGACGATGACCTTGTCCATCTCACCGAACAAGGCCCGAACAAACTCGCTTTTGCGTTGGACCAGTTCACCGATCTGTTTAACGTCTGTTGCCATTGCCGGCTTGCTCCTATAAAGAAAGCCTTCGATTCGACCGCGTCCGGTTCCTCATTCCGCGTTCCGCGTTTTCAGCAACGACCCGGTTCCCCCGGGGCCGCCACGGGTTCATTGTGTGCCTATACGCGGAGTATGCGGCAGAGGTTTGGATTATGCAGAAAAAACGCCGCTTTTCAACCCCCGACGGTCGCCAGCGGCGCTGATTTAGGATCTTTAGCCGGGCATTCGCCAAGCTGCGGTTGTCGTGGCACGATTCCTTTATATAATGCAGTTCGGATGTACGGGCCCGGCCGGGCCGATACCGGCCCGCCTAGGACCCGGCACCTTCTGGAGCGGTGGCCGAGCGGCTTAAGGCGGCGGTCTTGAAAACCGCTGTGCCGAAAGGCACCGGGGGTTCGAATCCCTCCCGCTCCGTTGGCCCGCCAGAGAACCCTTTGGGGATTCTGCGCCCTAATTCCATATCTAATAAAGACTTACGCAGACGCGGAGGGGGTGATGTCCGCCGGATGAGGGCCTGGCGTGCCCGGTATGGCGTGGGCGGCCGGGCCGCCATCGGGGGCTCGCATGGCAATCGGGCTGGTCGGGGCCTTCTCCGCACGCTCGATTCGTCCGCGAAACAGACGCCAGGTCCACCCACACATCCGCCGCAGGGTGTGGTACATCCCCCACATGCCATAGGCCTGCACAAGGGCGTCGCCACAGTGGACGCCGACCTTGTGCTCGATGCGCCGGTAGATGCGTTTCAGACGGGAGTACTGTCGCAGCACGTAAGGCGGCGTTGTCTCGGCATCCGCCAGCGGTATCGTGGTACAGGGCCATATCAGGGCCGCCAGCAGCCGAAGCGGATTGAAGAAATAGATGTAGCCGACGAAGATGTTCAGTTGCTTGACCCACGGCCGCCGGTGCGTCGATGCAATGACATGCACCGCGTCCCATTCGTAAGGCTGGATATCCCGGCCGCCGACCTTGTTGAACACCATTTTCGACTCATACATTTTCTCATATGTGCACGAACCGGGTTACGGCATCAGCATCAGAATATGCACGTAAACCGACCCGGCCTTGCGCAGAAGGCGAAGCTGGTTCAGTAGGCCGTAATGGCCTCGCAGCGAATACAACGGCTGAGAGTCGTGGTGCATGAGCATGGGAACCGGGAAGATGCCGCTGGTGCGCAAGGCGTCAAGGGCCTCCAGCGTGCGGCCCTTGCTCTGACCCTTACTCACAAGGGTGGCGGTGATATCTTCGACGCCGAGCCAGAGTGCCGCCAGACCCGACCGCCGGATCGCCGGCAGATGCTCCTTCAGTCGCAGCACATCATGCACGGTGGCTTCGGTGCCCCAGCGAACCTTACACATCAGGCCCATCTGGGACACCGCCAGCCTCCCCATAGCCTCGGTGATATCGATGGTCCGTTTCTCATCGTTGAAGAAGTTGTCGTCCGAGCCGTAGAATCGCCGGATGCCGAACCTCCAGGCAATCCGCTCCATTTCCTCGGCGGCACATTGCCCGCTCTTGGACCGATAATAACACTGGTTATATACAGGAATAGGACAATAGTAACAGTGGAACCGGCAACCCAGCGTCAGAACGGCCGAGGCGATTCGACAGTGCTTTCTGACTTGGTCTTCCGGCAGCGGCCTGAATCCGAGCGTCTGCTCGCGGCTGGGCGTCTCCAGAAGCGCAAAACCATGCGAACGCCGGCCCAGATCAACGGCAACATTCGCGTATGGAAATCGAACGCCGAGACGATCACCGATGAGATGTCATGCTGCTTGCTCAGACGGCGCAGGCTGCCAAGAACCCTTGCCATTTCGCCCGGTTTGAGCAACTCATCGCCACATTGACGTCGCGGAAGTTCCATGGACGCCGGAATTCTACAGCCCCGTAGCCAACTTGGGCAAGATATAGTCTGGCCGACGCCGTGCGACCGTTGATCATGTTCGGTTCGACGACCCTTCCCGGCTATTTCGCCGTGGCGGCCACGCGATCCGCCTGGGGCATCGCGGCGAGCTTCTCGACCTCTTTGATATCCAGTTTCAAGCCCTGAGCGACGCGCCGGCCGTAGTCCGGGTCCACCTTGAAGAACAGCGCGGCCTGGCGGAGTTGAAGACGCTTCTGGGCATTGCCCAGGTGGGTGACGATGTTCCCCACCAAGTGTTCACGGTCGGTATCGCTCATGACTCGCCGGTAAAGTTCGCCGGGCTGGACAAAATCGTCGTCGGTCAACTCCTGGGGATGCCGGCCGCCCGCGCCTTCAAGGCCGACAGATGGCTCGGCATAAGCTGCATCGGGACCCGGCCCGCCCATGGAGTTGGGCCAGTAATTGGGACCGCCGCCGCCATTGCCGTCGCAGCGCATGTATCCATCCCGCTGATAGTTGGTCGCCTTGCAGGCCTTCGGGGCGTTGACCGGCAGGAGCTGGTAGTTGGGCCCAAGCCGGTAGAGGTGCGCATCATGGTACGAGATGATCCGCGCCTGGAGCATCTTGTCGTGTGACGGCCCGATGCCGGGAACGAAGTTGCCGGGACTGAAGGCCGACTGTTCGACGTCGGCGAAGTAGTTCTCCGGATTGCGGTTGAGTTTCATGCGGCCGATCTCCACCAGCGGGTAGTCCTTGTGCGGCCAGACCTTGGTGATGTCAAAAATGTTCCAGCGGTACGCCTTCGCGTCCTTCTCCGGCATAATCTGGACACAGACCCGCCAAACGGGGAAATCACCCTGCTCAACGGCCTTGTAGAGGTCCACTGTGGCATGGTCCGGGGCCTCACCCGCCAAGCGGGCGGCCTCCTGTCGTGTGAGATTCTGTATGCCCTGGAGCGTCTTGAAGTGGTACTGGACCCAGTAGACCTCGCCCTTGGCGTTGTACCATTTGAAGGTGTGGCTGCTGTAGCCGTTCATGTGCCGGTAGCTCTTGGGCGTGCCGCGATCCGAGAACAGGATCGTCACCTGATGGAGGGACTCAGGGGTCAGCGACAGAAAATCCCAGAACATGTCGGGGTCAGGGGCGTTCGTGGCGGGGTTGCGCTTCTGGGTGTGGATGAAGTCGGGGAACTTCAGCGGGTCGCGGATGAAAAAGACCGGCGTGTTGTTGCCGGTCATGTCGTAGTTGCCCTCTTCAGTGTAGAACTTGACCGCGAAGCCGCGAGGGTCGCGGGCGGCATCGGCCGAGCCCTTCTCCCCGCCGACCGTGGAGAAACGGGCGAAGACCTCGGTTTGCTTGCCCGCCTTCGACAGGAATGCGGCGCGGGTGTACTTGGACATATCCGCCGTACACTCAAAAACCCCGTAAGCGCCGGTGCCCTTGGCATGCACAACACGCTCCGGGATCCGTTCGCGGTTAAAGTGCGCCAGCTTCTCCAGCAGGTGCACATCCTGCAACAGGGCGGGCCCCTTGGGACCAGCGGTCATTGTATTCTGGTCGTCGCCAACAGGACAGCCCGATGCCATCGTCAGTCTCTTCTTGCTTGTCGCCATGTTCTACGCTCCTTATCCAACTTTGTACTAAGTAGTAAGTAGTCTTATTTCAGACCATGCAATCAACTTCTCTGATAACCGGCCATTCTTAATGCTCTGCTCTCGCACAGTCGGCGCAG
>Ga0209614_1001972_pt1 | contig 14269 bp, 13 predicted proteins | sample BlaSprsedimmetaG_FD_185484 | JGI IMG/M metagenome (GOLD analysis project Ga0209614, IMG submission 185484) | Hot spring sediment bacterial and archeal communities from California, USA to study Microbial Dark Matter (Phase II) - Blank Spring... ... | reverse complement strand
GTTCAGCGGGCTGCTGCTGACGGCTGGGGCCTCAGCAGGGGCGAGCGCGGCCACCGGGCAGTCCGTCGGCGGGTCGGACCTGAAGGTCGGCGACAGGGGGGTAGTCGTCTCGACACTGCGGCCGGTGGGGCGGGCCAGGTTCGCAGACCGCTTGGCGGACGTTGTAGCGCGGGCCGGAATTGTGGAAAAGGGCACGGCGGTGGAGGTGGATGAGATTCACGGTAATAGGGTCGTGGTAAAGGTCGCCAAGGTCAAGCAGGATACTTGAGGCCACGATGATGTCTTGAGGGCCAGGCTTATGGGTTGGTGGTTGCTGTTTGCGGTGTTTCTTTACGTCGTGTGCGCGGCGCTGCTGATTGCGGAGGTGTTTGTGCCGAGCGGGGGGTTGCTCAGCCTGTGTGCATTTTGCGCATTGGTGGGGGGGGTGTGGATTTTCTTTCGGCAAAGCCTGGCGATGGGCTGGATCGGTGTGTTTGTCGGGGTGGTGATGATTCCGACGGTGTGGATTGCCGCGTACAAGTGTTTCCCCAAGACGCGGTTCGGCAGGAGCGTAACGCTTCAGAGTCCCAATCGCGAGATTGGAGACGCCGTCGCGGATTTGGCCGGTTTGAAGGAGTTATTGGGATCGGTGGGGACGGTGCTGACGCCGCTGCGACCAGTGGGAACATGCGATTTTTCGGGCAGAAGGATTGAATGCGTGGGCGAGAGCGGGTATGTTGAGAAGGGCCGGACGGTCAAGGTGATCTCCGTGCAGAGCACGCAAGTGACGGTTCGGGTCGTAGAAGCAAGCTGACGAAAGGGCAACGGTATGCGCGATATGGTGAATTCGGTATTGGCGCTGACGGAAGGCGGGAAGATAGCGGCGGCCGTCGTGTTGATCGTCGTAGGGATTGTTGCATTTGTTCTCGTGCTGCTGTTCCTGAAATTCTTCCGGTTGTGGTTGCAGGCGTGGCTTTCCGATGCCAATGTGAGATTCTCGGAATTGATCGGGATGTGGCTTCGGCGGGTGGACACGCGGACCATTGTGCTGAGCAAGATTACGGCGATTCAGGCGGGGCTGCAACTGACGACGAAGGACCTGGAGAGCCATTATCTGGCCGGGGGGCGGGTGCCGAACGTGGTTCGGGCGCTGATTGCCGCGAATCGGGCGAGCATTGATCTGTCGCTCAACACGGCCACGGCGATCGACCTGGCGGGGCGGGATATTCTCGATGCGGTGCAGACGAGCGTGAATCCGAAGGTCATCGACTGCCCGGACCCGGCGAAGGGCCGCGGAACAGTGGACGCCGTGGCGCAGGACGGGATTCAGCTCAAGGCCAAGGCTCGGGTAACGGTGCGGGCGAATATCCAACGGTTGATCGGCGGGGCGACGCAGGAGACCATCATTGCTCGGGTGGGCGAGGGAATCGTCACGACAATTGGCAGCGCCATCACCTACAAGCGTGTGCTGGAGAGTCCGGATGAGATATCGAAGGCGGTTCTGGCGAAAGGACTGGACGCCGGGACGGCCTATGAGATTCTGTCGATTGATATCGCGGACGTGGACGTGGGGGAGAACGTGGGGGCCCAGCTTCAGGCGGCTCAGGCGGAGGCGGATATGCGGCGGGCCAAGGCGGAGGCAGAGAAGCGCCGCGCGATGGCGGTGGCCCGCGAACAGGAGATGCGGGCCCTGGTGGTGGAAAACGAGTCGAAGGTGCCTCTGGCGATGGCCGAGGCGTTCTCGAAGGGGAATCTGGGTGTGATGGATTATTATCGGATGAAGAACATCATAGCGGATACGTCGATGCGGGACTCGATCGCCAAGCCGAAGAAACAGGAATAGTGTTTTGCTGACGACAGGTTCGGGATTTATGTTGTGGGTCTTGTCGGCGCGGGATCCCGACGCCGATGGCTGGATGAATCTGCTGCTGCCGGTTCTGGTGGCCGTGTTTTGGGCGGTCGGCGGACTGGTGAACGCGACGAAGCAAAAGAAACAGCAGAAGGCGGCCATGGCGGATACCCGCAAGGCGCCAGCAACGTCGTCCGAACCTCCCATGGTTTCGGTGGAGCCGGTTAAGCTTGCGGATGTGGGCCCCAGGCAGGCCGGCAAGGGTCCGACGGGCCGTAAAGGGGCCAAGAAGAAGCCCAAGCCGCCCAAGCGACGGCCGCCTGTCGTGCCCCAGCGGGCGGGGCTGCGGTCTGTGCCCGCGATGGACATGCCGCTGGAAGAGTTGCCGCAGGCAGCGCCGGAGGGGGTTCGGGCGGCGAAGTATGAAAAACCCACAGGCAAGCCCGCAGAGGCCGCTCACCCGCACCTGGAGGACTTGGCCGCTTCGTACAACGATCCCGAGATATTGCGGCTGGCGATTCTGCACAGGGAAATCCTGGGCAAGCCGGTTGGATTAAGGGACGACGAGGAATATCTTTCCTGAGCAGTGGTATGCCTGACGGACCGCGAAAAAACGGGATGTAAACAAGGTCCCATAATGTATGTTATGTTTCATTGGGCAGTTTGCGGCGGGAGGGGCCCAATTGCGGGAATTCTGGGTTCCAAGGCCTCTGGGGGCGGGTCGTGGCGCTATTCGGGGAGATTTGCGTCGGAAGCCTTGTTGGCGGTGTCGGTGAGGCTATCCCACATGGCGGCGACGCGGTCGAGCAGGCCGAGGTTCTGGAGAACCACCGAGATGTTCACGGTCGCGTCGGCACAGGCGAAATTGTCTTCCATGTACCGGTCAAGGTTGAGCAGCGATGAAGCGAACTTGACCTTGTCGCAGTAGAGCAACGCCGTCTTGTAGTGCAGATCGAGGGTCTGCGGGTCCAGTTGGGAGCAGGGTTTAAGGCATTCGAGGGCCTGCTCCTGGCGGCCGGTCTCGTGGAGGCAGATGATTCGCTTGTTGCGGGCGCGGGTGAATGTGGGGTTGATCTCCAGGGCCTGGGCGAAGAGGTCGGCGGCACAGTCGAGTCGGCCAGCCCCCATCATGAGCATACCCAGACGGTGGTACAGGTCGGGATTCTGCGGTTGGCGTTCGATCTGGCGCCGGTGGGCTTCGACAACAGCCTCGGTGGTTTGCTGGGCGGATTCGGGCTCCAGCAGGCCGGGCGCATCGGAGGCGGCGGCGAAGATCAGATTGGCGACTTCGCCGAAGAGGAAGGCGCTGTTGGGCTCAATGGCGGCGGCCAGGGAGAGCGTCGCAAGGGCCTCGGCCTTCTTGCCGGCGATCTTCTGAGACAGGGCCAGTCCGACATAGGCGTCCACGATCTTGTCGTTGATCTCGACGGCGGCGTTGAACTGTCGGGCGGCCAGTTGTTCCTGGTTCACACGCAGGTACTGGGTGCCGAGCTTGATGGTGGCCTCCAGGAAGTCGGGGCAGGTACGCAAGGCCTGTTCATACTGCTCGATGGCCTCTTCGGTGCTGCCGAGCATACTGAGGACGTCGGCGCGTTTCATCATCAGATCGGCCCGGTCGGAGTGTTCAGCGAGCAGGTCGTCGAGGACCTCGACGGCCTCCTGCCACTGTCCGGCCTGGAGCAATTCGTTGATGTTCTCGTCGCCGCCCATAAAGTTGTCAGGGTGGATGAGGATGGCTTTGTTGAAGACATCGACGGCTTCAGGGGCCCTGCCGGCGAGGATATAGAGGTGGCCCAGTGTACAGAGGGCGGCGATATCGTCGGGGTACTGGTCCCTGATGAGTTCGTACTGTTCGATGGTGCGGTCAGTGCGGCCGTTCTTGAAGTAGATGGCGGCGAGCCGCTGGGCGGGCAACTCCAGGTAGTTCTTGAACTTGAGGCAGTCCTGGTAGAAGGCGACGGCATCGGGTTCCTTGTGGAGGCGTTCGTAGCAGTGCCCCAGGGCGTACAGAGCCATCGTGTTATTAGGGCGTCGGCAATAGACGCTGTTGAGTTCCTCGATGGCGTCGGCGAGCCGATTGCGGGCAATGCACAATGCGGCGGCGGCCATGCGGCCGTAGATGCAGTCCGGGTGGTCGAAGAGGTAGAACCGCAGTTGTTCGGCGGCTTCGGAGGGCTTGTTGTCGGCAACGAGGTCGACGACGCGGCTGAGGCGTTGATAGCGCTGGGGGTCGTTGAACTGCGGCGGCAGGCTGACGACGTTGAGCCAGTGCCAGATCAGGTCGGCGGTGTCAACGATAATTCCCCTGCCGAGGATTTCCAAAAGATCACTCATACACCCCTCACGTCCGGATATTACTGTGTCCGCGGACTGAACCCCCCTGCCCGGCCCGACGGAACGATCATGGTTGCGTGTCCTAGTTGCCTATGCCGGAGGTATCGACCATCGCGGGGGCGGGTTTTAGGGGGCGCAGAGCCAAAGAAAGGCGACGTCTGAGATTACGGCGGCTGTTGTGGCAGGTGTGTGTACTGTAGGGGTTGTTCCGATTCGACGGGGCTGTTATCGGTCCCGCGGCGGAGGCCGCGGGCGTCAAGCGGGCATGTTACCCCCCTGCCGCCGCGATTGCACGCCGCCTATGTACGGCACGGGGCGAGCGGACGGGCGAATCGGCATTTGCTGATTGCGTGGTCGTCGTCGGGGGCTATAATGGCGGCCGTTGTGGGCCTTTGGGCGGTCTCGTGCCGCTCTGATGGACATGGATATTGAAAGGACTTGGCCATGCAATTCAATGCGTTGGACATCGCGGTGTTTGTGGGATTCATCGTGGCGGTGGTGTCGGTCGGGATCTTCAAGAGCCGGCACGAGAAGACAAGCGAGGATTACTTTCTGGCGGGCCGGGGACTGAGCTGGTGGCTGATCGGGTTCTCGTTGATCGCCGCCAATATCAGCACGGAGCAGTTTGTGGGGATGAGCGGCAACGCGGCGAGCCACGTGGGTCTGGCCATCGCCAGTTACGAGTGGATGGCGGCGGTTACACTGGTCGTGGTCGGGTTTGCGTTCCTGCCGTACTTCCTGCGAGCGGGAATCTACACGATGCCGGAGTTCCTGGAATACCGGTACAACGGGACGGCCCGCAATATCATGGCCATCGCGACGCTGTTCATTTACATGCTGCTGCTGGGTTCGGTCACGTACAGCGGCGCGCTGACGATTCGGACCCTGGCGGCACAGATGGGCCACAACGTCCCTCTGGCGATGGGTTCGCTGGTGATCGGCATTATCGCCATGTGCTACGTGGCGGCCGGCGGGTTGAAGGCCTGCACCTGGGCGGATCTGATCCAGGGCAGCGCCCTGATTCTCGGCGGAGCGGTGATCATGATCTACTCGTTCCTCAGACTGGGCCAGGCCGACGAGGCGGCGAGGATCGTGGATGTCACGACGGGGGCGGTGGCCATCGAGGCGCTGAAGCCGGGCGCCGGCGCGGTGGAACGATTCTGGGAGTTGAACCGGGTACGGATGAACATGTTCTTGCCGAAGACGGACCCGGTATTGCCCTGTACGGCGCTGATTCTGGGGCTGTGGATTCCGAACTTCTATTACTGGGGGCTGAATCAGTATATTACGCAACGAACGCTCGGCTCTTCATCGCTGTCGCAGGGACAGCGGGGCATTGTGTTCGCGGCCTTCCTGAAACTGCTTATTCCCTTTGTCATTGTGATTCCGGGGATTATCGCGTTCAATCTCTTCGCGGGGAATATGCAGGAGGAATCGGTTAAGGACAATGCCGCGGTGTTTGCGAAGTATCTTAAGGCCAACGCAGGCACACAGTTGGTGGTTGCCAGGGAGAACGTGTCGGAGGATGAGATTGCAGCCTGGTCCGCGGGCAAGTTCGCAATCGCCTTATACGGGGACGAGGCGGCGATCAAGGCGGTCAAGGTCCGAAATCCGTTCGTGCTGCCCATGCTGAAGGAGGACTTTGACAAGGTGTCCGTCAAGCCCCATACGCTGTTCAAATCGGACGACAAGGCGTGGACGAGTGTGATGCCGGCGCTGGCGGCGGAGCTGGAGGTATTCAACGGGGGCGTGGAGCAGGCGGCCAAGGCAGCCGGGGCCAAGACAGCAACCGAGAAGTTCATCGCATACAAGTATGATACGGCCATGGCGCAGCTCCTGGGCAAGGTGCTGCCAAACGGGGTGGGGCTGGTGGGTTTCGTGCTGGCGGCACTGTTGGGGGCGGTGGTCAGTTCGCTGGCGGCGATGTTGAACGCGGCCTCGACGATTTTCACGATGGACATCTATAAGAAGTATATCTCACCTGATGCCGCACAGAAGACGGTCGTATTCCTGGGGCGTGTTTGCGTGGTGGTCTTTACGGGAATCGCCGTGGCCCTGGCGCCGCAGTTGGGTAATCCCAAGATCAGCAACAGCATCTTCACGATCATCCAGGAGAGTCAGGGATTCATTTCACCGGGGATTCTGGCGGTGTTTGTGTTCGGACTGGTTGTTCGCAGGGCTCCGGCGGTTTCGGGCGTGGTTGGATTGCTGTGCAGCATATTCGGGTATGGGTTGCTGAAGGTGGCCGTGCCGAGGATTCAGTTCCTCAACCGGATGGCGATCTGCTTTGTGGCGTGTCTGGCGGTGATGGCCCTCATTACGATGGCCAAACCGCTGGCGCAGCCGATTGTCTTCCAGCAGAAGACGACGCTGGAGTTGAAGACCTCCCGCGGGGCGCTGTATGCGGGTGTCGCGGTGGTTGTGGCTACGTTGATTCTTTACGTGTTGTTCAGTCCCATCGGGCTGGCCAAATAGTCTGTTGGTCTGCGCAAGTGTTGTTCTGAGGGATGAAGTTGGCGACGGTTGGCGCAAATGACGAGGTTTTCGGTTTGTTGCGGAAGTTGGCCGCAGCGAACGGTCTGGACATTGCCGGGGGCAAGGTGCGGCGGACATCGTCGCGCTTCTGCCTGGGGGTCGAGCACGGGGACTACAACGGCACCGAGCTTTTCGGGGTCGGGACGGACCGGTTCATCTGGCTGGGGTACAAGGCGAACGGGACCGACACGGTGCGGATCTACAGCGGCAATTTCCCCGATGACGGCGTGATCGAGTTCAGACTGGGCCATGGCCCCGAGCCGGGCAGCGATTCGATGGTGCATAGCTGGGGACGGTTCCCGTGCGGTGTGGACTACATCCTGCGCCGCGAGGGACTGGCCCTGACGGCCGGGATCGATGCCGTGGTGTACGGCAATATCCCCGGGGGGGGGATGAGCCGGTCCGCATCGCTGAGCGTCAACCTGATTCTGACGATGCTGGAAGTCAACGGGATCGAGGTGGATGAGCCGATGCGGGTGGTGGACCTGGCCCAGGCGGTGGAGAATGACTACATCGGTTCGCCGTGCGGGCAGTTGGACCAGATCATGATTCTGTTCGCCAAGGCGGGGATGGGGACGTACTACAACCCGGCCAACCGCAGCATCGAGTACGTGCCGCTGGGGCCGGGCGGAGAGGCGCTACGAATCGTGGTGATGGATACAGGCACGGTGCGGCCGGGGCTGGAGAAGTCCACATACAAGGCGCGGCGTGCGGAATGCGAGACGCTGGCGGCGATGCTGGGCAAGGCCGGCTACGGTGTCAAGTGCCTGGCGGATGTGAAGGATGAGGCGGTGCTGGCCAGGGTGCTGGCCCAGTTCGGCGATAAGGAGCCGGACAAGTGCGACCGGCTGCGGTATATCTACCACGCTCAGAGGCGGTTTTATCAGATGCTGGATGCCTGGCGGGCCGGAGATATCGAGACCGTCGGGCGGATATTCCGGGATGATGGGGTGGGGTTGCGGGATGAGTATCGGATTTCCGGGCCGGAGCTGGAGACGATGTGCGACCTGGTGCGGACGGTGCCGGGGGTGCTCGGCGAGCGGATGCTCGGCGGGGGCGATAAGGGGGCTTCTGGGGCTCTGGTCCTGGCGGATGCGGTGGATGCCGTGCGGACGGCGGTCGAGGTGGGGTATCCACGGAGTCGGCCGGGGTTTGCGGACCGGTTTGCGGTGCATGTCTGCAAGGTGGTGGATGGGGTGGCGACTTATGAAAAGGTAGTATAGAAAGCACAAACTAAGACCGTAGAAGCAAAGACGAACACGGCCGGGAAGCGTTGATGTATATGGACGAGATGGATGTTGGACAGCGAAAGGGTGATTTCTCGGCGGTGGTAGCATCGAATCGCCGGATTGGGGATACGTTCTGGAAATTGAGGCTGGAGTTCGGGGGGGAGGCAGCCGATGCCTTCAGGACGTTTCGGCCGGGTCAATTTGTCCAGATTGACGCGGCCGGGGCCCCCCTGCCGCCACTGGAGCAGATACCGGAGACGCTTCAGGATACGGCGGAGCGTCAGGTGATGCTGCGGCGGCCGTTCAGCTTCACGGACCTGGACGTGCAGAAACGCAAGACAGTCGGGGAGATTCTGTACTGCGTGGTGGGGCCGGCGACCTTGCGGATGACGATGTTGCGGCCGGGCGATGGGATCGCGGTGATTGGGCCGCTCGGCAACGGGTTCCGGGTGCCCGAGGGTAAGCGGACCGCCCTGCTGGTCGTCGGCGGGATGGGTACGGCGCCGTTGCAGCACCTGGCGCGGCATCTGGCATACGATCACAAGGAGATTGATGCGACGGTCTTTGCCGGGGCCAGGACGACGCGGGCGCTGCCGTTTGAGCGCAGGCAGGATGAGATTTCGCAGGGGTTGGGCTTTGCGTTGCCGGAGTTCTCGCGGTACGGGATGGAGTCGTTTATCGCCACCGACAACGGTACAGCCGGTTTTCACGGGTTCGTCACCGATTGCGTCGGCAAATGGCTCGACGAGAACCACCCCAAGCCGGAGAATACGATTGTCTACACGTGCGGTCCGGAGGTTATGCTGGCGGCGATGGCGAAGCTCGCCGCCGAGCGGCGGATCGACTGCCAGGTCAGCATGGAACGGCGAATGGCCTGTGGCATCGGGGTCTGCCAGAGCTGCGCCGTCGAGTGCCGCGTGCCGGGCTCGAACGAGACGATGTATAGGATGTGCTGCAAGGATGGACCGGTGTTCGATTCGCGGGAGGTGGTGTTCGGTGAGCATAATTGACGAAAGAACCGAGCAGATAAGGCTGCTGTCTTGAGACCGCCAAGAGGCTCATCTATGCGGCATAAGCCCCGTAGACTCTACGAGGATATCGTTGATTCACATGGTAACCTCAAGAGATCAAGATATGGCCGACAGGGTCTGTTGGTGCGGCGAGCCGGCAACCATGTTTCATGGGTGCGTTTTTCGCTTTGGGGATTACCAGCACACCGGGCCTTTGTCGGCCATGCCCAATCGACGAAGAACTACTTGAACAAGCCCGCGCCGACGGTTAGAGTGATGACTGCCGGGCCGCAGGATAGGGCTCTGCAGGCGTGCAACCTGAGCGGCGGGCCGGTGATTATACAGCACGGGGCCCGGGTAACCGGGCCCTGGGCCTTGTGTGCTGGTAATCCCCAAAGCGCAAAACGCCCCCTGTCTTTCGCGCCCGTGCTGTGAGCCTTGACAAAGAGCATCCTAAAGAAACACGACACCGTGCCTTTGCAGTGCGGCGTGTCGAGTGCGCGGCGGACGGTTCACAATGACAACACACGAGATTCTTGACATATTGAAATCCCGGGACTTTGATCGGCTAAAAGGGGCCGTCGAAGACGAGAGGACCGATTTCAAGGGGGAGCCGTACAGGTTGGATCAACATCGTGAGAAGGTTGAATTAGCGAAAGATGTGTCAGCCTTCTTGAATGCCGGGGGAGGGATAATCGTGATTGGAGCCGGGACCGTCAAACGCCCGGAACACCGTTCCGAAGCAGTCGATCGGATACGGGCCTTTCCCAAGGAGCACCTTGATATCACTCAATACCACAATGTTCTCGGTAGTTGGGTGTATCCGAAACCCAATGTTGACGTTCAATGGGTGCCGTCGCATACAGATGAGACAAGGGGGCTGGCCTATATCCTCATCAGTGAAAGGGAAGGAGCAAGGTGGCCATTTGTCGTCACGAAACTCTTTGACGAAGATTCGCGGGCCTTTGGAAATGTCGTTGGCTATTTCGAGCGGAAACGGGATAGAGTCGAGGCCATGGCGCCCGCGGAAATTCAACAACGTATGCGGGACGGGCGGCGTTTTGACAGCTATCTTGCTCGCTCTCTGGACCTGATGGAAGAAGTCAAGAGACGGATTGAGACAGGTGCCGCCGCCGTTGCTGCCGCTCATGTGGGCAACGTGGGCTCTCAGATGGACGAGAGGATTGCCAATGCACTCTCTGCATCCGGGCTTGCGAGTTCCATTAAGTACTGTCTAGCGGCTTATTCGCCCACTGCAACGGAGGTGCAGGAGATATTTGCTGGGCGTGCGTCGGCTGCGGTCAAGCTGATCGATGCCCCCCCTGAGCTTCGCTATGCAGGGTTTGATATTTCGCCTGGCACGGAGTCCCGGATTGTAGACGGCAAGTTGCGGCGGGCGTTAACCAGGGGCTACAAGCTGTTGGATGTCTGGAGAGACGGCACGGTTGTCTCGATTGCTCCGGGCGATGGAGGATTCCTTTGCTGGAATAACCCTCGTGGAAGTGACTACCTTAGGGTGAATCCGGTTGCCCTTATCGAGTCGGTATGTTTGTTTGTGCGTTTTGTCTGCCAGCTAGCAGAGTTGTGTAGCCCAAGCCCTCGCGTGTTTCAGGTCATGTTACGAATCACTGGAATCCCCAGAGGTAAAAGACTCGCCCTTGCGCGGGGACCGCTGAGTGCGTGGGACTATGCAACGGAACACGCTTTGAAGTTCCTTGATCTGCGCGAACTGCCCATAGAAAAGGAATATGTGATTGCCCAGTCTCCTCCGGAGAGCGTCGCATTCAAGATTGTGGCTGCGTGTTACACGAGATTCGGTCATGATTTTGACGATATTCCCTATACCAAAAAAGATGCCGACCACCGGCTAATTGATGTAGAAGCAATCAAAGCCCTTCGATAGGGTGTTCGTTCTTGGGTTGACTGATGACTGTAGCAGTGGATATGTCGGTTGGGTTCGGAGGGCTCCGGCTTGGCGGGTGTGTCTGGACGGCGTCGGGGACGTGCGGGTATGCGGATGAACTGGGCGAGTTCATGGATATGGATCGCCTCGGCGGGTTCATTACCAAGAGCATCACGCTCGAGCCGCGCAAGGGCAACGCCACCCCCCGGATTGTCGAGACGGATTCGGGGATGCTCAACGCCATCGGCCTGGCGAATATCGGCGTCGAACGGTTCATTGAGGAGAAGGTCCCGCTGCTGGCGAAGATGAAGGCGGCGGTGTTCGTGAACGTCGCGGGCCGGGAGATCGACGACTATGTGGCGGTGATCGACCTGCTGGCGGGCGTGGAGGGGATTGCCGGCTTTGAGTTGAATGTGAGCTGTCCGAACGTCAAGCGGGGCGGGATTACCTTTGGGACCGACGTCGGATTGCTGCGGGAGATTACGGCGGCGGCCAAGGCGGCGGCCGCGGGCAAGATGCTGATGGTCAAACTGACGCCGTCGGTAACGAATGTCAGCGAGATGGCGGCCGCGGCCGTTGAGGCGGGGGCGGACGCCCTGAGTCTGATCAACACGTTCACGGCGATGGTGGTGGATATCGAGACCCGCCGGCCGGTGCTGGCCAACCGAACCGGCGGACTGTCCGGGCCGGCGATCAAGCCGATTGCGGTCTATATGGTCAACCGCGTGTACAACGAGGTGGCCAAGGAACGGGGGATTCCGATCCTGGGGATGGGCGGGATACGCAACGCATCGGACGCAGTGGAGTTCCTGCTGGCCGGGGCGACGGCGGTGGCGGTTGGGACGGCCAGCTTTGTACGGCCGGCCTCGGCGGTGCGGATCATGGACGGAATCGAGCGCTACTGCGAGCGGATGGGGGTCGGCGCCGTGGCGGAATTGACCGGGGCTTTATTATAGCGTGTATTGCGTAGTGTGTACTGGGTATTGTATGGGTTGGGCCTGGTTATTCGAAAGGAGTCGCTTATGAGCGGGACTCGATGGATTGTGATATGTGCAGCCCTGGTGGGGCTGGTCGGCGCCGGCTGCGAAGAGACTTCCCTGGTGGCGCCCGGGGCGGAGATTACGAAGCTGGCGGGTGGGTTCGCGTTCACCGAGGGTCCGGCGGCGGATGCGGCGGGCAATGTGTATTTCTCGGACATCCCCAATAATCGGATTCACAAGTACGCGCTGGATGCGACGTTGAGCACCTTCCGTGAGGATTCGGGCGGGGCCAACGGGCTGTTCTTTTGCAGAGAAGGCAACCTGCTGGCGTGTGAAGGCGGCGGACGGCGGCTGGTGGCGATCTCGCCGGATGGGCAGGTAACGGTGCTGGCGGATTCCTACGACGGCAAGAAGTTCAACAGCCTCAACGACCTGTGGATCGATCCCAAGGGCGGCATCTACTTCACCGATCCGCGGTACGGCAACCGCGAGGGGATGGAGCAGGACGGCGAGCACGTGTACTACCGTCGGCCGGGCGGCGAGGTGGTGCGGGTGATCAACGATATGGTGCGGCCGAACGGCGTCATCGGGACACGCGACGGCAAGACGCTGTATGTGACCGACCACGGTGGGGACGTGACGTACGTGTACCGGATAAAGCCGGATGGGACCCTTGCGGACAAAAAGCCGATTGCGACAGTGGGTTCGGATGGGATGACGCTGGATGCGAAGGGCAATCTGTATCTGACGAGCGGCGCGGTGCTGGTGTACAGTCCCGCCGGCGAGCAGATACTGCGCATCGAGATTCCGGAGTCGCCGGCCAACGTGACGTTCGGCGGTAAGGACCGAAGGACGCTGTTCATTACGGCGAGGACCAGCCTGTATGGGCTTCGCATGAATGTCAAGGGAATGTACTGATGGACGATATGACGATGATACCGCAGGTGGAAGCGCCGATGGGACCGAGACCTCGGACATCGGGGCTGGCGATTGCGAGTCTGATTCTGGGATTGCTGGCGCTGCCGAGTTGCGGGGCGACGGGGCTGGTCGGTCTGATTCTGGGGGTTGTGGCGCTGTCGATGATCAGCACCTCCGCCGAGCCGCTTGGGGGACGCGGGGCGGCGATATGGGGGATTGTCCTGTCGGCGGTAGGGATGGTTCTGTCAGTAGTACTGGTTCTCAGTGCGATTCTGATGCCGGCCCTTGTCGCGGCACGGGGACAGGCCAGGAGTGTAGTCATGATGTCTCAGGGCAAACAGTTGGCGTTGGCGATGTTGATTTATGCCGACGACCATGATGGGCGGCTGCCCGACCCGAAGACGTGGCCGAACGAGATCGATGCCTATGCCGTCAATCAGGCGTTCGATAATCAGGGGCGAATGGTCTGGGCGATGAATGAGGCGCTGGGGGCTGTGCGCACGGGTGAGATTGCCGATCCCGCACGGACGGTGCTGTTGTTTGCAGTTGGGCCCGGGGCGGCGGCCGCGGGCGGGCCCGAGTTGCTGGCCGATCAGCCGCCGACACGGTACGGATATGTCGTTGTGTTCGTGGATGGCCACGTAGAGAGGGTGTTGTACCGTGATGCGCTGGACAGACTCATCTGGGACCCAAGCGGGGAAGCGGGCGGGTCAGGCTCGGTTCAATACTGATGCGTTACCGGAGACTCTGGCCGATGAAGGCGATTGACTGGGCCAAACTGGGAGCGTGCCTGGGAGCCAGCCTGCTGGTGGCTGTCGTCGGGGGACTGGCGACGGCCGCGGGCGACTTGAAGAGTTGGTACGCGGAGTTGGAGAAGCCGCCGTTCAATCCGCCGGACTGGGTCTTTGGCCCGGCCTGGACCATCTTGTACACCTTGATGGCGGTGGCCGCATTCCTTGTGTGGCGCCGGGGACTTTCGATGCGGCATGTGCGTCCGGCGATGGGCCTCTATCTCGCCCAACTGCTGCTGAATGCGACTTGGACGCCGGTATTCTTCGGGCTGCACCAGACTGGCTGGGCGCTCGCGGTCATTGCCCTGTTGTGGGGGGCGATCGCCGCGACGATAGTCGCTTTTCGAAGGGTGTCCAGGCTTGCGGCCGGGCTGATGCTGCCGTACATCGGGTGGGTCAGTTTCGCGGCCGTCCTGAATGCGTGGATCTGGGCGGCGAATCGGTAGCACCCGGCCCAGACGCTGCCGGGTTCGCTCGCCCCCCCCTGCCACCCTGCATGATGCGGTTACGACTCAGGGAACATCCGGCAGGCGTGAGGCGATCTGGTCTTGGATGAGGCTCATGGCGTGGTCGACGGGGGCCGGCAGGAAGGTCCCGGCGGCGTTGGTGTGGCCTCCGCCGCCAAATTGCTCGGCAATTCCACGCACGTTGACGGCGCCGTTGCTGCGCAGGGAGCAGCGAATCCGGCCGTCTTGCTGCTCGACAAAGATGGCGGCTACCTGCACGCTGCCGATGCGCTGG
>Ga0209614_1001971_pt1 | contig 14279 bp, 16 predicted proteins | sample BlaSprsedimmetaG_FD_185484 | JGI IMG/M metagenome (GOLD analysis project Ga0209614, IMG submission 185484) | Hot spring sediment bacterial and archeal communities from California, USA to study Microbial Dark Matter (Phase II) - Blank Spring... ... | reverse complement strand
AGAAATATATTTCCGAATTTAGGGTCCGGGATTGTGCTGATACACTTCAAATACATCCGGGTATTATTGTAGGTGCACTTCAGCGCAAGAAGATATTAAGCCCTAGAAATTTAAATAAGTTTAAAAAAAGTGTGTTAGACCAAATTCCTTCTGAATATAAAATCGAAAATTGAAAGTATGCGATTAAATATATTATTTGGCGCGGGCATTAGCCTGCCTGCTAGAATGCCTTCCACTAAAGAAATCACAGATCGTATTCTGAGTTGCGAAAAAATTTATCGACATTCATCGGAGGTTTATTGTTTGGGAGAAGAGCCCTCTTTAAGGCCGGATCAAACATATATGAATCGTATTAAAATAGGGCTTCACAAAACAGTTTTTAGTCCAAGAAATTAGGGACGAAAGATTTCATGAAACGTATCTTATCTTTTTGTCCGGATCTTTGGGCCATCAGTGCGATTAAGAGAACACAGATATGAGCGATTGTCACATGATTACTGACAGCCTGTAATCCTCTGACAGTTGGATTTTGTATAGCAATTGATAAGAGTCGTGAAAACACACGTTCAACAGAAGTTCTTGAGTTGTAGAGTTCTTTGAAATTTATGGTTCCATAATCGATTTTTTCCCTTATGCTGGGCTCAAGTCGAATCAGGGCATTGCATCCTTTGCCCTTGAAGAACTTAGGATGAAAGATCGGGCAGACAATGTATTGATAGCTGACCTCAGTATCATAATGAATCGGACAGCAGTATTGACAATAGAGGATGCCGGTTTGTTTTGGACGCATTTTTCCTTTTCTATACATGGAAAGGCCTGCTTCACAAATGACTTTATTGCCTTTAATCTGGTATCCTTTCGGATGTGTATTCCGTGGATTCCGGGGTATAATGGGCTGAGCTTTAATATCATTGACAATGAATGTAAGAAAGCTTTCGCTGTCATAGGCGGCATCACCGATGACGGCAGCCATTTTCAATTGGAAGGTATCCCTGGTTTCCCGGATCAGTGATTTGGCCATTCTTGTTTCGTGTATGTTGGCAGGCTTTGTTCTTTCCCAGAGGGGCAGTTCTGTCATGGTATCGGTAACCACATGATTTTTATAGCCCCAGAAATACTGGACTTTTTTCTTGAAGGGAGTTGGATAATGAATCATCACACCCAGCCTGGCCTCAGGATCCCCGGCGGGTGCTTTGGTTTTATCAAACCGGTCCTTGACAGAGGTTTTTAAATTGTTTTCTTTCAGGGCAACAACGATAGGACAGGAATCTATGGCGACTGTTTCTCCAGTGATGACTTTGGATGTAATGAGTGATTTGACCAGTTTCTGATGAATAGTCTGAAATTCCTGGTTTGAGGAGTCTCGCAAAAAAGAAGAGAAACGTTCGATGGAGGGGGCATTCATAAGCGGATTGAATCCCAGCGTCTTTGAAATGGTTGGGTTGTTATTCAATTCAAAGCTAAGATCTGATAAGGTTGAAAGTCTTCTGAGTGACTTGTAGATCATGGCTTTGAGCAAGCTGCTGCGACTCAACGGCTTTCTTCCAGTTTTGTATACAGGTTCTTCAAGTCGCGGAAGACAGTCAAACAGCCGCTTGTATCGAACCGTAGAATCCAGGTTGATCGGGTCAAAGAGAATATCTGATTCAGGCATGAGGTATCCTCTTGTTTTGTGAAAGTCTGTGAAAATCCACACCAAGAGGATACCAAAAAAGTAAAAGTTAGGAAAGCTATATTTCAAATAAACAAAAAGATCATGAAAGATAAAAGAGAGGGTTTCACAAAACTCTGGCTTCCTAACTATGGGTTTTAGAGTGGTAAAATAGGTGTAAAAAAGTCCCATTTTGTGTGTTTTCAGTGAAAATTTGACCATAAAAATCAATGAGTTACGCATAGTTAGGAAATGCCCGTTTTATCACTTTTGTAAGTCATTAATAATCAATATGTTCTGAGTTTTGTGAAAGGCTACAAAAACATAATTATATTTAGATTGCATGTTCATATCAATTTCCCTCAGGGCGGCAAAAACCCCCCACCTTTCTCTCCATCCCCACTCTTCCCCGCCAAAAACTGAAACCCTCTCGGATCCACGCGGACTTCCGTGGCCCAGACACGTTGGCCGTCTTTCTCATAAGAACTCGTCATAATATTTCCCTGCACCTCCACCAGTTTTCCTTTTCCCTCAGACATCATCAGCTTCTGCAGCTTCTCCGAAGGATTGAAGTACACGCAGGGCGCGAATTCGGTGCGTTCGTTTTTGTTCTTGGCATCATAGCCCGAAGGGGCTGCGATGGTAAATTTCATGGCTCGTTTTTCGCCTGAGCCGTTTATAATGGCGTTCCGGACCAGCCGGCCGGTGATGGACACATGGTTCATGGTATCAAACCTCCTTTTTCGATACCTATAAGGATATCGAAGAACTATATAAAACTTTCGGATTTCTCTTCCCTCACTTTTTATGCCGGTTTTAAATAGAAACATTTATATAGATCTTTCACATTAGACCACGACTATGAAACCTTTGGCGGCAAAAAGGTTGATTGGCGCCGAAAAAGAGGTTGAGAACATGGCCAAAAACGCAAATGTGAAACAATACTCAAAATACGGGCAAAACGGGGGGAATTACCGGTCCATGAATATCGTGGAGTGGCAGACGTTTCTGGGAGTCATCGATGATTTCAAACACAAGCTCATCATGCGGCTGCTGTACGAATCCGGCTGCAGAGTAGGGGAGCTGGTGCGGATCCAGCTCAAGCATCTGGATTTTATCAACTCATCCATTTTCTTTCCGGCCGAGAACACCAAAACCAATCAATCCCGGACCAGTCACATTCCTGTGGATCTGATGAACGACATCAAGACTTGTCTGCGCCAGGAGAGGAGAATGGCCAAGAGGAGTGGCAAGATCTTCCGGGAAGAGGATTTTCTCGTTCTGTCAAACGATTACAGAACGCCGCATGCATCGGAAAACCGGATCCGTCAGATTTTCAGGAAGTATATTCGGCTGGCCGGCCTGGACCGGGAGGTCGGCCACGATATTCTGGGAAGGCGGCTCTGCAAGTTCACGGTTCATTCTCTGCGGCACACTCACTGCATGCATTATATCCATATCCATAAACTCCCTATCCCCATCGTCCAGAGACAGGTCGGGCACAAGACCTTAAAGGCCACCATGGTCTACTGCCAGCCCAATGACGAGATGGTGAGACAGGCGTATGGGGAGGTGAGGGTGTCAGGATAAAAATTCGTTGGCAGCCACCAGTGTGCATCGATCCAGCGGCAGGGAGGAGGCCCGGAGTTTCCTGCGAAGGGTTTCAACGGCCCCTTCATTCACTCCAGCACTGATCACCTGATCGAATCCCGCATGAACTGCTTTATAGATGTTTCCAAGCGCATCAGACAATCCGGTCTCGATTTCAATGGCGATTCGTTGACCGTTGTGTTCCACACACAGATCCACGGTCTTGCCGCCGTTTATCGGTGCTTCACGAATTACCGAATATCCCCGGGATTCATAATATCCGGCCACCACTTCTTTCCAGTATTCATGAACCGCTCCGCCGGCCTGCTTGCCCGTATCCACGTCCACCTGGAGATTCTTCAGAATAAATCGTCCATAACGGGTCAGTTCCAGCAGTACCACCCGTCCCTTCTTGGTTATAATGGGAATTTCTTTTATCAGACTCTTATTGAACAGGATCTGCTTTGCCCGGTTGCCTTTTCGTCTGCTCAGGCTCAGTCTCTTATATCGTTCCACCACACCCGCTCCCGGATATTGTAAAATATCTTTTAATAATTCTTTTTCTGTTTCATGAATTAAAATATCACTATTCATATTATCATTATATTTATCTTTCAGAGGACCCGCCTGAAACCGCCCGGTGCGCTCGTTTTGGTCTCTGTTCGGTCCGGAATCAGCGAAACAGGCTCTCATTATCTTTTGAAGTTTTTCGTCACTCACGGATCCCTTCTGAATGTGATAAAGCGGTATATGAATCATAAATGGATTAAGCCATCTGCCCTGGAGTTTCACAATGGCCTGGCCCAGATCCAGTTTTCCCAGGGTTTCTCTCTGATCCCGTTCCAGGAGCAGCACACCGGACATGGTGTGGATGTCGACACTGTGCTTGAGGTTCAGGCAGATGGAGGTGTACGTATTCCCCAGGCTAATGGCCGGCAGGATGGACGGCGTCTGGGCGAGAATGATCAGCCCTTCTCCCAGCTGCCGCGCCTCGGTGAGCCAGATATCCAGAATGCTGTCATGGTTGGAGCTCTGATAATTGGATTTCTTCAGCAGCCGGTGGGCTTCCTCCACAATACACACATGCCGCAGCGTCTCATCGCCTCCCTGATGAAGCCGGAAAGCGTGAAACCAGGTGAGCATGGCCTCGATGAAAAAGGCCCGGTTGGCGTTGGACAGGCCGTCGAGCTCGAAGATGACATTCATGCCCAGAATGGTTTTCAGATCCATGGGATCGGCACTGTTCAGAATATGCCCCATCTCGCCGAAACACAGGGCTTCCAGGGCCCGGATTGTAGAAGACATCCAGTTGATCTCCCGGGCATGGGGCTTGTAATCTTTCAGATAGCGGAAAGCATCTCTTAATGTGGGCTGTTTCAGAAGAGGTCCTGAATCATACATGCCGACGGCCCGGTATACATAATCGATGGCTTTTCTGAGGAGCGAAGCCACTCCGAAGCCGGCGTACTGGACCTTGGTGATGATTTCCACGACCTTGTCGATCCAGGTTCGGGGATCGATGCCCGGTGGCGGGATCAGCGGATTAAACCGAAAGGGTTCGGCATCCCTTCCGGCTGTAAACACACCGATCTGTCGATCATAGGGAATAGGATCGGCAAGCAGATCCCGGGCAGAGCGTTTGAAATCGAACAAACACCATTTGATGTCTTCCTTGAGTAAATCTTTCATGATATGAAAGCAGATATTGGATTTTCCCCGGCCGGTAGCTCCGGTGATGCAGACATGGGAATTGAGTTCCTTCAGATGAAGGCCGAAGGGGTAGAGCTTTTTCCCCGCGTATTCGACAACGCCTATTTGAACGGGGCCTCTGATGACGGATTCCGGCGGCGGAGGAAGAATGGGATCCTTTCGGTCGATGGAGTCGGGAAAGAGCGTAGACTCCAGAATTTGCAGGGTGTTTTCCAGTTCCGCTCTTCCGTCCCGGTCTTCCATCAGATAGACCTTTTTCAAATCGTCAATTCTTTGGCCATACAGAGGCTTCAGTTTTCGGAACAGGGATTCGATTTCATTCATTTTGATGTTTCGGAATTGGGATCCCCAGCACATTCATTTTTCGCTTGAGAGCCAGGTAGTCTTTCAGGGCCTCGGTGAAATCTTTCCTGAGAGAGAGCAAATCACTCCAGCAATGGATGACCTCGGACCGTTTTTCTTTTTCCAGGCTGATTACGGTTTTCTCTAAACCGATATGAGCAGGATCGACGGCGTAATGTCCGGAGGAGTGTCCGTTTCCGAGGGCGAATTGCTGAGTGTGAAGTTTGCAGATGTCCTGATCGATGCGGTAGATATTGTCCTGTCGAATCTTGTCACGAATGGACATGGCACTGATGAGGGATGAAATTCTGAATCGGGATATTCGGATCTTGTCGTTCCAGGTTTGAGTGATGGGGTCCTGGTTGTTTTGATGGATTGCTGAGGAGAGGATTTGGGAGAGGGAGTTGGGTGTTGAAGTTTTGTCTGATTGGGCAGATGAATAAACCGGGGAGAGGATAGGATAATTCGAAATATCTGAACAGGTAGTGGAATTCGGTATTTGATATTGTTTTGGAACGTGGTTTACCATTTTGGAGTGGTTATTAAAATCTATTAAGAGTTTATAAATGTTTTGATTTTTCCATAATATTTATCTGGTGTTCGACAGTTCATAGGCATTTTTGCTCTTTCAAACCGACTTAAGTTCAATATTTGCGTTCTTTGACAACCTGATTTAGTGAAAACACATAGACACACGAATATCGTCTAAGGTCTTGACATTGCGAGGGATATTCTGTATATTTTAGGTATGTATATACGAAAAATATCCCGAAAAAACAAAGACGGTTCCAAGGTCTCCTACGTCCAGCTTGCCCACAATGAATGGTCGCCTGAGAAAGGGCATTGCCAGGCCAAAGTCCTCTACAGCTTCGGACGAGAAGAAGACGTGGATGTTGACCAGCTCAAGCGCCTGGTGAAAAGCATCAGCCGTTTCCTGCCGGCTTCGGATGCCGCGGAAGCCGAGGCCATGATCAAGAACAGAGGACGAAAACTGACCTGGATCCAAAGCCGTTCTTATGGTGGTGTCCATGTGCTTTTGGAACTCTGGAAACAGTTGGGCTTTGACAAGTTAATCCACGACCGTATCCAGGATCGGAACTTCTCGACACCGGTAACTCTCTCGATTTTTGCCATGGTGGCGGGCCGTGCCCTGGCGCCTTCCAGTAAACTGGCCCTGGCCGACTGGATCGAAAACGATGTTCATGTCCCCGATCTCGCCCGGGTGGGTGTTCAGACCCTCTACCGGGCCATGGACTTTCTCCTTGAGCATCAACAGGCCCTGGAGAAAGAGCTCTACTGGGCCGTGGCTGATCTTCTGAATCTGGAAGTCGATCTGTTGTTTTTCGACACCACTTCGACCTACTTTGAAACGGCCGAGGAGACGAACCTGAAGCAATACGGCTATTCCAAAGACAAGCGGCCTGACCGTCCACAAGTCGTGGTAGGTCTGGCGGTGACCCGTGGGGGGATTCCGGTCAAACACTGGGTGTTTCCGGGAAACACCGCTGACATGGCCACCATCCAGAAAGTCAAGGATGATCTGGGCAGCTGGCGTCTGAACCGGTGCATCATCGTGCATGACCGGGGCATGTCCTCGGAAGAGAACCTTCAGTATCTTCAGCGCGGCGGTGGCCATTTTATTGTCGGCCGCAAGATGCGCAGCGGTGAAGAAGAGATCGAAGAAACTCTGGGAACCAGAGGCCGTTACACCGAAATCCAGGAAGGTCTGCTTGCCAAGGAGGTCATTATCGGTGCCGGAGAAAAACGGAAACGGCTTGTGATCGTCAAGAATCTGGCCACCGAAGCCCATGACCAAAAGACGCGTGAAAAGTACATCCAGACGCTTGAAGAGACGATCGATCAGCTTAACGCCAGACGTACAAAGAACCACACGAAGCAGGTCTGTGCCCTGAAGTCTCACCGGACCTACGGCAAATATGTGAAAGAACTCAAAGACGGCACGCTAAAGATAAACAAGATGAAGCTTCGTGAAGCGAACCGCTATGACGGAAAATACATTGTTGAAACCAGCGACGATACGCTCGCACTGCGGGATATTGTTTTAGGCTACAAACAGCTTTATGATATTGAGCGAGCATTCAGAACCTTGAAAACCGATTTAGATCTTCATCCGAATTATCACAACACCGAAGAGCGGATCCGCTGTCATATTTTCCTGTGTTTCATTGCCCTGGTTTTGGTTCGGATCATCGAAAACAAAACCAGACGAACCTGGGGCAAATTAAGGAAATCGCTGATGCGGATTCACTATGGTGAGTTCATTGTTGACTCGAAAAAAATTTTTCAATTAACGGAGCTTTCAAACGATCACATGAGTATCTTTAAGTCGTTAAATATCAATGGACCAAACCAGTTTTTAGGCATTCAGAACATTGAAAAAACATAGTAACACGACTCGTTTTTGAAAGGGCTGTATAACCAATTCAATAACATAGGCTTAATAGCTTATTTTTTCACCTAGAACTGTCGAACACCAGTTCAAGTAACAGGAAGGAATAAGTACAAGATATTTTAAAAAATTCAATTTTCTTAAAGGCAGAAAATCCGTTTCTAGGATAAAGGCCGGTAATCGTCAAGAGGATTATCGGCTTTTTTATTGTTAAGAATCGAGAAAATTAAAAATAGTGACAACTTACATAATAGAACTCAAATAAAACGGAGATCAGCCATGCCAGACAAAACAGATGAGATACTTGAAAACCTGAACCGTTCCTACCGGACCGAGGAAAATGCGGTCCGGATCACGTTACCAAGTGGACGGTCGATCATTGTATTACGAGATAGTCAGGTTATACGAGATTCCGACGGAGAGCTGGTCTATCAAAATACCAAGGAACTTACTGCCGATGGATCCGGACATGTAATCAAAGAGGCTGAACAAATCGGTGGAATTTGTGGCCGCTGCGATTCACCAGTCCATGTGGACTCGTTCCACCACTGTGAACAATGTGGTCTTCCTCTATGCCAGAGGTGTAGCCGTATTCGGGGAGGTCATGTTTTTTGCAGTTGGTGCGCGATATTTTTCTCTCTTACCCGTTTTTTTACGAGGCGCAATGATGGGGAACAGCCAGCCGAAATCGAAGGATGATTTTCTTACGGATCCATTGAAACGATTCCTGGAATTAATGGATGTCTGTAAAGATCTGGATATCCATAAACTTGAGCCCGTCTCAACACTTCTGGCTCAATTGGCATTGACGCCGGATCACGAAGGCCTCTATTCCATCCTGGTCGAACACATGAGGAAGGCTATAATCAGAGATAAATTTAATGACTCACCCTTCAAAGCTCCCCCGGAGGATTGACAATGATTGGAGATATTTTTATTGGATATGATGTGCTCGGATCCGCAGTCCGATTGATGCTGAAAGACCTGCTAAAAAGCATGTTGGTATGTGGAATCATCGGTTCCGGGAAAACCGCCCTTCTTACTCTCATTGTCAGTCAGTTTTTGATGAAAAACATTACTGTCTGGTGGATTGACCAGTCTAAACGGGATGGACTCAGCCTGGCCCGGATGTTCCCGAGTATGCAGCACTTTAGGCCCAACCATAATTTTTTCTGGAATCCGTTTCAAATCACTCAGGGACTGGATATTCTGGAAATTGTTCCCCGGGTGACTGAACAGTTCTGCAGGGATATGCATCTACTGCTGGGATCGGAATCGTATATGAGTGAGATGGTTTTCCAGACCCTCGAGAGGATGCGTCGTAATAATATTCTACAAGCTCCCACATTATATGACATTCGGGATACGATTTTGCAGGACCGAACACGGTCAGCCAGAGCGAGTGATTATAGGACGGTCGTACTTGGACGGATCCAGTTTCTTCTTAATCATATCGGACGCATGCTCCATGTTCACCAGGGCTTTGATTTGCTCAAGTTGTCCATGACTTCTTTTGTATTGGATCTGGTGGGTTTGCCAGCTGAAATTCAACGTTTCATCATCGGTAGTCTGATCTATTCGCTGGTATCGCTTCGGCAAGCTTTGGGAATTCTGACCAATGATCTGAATCTCTTGATTGTATATGATGAAGCCAACCGTCTTTTCCCGCGAAATGAAGAGCTGAATCCTGCCGAGAGCATACCGATACTATCGCAACTTACGCAAATTTCCAGAGAATATGGCGTTGGATTTTTAGGAGCCTGTCAGGCACCGAGTTTTATGGCCAATTCAGGCCTCAAGTCTCAATCATATATTAAAGCCATTGTGGGAAGCCTGGGATCCAATGAAGATTACTATGATATGGGGAATGTCATGGGAATGACTTCTGATCAGATCGAATGGCTGAAAACTCATGGTGAAACTGGAAAAGCCGTGGTTAAGCTGGCGGGAGGAAAATTTGCTCAGCCCTTTATGGTTCGCATACCCTTCCTTAATCTGAAAGGAATCGATCAAGGATGAATGAGCGCGAGAAAAAATTCCAGAATCTGATGGCCGATGTCATTCCTCGGCAGGTCCCCAAGCCGCAACGCCTCGTTTCATCGGAGGCATTCAACGATTATATCACGCGGAATCTGCCGGATCTGAAGGCCTTCCTGAACTTCATCGCCCGGAATCCGCTTCTGAACTGCACAGATGTCTACTGTAGCTTGAACTGGGGCACATCCAAGGGAAACCGGATCAAACGGCTGGCGCTTCGATTAAATCTCGCTGTTGAGGAGAACGTTCAGCTGGCCCGCGGACGAGGGAGGCTGATGGCGACCCTGTGCCTGGCCGAAAAAGGGTATCAACTGCTCAAACTGGAGCCTGATGCAAAAGGCAAGGGAGGCTCTCTCCACAGAGCGTATCAGCATGTTCTCAAGAAAAGGCTTGCCATGCTGGGTATCGATGCTACGATTGAGCATTATCAGAATGGAAAAAATGTCGATCTGGGATTCAGTTTAAATGGCCAGAAATGGGCCGTTGAGGTGACTTTAACGGCCGGGTCGAATGAATTGCAGAATTTAGACAAGGACCTTCAAGCTGGTTTTGACCGGATTTTTTTCATTGTCAAAGATCTTAAAACCCTGAAAAAAGCAGAGAACCCCATTCTGGATGCCGTTCCTCAGGGGCGAAAACACCAAATACATGTGGGGCTTTTTGAGGATTTCTTTGAATCGATTAAATCGGAGATGGGTCAATGAAATATTTTAACTTACGGCCTGATAAATCATCCCGTCCAAGGGTCGCGAAAATCTATCCTGACATAAGGGAATTGTTCAGGCGCGTGCGAGGCGATGAGCTCATTCCTTCGAGATATACCCATGGGCATTATCCTCAAGCGAATCGAACATCGGGTCATTTGGACTATCGAACGCCTGACAGGCCCTACAGAAACCGGTCCTCTTCCGGTACAGCCCCGCATGCGTCGCAGTATACCGGCAGCGGAAAGACGATGTCTGAAATGGCCTTTGACAATCGGCAAAGATGCATGGACATCTTACAGACTCAGGACCTGGAAATTGATATCCAGGAATCGGAACCGGAGAATCGATTCAGCGAAACTGAGTTGTTGTCGAAAGATATGGAAATGGAGCAGTCAGAAATCCTGCCACTGGATGAACCCGAGATTCAGATTGAGCATATGGACAATGAGATCGAGGTTTTTGATGACTTGGAATTGCTAGAGATCGAAGGTAACAGGGCGCTTCTCGAAATCGAGAATGAACCGATTGGCGATTTAGAATCGACATTGGAAGATAATGAGATGCTGCTAAACGATGATGAAAAGACTCTCGAAAATATCCTGATGGATGATTTTGAAAAGAAGGAAGAGGACGTTAGTCCATGGCAGAAGTTCATGCGGCAAAATGATATTGAATTACAATCATTATCAGGAGAATAGTGACATGGATGCTAACGAGATCAAGTCCGTACCGCCCGGGTTTGAGGAATTTACCGAAGAAGAGCGCCGTATGACGGCTCGGAATGTGATCCGCGATTCGGGCAATGATCCCATCGTTGAGGAGATCATGGGAAAAATCGTTCCTGATTATCCGGAAGATGAAAATCCGACGTTCCAAGAAGATCCAATGGAAGAATTGAAAGCTCGAATCCAGGGGACACAGGATGAAGAGGAACGTCAGTCTTCCCAATTTTCCATTCCCGAAATTGATTTGAAACGGATCTGGAATATCGTCAAGCACTCTTTTAATCTGGGGATTCAGATCTTGAAAAAGGACCACTTGCGATGGGCCATCCTTCTGCTGCTGGCCCTGCTCATCGGACTGCTGCTCGGTTTTACCTGTGTTCCCGAGCCCTTGCCCATTGTTTTTTAAGAACAGGGAGGCAAAGAATGAATTTATTTATGAGAAAGTGTTTCGGACAACGGATGATGTTTTTGCTGCTGATGGGTGTTCTGTTGTCGCTGGCTCTCTTGTCATTCTGGCGTGAAATATCGGATGCTGCAGACGGGAAAATTCTCGATGTTCTGGGCTTTGAAGAAGGAGCGGGTATCAATGGCAGCATCCTATATAGCAAGAAAGACGAAAACACAGAAGACTTCATGAAAAAGCTACTGGCCTGCAGCCTTGACTTGGAAAAGCTTCTCGGTCTTCCCAATCACAAAATTCGGATTATTCTGGATTTCCAGTCGTCGATCCCCATGAATTCGGGTCAGATCCAACGCCATTGGCTTTTACGGAATACACGGCTCCTCCAGCTTCCCGTAAAATCGGTATCTGATGGGGTCATTTATCACGAACTGGTTCATTGTTTTTATCAGAGCGACTCATGGCTGAGCCGATGCCCGCTGCTGGCTGTCGAAGGGCTGGCCGAAGCGGTTGCGTGTGAGGTGTTCGGCAAATATCCGGACCTGCTGATTCCCCGATATGAGAATTACTACCTGAATCATCTGCACGGACTGATTCATCCGGATGAAAAGATGCCGGAAGAACTGATTATGAAAAATATCACCTTTTCTGTCGCGGCTCTGTTTTTTAAAAAGCTCCATGAAATCGAGCCGGGGATCTATGTTCGAATTCTGAATCATGATTTGAAACGTAAACAGGGCTGGAATCAATTTCTCCAGGAGATCATCGACGAATCCCCGGAAAGGGAATCACTCCTGAATTTCATCACCAGATGCACGGTATTCAGTGAGCTGAAGAGTCGCTTCTACGCCATACCGATCCGATCTGGATTGGATAAGCAGATATCCTTTATTCTGTATGTTGATGACCTGAAGGCAGTCGATCGGTGCAGCTTGCCCATCCAGGTGATGAACGGGAAAGACAATTCAGCCGAGACGCATCTGGTCACTTTTTATCACGGGTCGGGCCAGGTGTCTGTCGGTCATATAAAATCGGATCCGATGGTTTTCAAGCTTCACCATGGGGGTGAATGTTTGAAGGCCATCTTTTTTCTCGAAGGGAGGACACCATGAATCCGGACATGCGTTTCATGCGGCTTTTTTTTGCGATTTTGTTGCTTACGGGCTTTCTGGTTGGGCGGATCCTGTTCAGGAAAAAACCGCAGGTGATCACCCGGCCTGCCGGGTACACGGAGCAGATCCAAAACTTCAACGGTACGCCCGTAAAGTAGTCCAACCGAAGGGGGGCGGGGAACTGTCCGCCCCCTTCCTGCGGAAAGGAGGGAGTCATGTTTCGAAAGAGCATACTATTCGTCGTTTTGGTGCTTTACAGCGGATGTGCCATGAGCCCGCCGAATCATGAAGAATTGGAGCGGAAGCTGAGGGAAATCACAAGACGCCAGTCGGAACAGGATGCAGTGATCCGTGCTCTGGAAAGAGAAAACGAAAGATTAATAGAAGAACAAAAATCGCGGATTCAATCCAGCTCTGGGACCAGACAATCAGAGCGTATGGGGGATAAAGAAAATCGTGATCAGCAAAACCGAGTGATGCACCGGTCCATCAGAAATGAACCTCCAAGGACGTTTCAGATATGGATACTTATTAAACGCGGAAAAATCCTGCAGCACGGCGTCCGTGGAGACCAATATGATGGAAGTATCCGGCGAATGGCTTATCAAAAAACGAGCCGGGGCGTCGTGGTGAGTTTTATCAGCGAGAAAGATCCCAACCTTTTGTGGAAGGGACTTCTTCCCCGTGAGGACGGGGAGTATTACATCACGGTGTATCTGGTGCAATAAAATCAGGAGGTGACCCAATGAGTCATATTATATACGGAAAGTTTGTAACCGGCGAAAGCGTGGCGGATCTATTCTCGGAGGCTTCCAACTTTTTAAAAGGCCTGGTTGATGAGGTGCGATCCTTTGCCCAGGAGTATTCCCATGAGTGTGCAACGCATCGTACGGAAAATTTGAACGAGGAAACCGGCCTGTCCCAGAGTGATCATCTTGGCGAAGGGCAGGTGCGTTCCGGATACACGGACAAATCAGCTCAGTCCTCTTTTAATGGGCTGTTGATTGAATCCATTCCGCAGCCCGTTTCAGAAAAAATGAAAGCGGTCGCACCAAATCAAGATACAGAGGCTTCTATCGGGGAGAGTGCCGCAGACCTTTTTCAGTCTGCTTCGGAATTGACCAAGGATGTGGCTGTGGGAATCCGGGAGACCTGGAAGTCCTTTACTCATGGAGTTGCCGATGAAGTCCAGTCCATGCGGGAAGACAGAAAGACGCATAAAAAACAGTATAAGGATAATCTCAGGAAAGTGCTTGAATCACAGATTCAGTCCCTTATGGCGCAGATTAAAAATCTGGAGAATGCGGGTACCACAAAGAAAAATCCAACATCAGAGACCGGACTGCGTGATACATTGGAGAAACTGAAAAAAGTTATTAGGGACTCTACCCGTGATCAGGAATTGCGCACGATCCGCCAAAAGCTGACGGAACTGGAAAAAGAGATCGGGCAGCGAATTCAAGAGGGAGCGAAGAATTATGAGTGGATCGTCCAACAGGCCATGGCTTCCTTCGAAGAGATGGGATACACAGTAAAAATAGACGGACACTCTCAGGGCGATATTTTTCTTCTGGGAGACAGGGAAGGGAGAAAAG
>Ga0209614_1001970_pt1 | contig 14283 bp, 10 predicted proteins | sample BlaSprsedimmetaG_FD_185484 | JGI IMG/M metagenome (GOLD analysis project Ga0209614, IMG submission 185484) | Hot spring sediment bacterial and archeal communities from California, USA to study Microbial Dark Matter (Phase II) - Blank Spring... ... | reverse complement strand
CCCTGGTTCTTTAGTAAATTGCTCACTTTCGTAATGCCCGATGTCGGCTATTACAATTTTGTTTTCAGCATCGAAAAACTGGTGGTATTTAAAATCTCCGGTCACAAAAATATCAGCACCAGCAGCAATGGCCTGGTTTAGCAAAAATGAACCGGCGCCGCCACAAACAGCCACTTTATTCACATTCCGGCCTTTCAGGGCCGTGTACTTAATACAACCTGAACCGAATATTTTTTTCAATAACCCCAAAAAATCTTTTTCAGGAAGCGGTTCTTCCAGTTCTCCCACCATTCCCATTCCGGCTTTTTTATACGTATTTTCCAGCGGATAAATATCATAAGCAACCTCTTCGTAAGGATGGGCCTCAAAAAGTGCTTTTACAATTTTCGATTGCAGCCAGCCGGGGAAAATGGTTTCAAACCTGATTTCCTTTTCATAATGAACCTGTCCCTTTTCACCAACGTAAGGGTTGGTTTCCTCCCCTCCCCTGAAGCTGCCTGTTCCTTCGAGGTTGTAACCGCAATAATCGTAATTGCCAATATGCCCCGCTCCTGCTTCAAAAACTGCGGTTCTCACCTTTTCAACCGAATCGAAAGGAATAAATGTGACCAGTTTTTTCAGCTTTCCTGAAACCGGCTGCAAAATCCGGCAGTTTTTCAAGCCCAGTTTTTCGCACATTTTCGTATTAACGCCACCGGTAACCGCATCAAGGTTGGTGTGTGCCGCATAAATGGCAATATCATTTTTAACTGCCTTCATTACTGTGCGCTCCACATAGTTTTTACCGGTTAATTTTTTCAAACCTAAAAAAACGATTGGATGATGTGCAAGTATTAATCCGGCTTTCTTTTTAATGGCTTCATCAACCACTTCCTCTGTAACATCAATAGTTACAAGCGCACTGGCAACTTCAGCTTCGGAATTACCCACCAGGAGCCCTGCATTGTCGTACGATTCCTGCAGAGACAAAGGGGCTATCGTTTCAAAAAAACGAACTATTTCTTTAACCTTCAGCATGCTGGTCCTCCATTTCATCTTTTATGGCCATCAACTCATCTCTCACCCGTTGAAGGTGTTTCACTATTTCCCAGTTTTCGATGGTATCCTGCCGGTTGTCTTTCATTTTTTGCTGTGCCCCCTTAATGGTCATGCCCCGCTCTTTCACTAAGTGGTTGATAAACTTCACGATTTCAACATCTTCACGGGAAAAAAGGCGTGTGCCCTTAGTGCTTTTCCGGGGAGCCAGTTCGTCGAAATTACTTTCCCAGTATCGAATGGTTGAGGCCGAAACTCCTGCGATATCAGCTACCTCGCCAATGGAGTAAAAAACTTTTTCTATTTCCGGCTTTTTGTAAGGCACTTTTATTAATCGAGTGACTGACCAATATTAGAAGAAATGGCAATCATCCGCTCATATTCCTGCGGAGTAAGGTCTTTGAAGTAGTAGAACTGCGGATTTACTGCACTTCCATTGTGATGCACTTCATAATGAAGGTGCGGAGCCGTGGAACCACCGGTATTTCCTACATAACCAACTACGTCTCCGCGTTTGACCTCCTGCCCTACTTTTACATTGAAGGAATTCAGATGAGCATAAACCGTTTCGTAACCAAACCCGTGGTCAATTTTCACCACCAGCCCATAACCAACACGGCTCCGTGTTGAACCGCTTACCTCCACCACTTTCCCGTCGCCAGTGGCATGAACAGGAGTTCCTACCGGAGCGGTAAAATCCATACCATAATGCATTTTCCGCACTTTGTAAATTGGATGCATCCGGTATCCCCAGCCGCTGGCCGTCCGTTTCAGATCGTCGTTGGCAACCGGCATAATGGCCGGAATACTGGCCAGCATTTTTTCTTTGTTCAACGCCAGTTTGAGTACTTCATCGTAAGATTTCGACTGAATATAGGATTCTTTGGCCAGCACATCCACTTTGCGCGAAGTTTCAATTATCAGGTTTGAATTGCTCAGATTCTCCAGGTGCGAATATTTGTTGGCGCCACCAAAGCCGGCCTTTCTAATGGATGACGGAATGGGATCGGCCTCGAAAATTACGCGGTAAATATTATCGTCACGTTGCTGGAGTTCGGCCAGTACATTTTCAACACGGCTGAGATCGCGGTTGAGCAACTCGTACTGGCTAATGAGCTGCTGGTTTTCCCTTTTTAAAGCCTTCGAGCGGGGGGTTTCATAATAATTCAGAAAAACCACCACCATTACCAGTGCCAGTGCCAGGCTGCTGGACAGAAAGGTGAATATTTTTCCGAATTTTTCCTTGAACGATATTCCCACTCGCTCGTAACTAAGGGTGTCGGGATTAAATTTGTATTTCTTTTTCGCCATAAAGTTCCGGCTATTTTTATTTCCTTTTAGAGCAAAATTAATTAAAACACCTAACTTTGCAACAATTTTAAAGTGCCGTGAAATTTTTTCACGTCGCAAAATTAAACAAATAACTTTCATTCAGGCAATTTGTTTAGTTTACATTAATATATTTTAACAAAAAGGCAGAAAGAAGTTTGGAATGAGAAAGACATCGAAAGAGATACGCAACGCTTTTCTCGAATTTTTTAAAGAGAAAAACCATCAGATAGTGAATTCAGCTCCCATGGTTGTTAAGGGAGATCCAACCCTCATGTTTACCAACGCAGGCATGAACCAGTTTAAAGACCAGTTTTTGGGGAACGAGCCGGTAAAATATCCGCGGGTGGCCGACACACAAAAATGCCTTCGGGTATCGGGAAAACACAACGATTTGGAAGAGGTAGGACTCGACACCTACCACCACACCATGTTCGAAATGCTTGGAAACTGGTCGTTTGGCGATTATTTCAAAAAGGAAGCCGTTGACTGGGCATGGGAATTTCTGGTGACCCGCATGGGAATTTCTGCCGAAAGGTTGTACGCCACGGTTTTTGAAGGCAGCAGCGACGATAATCTGGAGCGCGACGATGAAGCTGCCGGATTCTGGGAAAAATACCTGCCTAAAGACCGCATTCTGAACGGAAATAAAAAAGACAATTTCTGGGAGATGGGCGACACCGGTCCGTGTGGCCCCTGCTCCGAAATACATGTTGATTTACGGACGGAAGCTGACCGGGCAAAAACACCCGGCAGGGAGCTGATAAACAAAGACCATCCGCTGGTGATTGAAATCTGGAACCTGGTTTTTATTCAGTTTAACCGGAAAGCCGATGGCTCTTTACAGGAATTGCCTGCCAAACATGTGGATACAGGAATGGGGTTCGAACGGTTGTGTATGGCCTTACAAGGTGTTACTTCCAACTACGATACGGATATTTTTCAAAACATTATTGCCGAAATTGAAAAACTGAGCAATATAAAATATGGTGCTACAGAAAAAACCGACATCGCCATGCGCGTTATTGCGGATCACCTGCGGGCGGTGGCCTTTGCCATTGCCGACGGACAGTTGCCCTCAAACAACAAGGCCGGTTATGTCATCCGCCGTATTTTGCGCAGAGCTGTGCGTTACGGCTACACTTTCCTCAATTTCAGGGAATCATTTATTTACCGGCTGGTTGAAGTGCTGAAAAACACGATGGGCGATGCATTTCCCGAGCTAACTGCACAACAGCAGCTCATTGAAAAAGTGATAAAAGAGGAAGAGGAGTCCTTTTTACGCACGCTTTCCACAGGCATTAAACTACTGGATGAAATCGTTTCAAAAGTGCGAAGGGAAAACGGAACCCGTATTTCAGGGAAAGATGCTTTTGCTTTATATGATACTTACGGTTTCCCTCTCGACCTGACTGCTTTAATTGCACGCGAAAACGGATTAGGCATCGACGAGCAGGAATTTACCGCCGAGATGGAAATGCAAAAAAACCGGTCGCGCAATGCGGCCCAACTGGAAACGGGCGACTGGTTTGAAATCAGAAAAATTGACCAGACCGTATTTTTGGGATACGATACCACAGAAGCCGAAATTCGGATTGCCCGCTACCGGAAAGTAACCCAGAAAAAGAAATCGTACTGGCAACTGGTATTCGACCAGACACCCTTTTACGGCGAATCGGGTGGACAGGTTGGCGATTCTGGCTACATTGAAGCCGACGGAATAAAAACACCTGTTTTCGATACCCAAAAAGAGAACAACCTTATCGTTCATCTTGCAGAAAAGTTGCCTAAAAACCCGGAACAAAACTTCCGTGCTGTCGTCAATCCCGAAAAAAGGATTGAAACAGCCAACAACCATACGGCAACACACCTGCTTCATGCCGCCTTGCGCGAAGTGCTGGGAACACATGTCGAGCAGAAAGGCTCACTTGTTAACTCAGACCACCTGCGTTTCGACTTTTCCCATTTTCAAAAAATGACTGATGAAGAAATTGAACAGGTGGAAACACTGGTGAATGAAAAAATAAGGGCCAACACCCCGCAGGAGGAAAACCGGGAAATGCCCATGGAAAAAGCGCAGGAACTGGGCGCCATGATGCTTTTTGGTGAAAAGTACGGCGAATCGGTTCGGGTAATCAAATTTGGCGAATCGGTGGAGTTGTGCGGAGGAACCCATGTGGCAGCAACCGGACAAATCGGGTTGTTTAAAATTGTGTCGGAAAGCGCCATTGCAGCCGGCGTACGCCGAATTGAGGCCATCACCGGCAAACGGGCCGAAACGTATGTGAACGACCAAATAAAAACGCTGAAAAGCATTCGTGGAATACTGAAAGGTTCCAAAGATATTTTTTCAGGAGTAACAAACCTGTTGAAAGAAAACAGCGAACTCACGAAAAAGATGGAAGCGTTTGGCCGCGAAAAGCTTAAAATGCTGAAATCTGACCTGAAAAGCAAAATACTGACCGAAAATGGCGCAAACATCATCACCGACCAGGTGGATGTGGATAACGCTGCCATGATAAAAGACCTGGCGTTCCAGTTAAAAAACGAGGTAGATAATCTGTTTCTGGTGCTGGGAGCCGATATCGATGGTAAACCAAACTTAACCGTAATGATATCGGAGAAACTGGTAAACGAAAAAGGATTACATGCGGGGAAAATTGTTCGCGAGGCAGGCCGGGAGATAAAAGGCGGCGGCGGCGGCCAGCCGTTTTATGCCACTGCCGGAGGTAAAGACAGTTCGGGAATGCAGGCTGCCATTGAAAAAGCACTGAGTTTTCTCAGCTGAACCGGGTTATCAACAATTGTTAATAACCCAGGTTCATACAAAGTGAATACAAAGCGCTGAAAATATTTGGTTTGAATGAAGGTTTTACCCTACATTTGAACTTACCAGGTGAGCGATAAATGGCAGCTCCAAAAATGTGGAAACGGGAAACGTTTCTTAGTTGAAACCGGAACCATTTCTCTCCTTCCTTCGGGAAGGCACATCAGAGGAGCCGAAGTTTGAACCAGGAAGTCTGGAAACCATTGGTTCATTCAGTCAGCTGGAAGAAAACCAGACGTTCTTTCAAGATTGAGTCTTCAGGCAGGAGGCCGCCAACCGAAAGGAAGGCATCAAAAAACTTCGGTTTTTTGAACAGCCCAAACTGCAGGGCATGAAGCAGGTAAAACTGAAAAACGCCCGTTGCCAACGACAAATTTCTTCGGAAAATTGCCGAAAGCACTGAACGACACTTCGTCCGCGAAGGCATCCGGAAAGCCGAACGGACTGCTCAAACGTTTAGCCGTAGAAAGCTAAACCGGAGAGTAAAGGGCAAACAAATTCATCTGAATAAGGTGAATTGAAAAGCCAGCCACGACAACCGTAGCCTGGCGCCTGGGAAAACGCAAGTGGACCCGGCGAAATGGGAGCTATTCGTAACAGAGTAGTTCCCATTTGTGTTTTATATGAGCAAAAAAAAGGCTGTTGTTGCCAACAGCCTTCAAAAATCCAATTAATCTAATCGCGTTATTACTTTTCCTTTTCTCTAATTCCAATACATTTCATTAACCATCCAGTACTCGAGCTTCAAGCCCTGTTCGGCTTCCATCGAAGAAAAATTTTCGAAAACCGGCATCTGCCATCTGGTTTCATCTACCATCCATGCTTCAAGCATAAGCCTTTCGTCGTTCTCCATTTCAATCAAGGAGGCTTTCTCCGCTTTTAACCAGCAGGTTTCATTAACCATCCAGTCTTCAATTTGCAATTTGGGTTCTGCTATGTTTTCAAGGCCTGAGACAACAATCGTTTCTGTTCCATTGGCATTCACATTGACACTCATAAAAATAACGGTGAATAATGCAACCAAAATAATCTGATTTAATCGTGCTTTCATTGTTTTCATTGTTTCTGTTTTTTTACTGTTCTGTTTTCTAAAATTGTTTATTAGATAGACTAATTAACAGTGCAAAGGTTACATTTCTCTTTGTTAAAAAGTACAAAAAGTAAGTAAACAGAAGAAGAAACTCGGTGAATGGTGGATTTTACCGGACTAATAAAATACTTTTTGGTATTTTTTTATCGAGGTCTGCCGGTAAATGGCGAAAAATTCCGAAAACTGCCGACCCGCTTCCGGACATGGAAGCATATATGGCACCCAGTTCAAACAATTTTTCTTTCCACCTTTTTATTTCGGGAAACCGAAGAAATACACTATTCTCGAAATCATTTTTTACCACATCTTTCCAATGATCCACCGGAACGGCAGGCAAACCCTCTAATTTAAAAACAGGCTGAGCCGGAATCACATTCCTGTATGCCTCAGCGGTACTGACAGAAATTTCAGGTTTCAGCACAACAATATGAAATTGGGACAGGTCGATATCTACACATGAAAGCAGGTCGCCAATTCCTTCGGCAAAAGCGGGTTTGTTATCAATGAAAAAGGAACAATCGGCACCCAGTTGGGCTGCATAATCTTTCAGTTTTTCGCTGGTAATCTGAAGCTTAAAATAGTTGTTAAGCATTTTCAGGGTAAAGGCAGCATCGGACGAACCTCCGCCCAAACCTGCTCCTGCAGGAATATTTTTATGCAAATGAAACTGAACCGGAGGCAACCCGAAATCTTTTTTGAGAATGCGGTATGCTTTCATCACCAGGTTCTCATCTGCAGGACCTTCCACCGGTAATCCCGAAAAAGTGATGCCTGCTTTTCCGGTTTCAGCCATTTCAAGTGCATCGAATAGCTGAACCGGGTAAAAAACGGTTTCCAGATTATGGTAACCATCGGGCCGTTTGGAAACCACGTGGAGGCCGATATTTATTTTCGCATTTGGAAAAACAATCATTTCATCAGGCTCTCCTTTCCGGCTTATTGTTCGTTCATCAGTTCATACTCTTTGGGCGAACCGCAGGTGCAAATCAGGTTCCGGTCGCCCCAGACATTGTCAACCCGTCCAACAGGTACCCAATACTTATTCTGTTTCACCCATTCCAGCGGCCAGGCAGCTTTTCCACGCGGATACGGATGATTCCAGTCATCAGAGGTAACAACCTCTGCTGTATGCGGTGCATTTTTCAGCACATTGTCGGTTTTGTCAGCTTTCCCGGCTTCCACTTCTTTTACCTCATCGAAAATGGTGTTCAACGCTTGAATAAACCTGTCAATTTCCTGTTTCGATTCACTTTCGGTAGGTTCAATCATCAGGGTTCCATGTACCGGAAACGAAAGTGTTGGCGCATGAAAACCAAAGTCCATCAGCCTTTTTGCAATATCTTCTTCGGTTACTCCCGACGAAGCTTTCAGGTGCCGGCACTCCAGAATTAACTCATGGCCAACACGTCCCGTTTCGCCTGTATATAAAATGCCATAATTTTTTTCGAGCGCTTTGGCTATGTAATTGGCGTTTAAAATAGCCACCTGAGTGGCTTTGGTTAGTCCTTCGGCTCCCATCATTTTAATATAACCATAGGTAATTGGCAAAACCGATGCGCTCCCCCAGGGAGCAGCGGCAACAGCATTGATGCCAATGTGCCCGTTGTTCATTACAGGATGCGAGGGTAAAAACTTCACCAGATGGCCGGCAACTGCAATGGGACCGACTCCCGGACCACCGCCACCATGCGGAATAGCAAAGGTTTTATGCAAATTGAGGTGACACACATCAGCCCCAATCAATCCCGGTGTTGTGAGGCCAACCTGTGCGTTCATGTTGGCGCCATCCATGTAAACCTGTCCACCGTTTTTGTGCACAATGTTACACATCTCAGCAATCAATGATTCAAAAACTCCGTGTGTTGACGGATAAGTAACCATAATGGCAGCCAGCGAGTTTTTATTTTCTTCTGCCTTTTTGCGAAGGTCACCGATATCGATGTTTCCTTTTTCATCACATTCAACCACCACCACCTTCATTCCGGCCATAACTGCGCTGGCAGGATTGGTTCCGTGTGCAGATGCAGGGATGAGCACCACATCGCGCTGATTTTCGCCCCGGTTTTTATGGTATTCCCTGATAACCATCAGTCCGGCATATTCCCCGGCAGCACCGGAATTGGGCATCAGGCTCACATCGGCCATGCCTGTGATTTCAGCCAGGTCGCGGCGCAGTTCTTCCATCATTTCGTGGTAGCCACGGGCCTGGTTTTTTGGCACAAACGGATGAATGCCGTTGAATTCAATCCAGCTCAACGGCAGCATTTCGGTAGCTGCATTCAGTTTCATGGTACACGACCCCAGCGAAATCATCGACTGAGTTAGTGAAATATCCTTATGCTCAAGCCGTTTGATGTACCTGACCATTTCTGTTTCCGACCGGTAAAGGTTGAATACCTCCTGTGTTAAAAACGATGAGCTACGCCTGAAGCTTTCAGCCACATCAAATCCCTTCGGGTATTCATGCACAACCGACCAGGGACTGTTTGCAGCTTTGGCAAAAACTTCCAGTATCCAGGTCATGTCTTCGCGGTTGGTGGTTTCGTCGATGCTGATGCCCACCTCGCCGTTTTCAAAATAGCGAAAATTCATCTCCAGTTCCAGCGAAAGGCATTCTATATCCTCACGCTTCACATGTTTAGGCAATGCAAATCGGATGGTATCGAAAAAATGACTATTCAATTGCCTGTAACCCAGTTTTTCGATTTCCATGGCCATAAATGCAGCAATATTATGTATGCGGCGGGCAATGGTTTTTATTCCTTCGGCACCATGATAAACCCCGAAAAAACCTGCCATGGTGGCCAGAAGCGCTTGTGCCGTGCAGATATTCGAGGTTGCTTTTTCGCGCTTGATGTGTTGTTCGCGGGTTTGCAATGCCATGCGCAGCGCACGGTTTCCATGCACATCTTTAGTTATACCGATAATTCTTCCTGGCATGTATCGCTTAAACTCTTCGCGGGCGGTAAAAAATGCGGCATGTGGTCCGCCATACCCCATTGGAACACCAAACCGCTGGCTGTTGCCAAAAACAATATCGGCACCCCATTCGCCCGGAGGTGTGAGCAGGGCAAGCGAGAGCAAATCGGTTGCCACAGCTACTTTAATGCCTTTTTCATGCGCTTTCCGCACCATTTCCGAGTTATCGATGATTTCCCCGTCGGAGTTGGGATACTGAACCATTACGCCGAACACATCGTCTGAGAACTCAAAAGAATCTTTGGGCTGAATTTTAAGCTCAATGCCCAGAGGATTTGCACGCGTTGCCAGCACATCGAGCGTTTGCGGCCATACTTTTTCATCGACCAGAACTACATTTACCCCGGCTTTTGCCATTTGACGCGAGCGCAGGTTGTACATCATCACCATGGCTTCGGCTGCGGCAGTAGCCTCGTCGAGCAACGATGCGTTGGCAATTTCCATAGCCGTTAGTTCACACACCATAGTCTGGAAATTTAGTAATGCCTCCAGGCGGCCCTGGGAAATCTCTGCCTGGTATGGCGTATATGAAGTGTACCATACCGGATTTTCCAGCACATTCCGTAAAATAACTGCCGGGGTGATGGTGTCGTAATACCCCATTCCGATGTAGGTGTTAAACACTTTGTTTTTTGCGGCAAGGCTCAGTATTTTTCTGAAATAACGCCGCTCCGTAAGTCCTTCCTGAAGTTTCAAAGGTTCTTTCAGCCTGATGTTTTTGGGAATGGTTTGATCCATCAACTCTTCCATGGACGATACGCCAATGGCGTTCAGCATTTCCTGAATTTCGGCCTCGCGCGGGCCAATGTGCCGGTTTACAAAACGATCGTGAGACATGTGCCTTATTTTTGAATGATTTGTTTGCAAGTATATGGTTTACCCCAGAGGCAAAAAATGATTTTAAACCATCAATCAGCCAGGTTCAGCTTAAAAACGGGTTGGATGATTTCTCGAAACCTAATGTTGTTTCAGGGCCGTGCCCGCAATAAACCTTAGTTTCGGCCGGAAGACTGAAAAGTTTGGTTTTAATTCCCGAAATGAGGGTTTGGTAATGACCGCCGGGCAAATCGGTACGGCCAATGCTTCCGTTAAAAAGCACATCGCCGGCAATTAACATTTTTTCGCTTTCGGAATAAAACACCACATGCCCCGGAGAGTGGCCCGGAACATGGATGATATGCAGTTCCGCGTTTCCGAATTTCAGCGGTTCATCATCTGCAAAAAAAGCATCGGGTTCCCTTACCGATGCCATTTCAAACCCAAACATTTCAGCCTGTGCAATGGCTTTTTCAACCCAAAAAGCATCATCGGGGTGGGCACGAAACGGAATTTTGTATTCCCCGCGCAGGAATTCCACGCCCATAATATGATCGAAATGGCAGTGGGTATTGGCTATCATAACCGGTTTCAGATGGTTGTCTTCAATGTATTGTTTTATTTCATTGCGTTCCACATCGAAATAAAATCCCGGGTCGATAAAAACACACTCGCCTGTTTCGTCGGAAATGACAAACGTATTTTCCTGAAGTGGATTCACCACAAATTTTTCAATTTTTATCATACCTTAAAAGTTTACGGTTCCTTTCAATAGTGGAACAAACACAAACCCGCCGTGTTTTTCGGTTTTGTATTCATCATCAGAAATACGCACAACAACCAGCATTTCCTGCCGGTTTTCTTTGCCCACCGGTATAACCAGCCGGCCGCCAATCTTTAGTTGCTCTTTCAGGGCCGCCGGCACCAAGGAAGCTCCTGCGGTAACCAAAATTTTATCGAAAGGGGCAAAAGCGGGCAGTCCTTCGTAGCCATCGCCCAAAAAACAGGCCGGGTGATAACCGATTTCCGCCAGCAGCGCCTGTGATTTCTGAAACAATTCCTTTTGCCGCTCGATGGTAAATACTTTCGCACCCATTTCGAGCAGCACAGCGGCCTGATAACCCGAACCGGTACCCACTTCAAGAATTTTATCGTTTTTTTCAACCTGCAGAAGCGAAGATTGCACAGCCACCGTGTAAGGTTGTGAAATGGTTTGTCCGGCGCCAATGGGGAATGCCTGGTCTTTGTAGGCAAAATTCAAAAACGAACTTTCCATAAAAAGATGGCGGGGCACCTTGCCAATGGCCGAAAGCACCTTTTCGTCCTTTATGCCTTTTATTTTTAATCCGTCCACCAGTTTCTTCCGCATTCCCTGGTGTCTCAGGTTATCGTTCTCTGCCATTATTCACTCTATTTTGCTGCAAAATTACCCATTCTGTTGTAAAAAGAGACCTCCCTTTTTGCACAATATTAACATTAAAAGTTGATAAGTTCATGGCAAAAGGACAAAAACGGGTGGTTCATAGTTATATATTTGCGACATGCTGAACCTTGGATTAATAGGAGACATTCAAATGCTGGAACCCTTTACCAAAAGGGCGCAGGAACATCCGCAAATTCATATTGCCGGAAAATCGTCGGTAGGAACACAGCCGCTGCAAGGCAGTTCCCGCATTTCGGCCCCTGAATTTAACCGGATTGAATTGATTGAACGGTCGGATGCCCTGCTCATCAACCGGTTTTCGTTGCTTCCCTTTCAGTTGATATGCGACATTGTAAAAAAATCGAAACACTTTTTTGCCGCCAGCTATCCTGAATTAACGGCGGAAGAATGCAGTCAGATTTTAAAACTGAGGAACGAAGCCCAAACCGTCATTCAGGTTATCAATCCGTTTTATTATCTGCCTGCGTTACAGTGGCTGAACGAAAACCTGCGAAAACCGGCGTTTGTAGAAGTTACCTGTTTCAATGAAGATGCACCTTCAACAGAAATGCTCATTAAACTGCTGCTGATGCTGAAAAGTATCACCCGCCATACGCCCAAAAAAACCGGGGCGGTTTCTTTCCGTTCAGAACCGGTGAATTCGACTTTCAGCAGTTGCCTGCTCGAATACAGCGATGGCACTCTTGTAAAAATAAATTTCGGGAATGCAGGCCGGGAAAACGAGTTCCAGGTGAAAACCTTTGCCCGGAACCAGTTCGTATCAATAAATGCTTTGGAAGAGAAAGCTGCCTGCAATAATTTAACCGTTGACCTTGCTCCCTTTAAAAAGAAAAACGAAACCAATGCATTTATACAATCCATCATTCAAAACCGACCGCCCGAAACCGGAATGGAAGATTATTGCTCGGTAGTTCAAACAGCCAAAACCATTCTTGCAAAGCTCGATCAATTCACCTCCTTTTAAATAAAGAAAAAGGTTACTTTTGCCGCAATAAAATTCAAAAACGGACGTTAATTGTATGCATTTACTGGGAGGCAAATTGCCCGGGCTGAACTTAACTGGCAGATAATGAATAGAAAGTGGCAGGTTGCCAAATATTTATTTTTCGATTTTCTGGCTGCGGCCATGAGCTGGACAGCTTTTTTTATTTACAGAAAAGCAGTTATCGAGCCGCAGTATTTCGGAATCGATATTCCGCTGGAGTTTTCTGACCGCTACTTTCTCGGACTTACCATCATCCCTACCCTCTGGGTTCTTTTTTACTACATCACCGGATTTTACGACAACATTTACCGCAGGTCGCGCCTGCTCGAACTTGGGCAGACTTTGCTTACCACAGCCGTTGGTGTGGTAGTGATCTTTTTTGCCCTTATTCTGGACGACTACATCCATTCCTATAAAAACTATTACCAGCTGTTTTTCACGCTGTTTGGGTTGCATTTCGGGCTTACCTATTTGTTCAGGCTAATTTTAACAACCCGCACCATTCACCGCATCCACAAAAGAAAAATCGGATTTAACACCCTGCTGATTGGCAGCAATGAAAAAGCAGAGAAAATTTACAAAGAAATGTCGAGCCAGAAACGGCCTGCCGGCAACCTGTTTACCGGGTTTGTTGGCGTAGAGAACAACAACGATGAACTGCTGGGAAAATACCTTCCGCAGCTGGGAAAACTAACCAACCTGAATGAAATTATTGAAAGAAACAACATCGAAGAGGTAATTATTGCCATTGAAACCCGCGAACACGAGCGGCTAAACAACATTCTCACCGTACTCGAAAACCGCCAGGTTACGATTTGGGGAATTCCCGATTTATACGATTTCCTCTCGGGCAGTGTAAAAACCACCGCCATATACGGAAGTCCGCTCATCAAAATTTCAAACGGACTGATGTCAACCTGGCAGGCAAACATGAAAAGGCTGATCGATGTAACCCTGTCGGTGGTTGCCGCTATACTTTTTCTTCCGGTATTTCTTATACTTGCTTTTATAATTAAAACCACTTCCAAAGGTCCGGTGATTTACCGGCAGGAACGCATTGGCAGGTTCGGAAAACCTTTTCATATTTACAAACTACGAAGCATGGTTCAGGATGCCGAAAACGGCACGCCGGCGCTTTCGAGCGAAAACGACGGGCGCATCACAAAAATAGGCCGTTTTATACGAAAAACCCACCTCGACGAAATTCCGCAGTTTTTCAATGTAATCAAAGGCGATATGTCGCTGGTGGGTCCTCGGCCCGAAAGGCAGTTTTACATTGAACAAATTGTGAAATATGCCCCGCATTATACCCACCTGCACAAACTCAGGCCGGGAATCACCTCGTGGGGACAGGTAAAATACGGCTATGCCTCCAATGTGGAAGAGATGCTCGAACGGCTTCCCTACGACATGATGTACCTGAAAAACATTTCGCTTTACATCGATTTCAAAATTCTGATTTACACCGTAATGGTTGCGTTTAAGGCGAACGGGAAGTGAACACCCGAATAACTCTCATTAACGGACTACATTTACAGACCTCTGTTTAATTTCCTCTTTTGAAAAAATCCTTCCTGATTGAATATCATTTTCAGAAATTAATGCTCTGTTTTCCAATTTAGCTTTTAAAAAATTCTCTGTGCATAAACGATATTTCTGTATATTTGCAAAAACAAGGCAATAAGTTCATAAAACAAACATTATATGGATACTGTAATAATTCAACTTACCACGCCAAAAACAATGAAACTCCTGCAGGAACTTGAAGAACTCAACCT
>Ga0209614_1001969_pt1 | contig 14285 bp, 13 predicted proteins | sample BlaSprsedimmetaG_FD_185484 | JGI IMG/M metagenome (GOLD analysis project Ga0209614, IMG submission 185484) | Hot spring sediment bacterial and archeal communities from California, USA to study Microbial Dark Matter (Phase II) - Blank Spring... ... | reverse complement strand
TCCCAATTCCTGTTTTCAGCAGGCTTTATTCATACCGTAAGGCTTCTGTGGGATTAATCCGCGAAGCTCTGTAGGAATGATAAAGTACGGTAAGTATTACCACAAGCGCGGCAATCAAAAAAGCCAGTGCAAATGCCCACCATTCAATATCTATTTTATATGAAAAGTTGCTGAGCCAGCGGTTCATTACCAAAATTGTAGGTGGAATTGAAAGGACAGAGGCAATCACTACCATTGCAAAATTCTTTCTTAAGAAAGAGAACACAATTTTTTTCTCTGAACTTCCAAAAACCTTTTTTATTCCAATTTCTTTTGTTTGAGATTTCACCGGAAACTCACACGCATTCCGCCTCCCGATAAAAAGCCGGTGAAAGTGGAACAGCTTTTTGATAATACAATCACGCTCATCAACATGGAGGACGGGAATGAAAAAATTGCCATCAGCCGGGAGGTGAACCCACCGGATTTGGAAGTTGTGGCCGATGGAAAACAGATTTCGCAGGTGCTCATCAATCTGGTGAAAAACTCGCTGGAGGCATTGAAAGATTCAGAAGAAGGACACATAAAAATTGAGGGAAGAATAAATAAAGCCGGTCGTGTTCAAATTACTGTAAGCGATAATGGTCCAGGGATTCCTGAAGAGTTAATGGACAAAATTTTCATCCCGTTTTTTACCGGCAGGGAGTCGGGTTCCGGAATTGGACTGAGCTTTTCACGGCAAATTATGCTGCTGCACGGCGGCAGCCTGAAAATGTTTTCGGAACCGGGAAAACTGACACAAGCAATTTTGGAGTTTTAAACGGGAAAGAACTTTTTCAATACAAAAATCCGAAAAGCCACAAAGGAATTTTGTTTTTGGAGCCTGTTTCCAAATCATCTGCTATGATGTAACTTTCAGGAACATTTTTTATCTGACGCCGGGTTTTTCCTTTGCCACCTATTTCAAAAGTAATTTTTTCATCAATCAAAAAATCGGCTGCATTACTGAGCTCAACTTTATGATTATACTTAAGTTGGTTCACAATAAAAGCTTCACGTAAGCTCCCCTGATTCATGTTTTGCGGATTCATACAGAATGCAAGATTGGGATGAAGCAGTAGTATTTTGCCCGGTTTTGAAAGTTTTCCGTAGAAACTTCCGCTATTGAATAACGAGTGAATAATTTCTGCTGTATCGAGTAAGCTCAGATAGGATAGAAGGGTTGTCCGGTTTAGCTCAAGTGCGTGTGCCAGTTTGGAAATATTGGGTTGAAAAGGAACACTCGCCGCAATGATATACAGCAGTCGTTTAAGCTTTTGGATTGTTCTTAAATCGGCACGCAGAAAAGTAGAGATTTCGTTTTCAAGAACATAGTTTATCGTTGAGTTCAATTTTATCCCGTAAGTACTTTCTGATTGTAAAAAATAAGGATAATGCCCAAATTTCATATACTGATTATATAAGGCCAGGGGCTGAAAACTTCTCACCAGTGATGATGCAATTGTCTCGTGGTTATTTAGTATTTCTTCAAGATTGTAAACCGGAAGTTCAATGGAAAGTTTGATTTGCAGAAATTCGCGAAATGAAAGTCCCGGAATTGAATAAATAACAGCTCGCCGGCTAAGATCAGTTTTGTCATCCAGTATTTTCAGAATAGAAGAACCTGAAAAAACTACTTTGAGACCGGGAATCAAATCATAAATATTTTTCAATTCAATAGCCCAGTTGGGAAATTTATGTATTTCGTCAATGTAAAGCCTTTTTCCACCCGATTTATAAAACCCTTCGGCAAATGTAAAAAGACTCTCGATTGGCATTGCCAGATTGTCAATTGTAATATAAAGGGTTTCTTCCTTTGACTCTGTATTTTCTGTTAAATGTTGCAATATCAGTGTTGTTTTCCCAACACCTCTCGCCCCAATGAGCCCAATGAGCCGCTCATCCCACTCAATTTTGTCTATAAAGTCTCGTCGAAATAAAAATGTAGTGGCCCTTATTAGCTGTTCCTGAAACACATACAATCTTTCCATAACAAACTGTTTAATCTGATAAACAAAAATAATCAAATTTTGTTTATTGCAATAAACATTTTGCACATATTCTTCAAAACTATCTGGTTGTCAGAATATTTATAGAAAAAAATATCCACAAAGTTTATTTCTCCCTGAAAAAATAACTCCGCTTTTCCTCCTGCAAATCATAGGTGTAAACCTCTGAACCGGGAAACCGGTCGAAAAACGAAAGTAACCCGATGTCGCCGGCGCAGAACAGGCTGTGAGCGCTCATTACAAACATCCAGAAATAGAAAACAGGTTCACCGATGGTGAGAACAATTGCAACCAAAGTTATTGCTTTCACCACCACCAGAGGAGTGAGCGCCACCAGTTCAAATTGTTTCCGGTTAAGTACATGCCGATCGGCTTCGGCATAAAAAATGAATTTTTTGAGGTAGCCACCAATGGTAATTTTTGGTGCGCCGGTTATTTTCAGGGCCAGCAAATGAAGCAGTTCATGAATAATTATCAGCAAAGTAAAGGTGAAAATTATGGCTCCCAACAAATAAAAAAGCGGTTCCGAATTTCCCCGCATGGCCAGCACAATGGGGCGTGTGGCAAAAAACAAGCCCACCAAAATTATTATTCCCTGGTAAATCATAAATCCTTTTATTAACCTGCTTTCAGTGGAAATCTGATCAATTACGAATTCCTTTATCTGCCGGTGTTCCAGTTCAGCCACCAGTTCGTAATTTTCGCTGTTTTGTAATTCTTCAATGGTCGGATTTGTCATATTCATCTATTTGTAAAGAATAATTTTGAACATGTCTCTGATGCTGATCAGACGAATGATAAATGCAAACAAAACCGAACCGGCAATCATGGTAAAGTAACCGTAAATCCAGTTATCCATGTTTTTGGTTAGCACGGCTAAAACAATAGTTACACCGGTAAATGCAAATAATTGGATAATAAAAATGAAGCCGGGTTTCAACCTGAAAATAACCAAAGCCAGTATAAGTTGCGCGGCGCCGGTAAAAAGCTGTGTGGAAAGACTGGCATAAGCCGAACCGTAAGCCTGCAGGCGTGGAATTAAAATCAGGTTCAGAACTACATTCAGCACCATGCCCGAAAAGGCCATAATATTGAGCTGCTTCAGGCTTCCGTTGGCGGTTAAAAGCGTTCCGAAAATGTAGGTAGTGGCAATTCCTATAAAGCCAATCATCAGAATACCGAGAATATCAGAGGAATAAGCCGTGTTCGATTTATACAGCAGCGACATGATTTCGCCATCGTAATAAACGCTCGAAACAGCAACAACAATGGCCGGAACAATGAGCAGAGTATAGGCGAGTTTTGCCATTTCACCCACATGTTCGCGTTGTTTTATCATTTTTGAAAAAATGGGAAGCAGCAACCCGGCAACAAGGGCTCCAAACATGGAAACAGCATCCAGCAACCGGAATGCCTGCGCATAAATACCTGCCTGTTCCTGACCTTCTTTTCCCGGAATCAGGCGCTCAAGCATTACTGAATCGATTCTGTTATACAGGGCCATCAACAAAATCAGTAGCGCATAAGGGTATGATTTTCTGAGAAATACAATAAAGAATTTCGGATTGAAACGGACTTTGATTTTTCCTGATTTTTTAAGGACTATGGCGAAAGTGATAAGTGCAGTAAAAATGTATGCCACTGTTTGGGCATACACAAACCACCGGATACTGAATTTTCCACCCAGAACATCGGTAAACAAAAGCACGCTGCAAATAAGTATCATCAGCGAGCGGTCGAGTACCGAAAGCAGACTGTCGGTGCGAAACAGTTGCAGAGCTGTAATGTTTGATCGCAGGTAGAGCGTAAACGATATGAGAAACTGGTTGAAAATAAGGAAGAAAAGCAGGTGGAACTGAATGTTGCTGTACCCGATAACAGCTGCAACCGTAAGGCTGAAAACCGCATAAACAACCGCCAGCATCAGCTTCAATCCTACAATGTTTGACAGATGCTTGGAAAGCAGAAAGTTGTGGCGCGAGATGTTTCGGTTGTTGTAATTGGTGATGCCAACATCGAGAAGAATGTTGAGAATCATGGAAAAGTTGAACAACGCAAAATAGAGCCCGTAGCTTTCGTCGCCCACCAGGTTTTGCACTGTGCGGTCGATTCCAAAAATCCAGAATGGCTTAACCAGCAGGTTGAGGGCAAGCAACAGAATCAGGTTTGTTACAAATTTCCGTTTCAAATCAGATATAAATCAGTTTGTTAATGAATCGGGTATAAAAAAGAAGTTGTTTTTACTGTGGAAGTTTTCCGTAAATGGTACCAACTCTTTTTTATGAAGGATAAACGCAGAATAACCCAGATTATTTAAAAAAGCGAAGCATTTTTTTCGGCTTTCGTTTTCCCACAATTCACAGTAAATAACAGGCTTGTTTTTTTTGATTAAATTTTCGGCTCCCTTCAACACATAATATTCGTAATTCTCCACATCTATTTTTATTCCGGTAATTCTTTCCCCCGTGTTTTTTAATTCCTGAAAATCGTCGAGGCGTACCATGGGCACTTCAAACTTCAGCCCGGTATTATTTTCGGTAATGTCTTTATGAACCGCATGGCTCAGTCCATGCATGGGAACTTTGTTAATTACCGGCATCACCATTTCCAGTGAAGTATTTTCGTTTCCCAGCGCCACCATAAATTCCCTGATGTTTTTCAGCCTGAATCTTTTTTTTATCCGTTGAAGAATCTCCATGTTTATTTCCAGCGGTTCAAAAGAAAAAACAGTGTTTTTGGGATTATTTTTTGCCAGATGATAACTGGTAACGCCAATGTTTGCACCTAAATCGAGCACAATGCCTTCGTCGGGCAAAAGTTTCAGAAAATGAAAGAAATCTTTTTCATGCTTATCCCATCGTAGTTTTACAATAACAAACAAGGCAAAAATGTATAGGTAGGTTTTAAAACCCAGTATTTTTTGAAGAATATATTTTACGAATGTCTTCATGAATTTAAGCTAAACTGCAAAGATATTGGAATTTTATTTCTAATTTCATCTCATTATATTTTAAAATTTTAAAGGTATTCGATGGAACTCGCCTATATTAAAGATCCCCCTGGGTGAAAATATTATCATGGCTCGTTTCATGTTTAAATTATGAGAATTGCGGTAAATACAAGGTTATTACTAAAAGGAAGGCTGGAGGGGATGGGCTGGTTTACGTTTGAAACGCTGAAGCGGATCACATGCAACCATCCTGAACATGAGTTTATTTTTATTTTCGACAGGCCTTACTCTCAAGATTTTATTTTTTCAAACAACATCATACCGGTAGTCATTGGTCCACCGGCCCGGCATCCTGTCCTGTTTTATTTATGGTTCGATTTTCAGATTCCCCGCGTTCTGAAAAAATACAGGGCCGACCTGTTTTTATCGCCCGACGGCTATCTTTCGCTGCGAACAGGGGTGCCTCAGCTTGCTGTAATTCACGATATTAGTTTTGTTCACCGCCCCGGGGATATCCCTGCAATGAAACGCTGGTACTACAACTACTTTTTTCCGAAATTCGCCCGAAAAGCAGCCCGTATTGCCACGGTTTCAACCTATTCAAAAACCGACATAGCCCAAACATACCAGGTTAGTTCCGAAAAAATAGATGTGGTTTACGATGGTTGCAACGAAAATTTTAAGCCCGTTTCTCCCGAAGAACAAACGTTAATCCGGGAAAAATATACGGACGGATTGCCTTATTTTTTGTTTGTGGGCGCTTTGCATCCGCGTAAAAACGTGGCCGGATTGCTGAAAGCATTCGATGTTTTTAAAACAGAATCCGGGCGTAAGGAAAAGCTGTTGATTGTTGGGGGTGAAATGCACAAAACCGGTGAAATTTCTGAAACCTGGCAAAAAATGCAGTTTAAAAACGATGTGGTTTTTACCGGTCGGGTTTCGCAACAGGAACTCTACGAAATATACGGAGCTGCTCTTGCCCTCACATTTGTGCCCTTTTTCGAAGGTTTTGGAATTCCTATTCTGGAAGCCATGAGTGCCGGAGTTCCGGTAATTTGCTCCAGCACCACTTCAATGCCCGAAGTGGGAGGCGATGCCGTTTTGTATGTTGAACCTGAAAATATTGAACAAATTGCAGAGGCCATGGAAAAAACTGCCGCCGATACGGATGTGCGCAGCGAACTCATAGAAAAAGGATTCAGGCAAAAAATGAATTTTAGCTGGAACGAAACATCTCGTCGCCTTTGGAAAAGCATTGAAAAAACGGTTCAATGACCTGATTTTCCGAAATTGACATAAAGTTTGTATATTGAAGCCAAATTAAAATCATCTGCTTATGAAAACGCTTATTCAAAAATTCCAATGTTTGTTATTTTCAGCTGCACTGTTTCTGTTTTTCGGGGCAGCAGCCCAACCCAACGGGGCAGCTTTGTATCAGCAGCATTGTGCTCAATGCCACGGCGCCGATCTGTTGGGGGGTAACGCATCAAGTCTGATTAACGGAGTTTGGCAGTTTGGAGCCGGGGACAGTTATGTTATGCGCAACATCAAACACGGAATTCCGCACCTGGGAATGCCATCCTACGAACGGTCGATGACTGATGCAGAAATACGAGCTGTGGTGTAGTATATTCGTGCTGCCGAAGCCGATAAGGGAGTTGTAAAACCTCCAACACCGGAGATCTATGAATCCATGGACTATTTTATGGAGGTGGAAACATTTGCCGACAATCTGGAAGTACCGTGGGCTATTGATTTTATCGATAAGAATACGGCCTTAATCACAGAACGCCCTGGCCGGTTGCGGGTGGTAAAAAACGGCATCATGCAACCCGAACCGGTAAAAAACACCCCGCAGGTGCTGAATGAAGGGCAGGGAGGCTTGCTGGATGTGACTGTCGATCCTGAATATGAACAAAACGGATGGATTTACCTAGCCTACAGCCATGCCCTTGAAAATTTCACGGGCGACCGGCCACCGGCAATGACCCGAATCGTTCGCGTGAAAATTGAAAACAACACCTGGGTAAACGAAGAGCTGCTTTTTGAAGCTCCGCCCGAAACCTACCGGACAACCCGCCATCATTATGGCTGCCGTATTGTTTTCGATCCCTGGGGTTACCTCTATTTTGCCATTGGCGACAGAGGAGCCGGGTATCAGGCTCAGGATTTTACCCTGCCCAACGGGAAAGTGCACCGCATACATAAAAACGGACGCATTCCCGATAACAATCCTTACCTGTACGACGAAACGGCTATAAAATCGTTGTATAGTCTGGGGAACCGGAATATTCAGGGAATGGCCATCCATCCCGAAACCGGACTGTTGTGGACCACCGAACACGGTCCCATGGGAGGCGACGAGCTGAACCTGATTGGGGCAGGTAAAAACTATGGTTGGGAAACCGTTACCTACGGAAGAAATTACAATGGCACCATCATTACCGAGCTGACCCACATGCCCGGCATGGAGCAGCCCAATTTTTACTGGAACCCGTCCATTGCCGTTTGCGGACTCGATTTTTACACCGGTGATCTGTTTCCGAAATGGAAAAACAGGTTGCTGGTTGGCGCTTTAAAATATGAAGAAGTTCGGCTTTTACAAATTGAAGAAGACCGCGTAGTGCACGAGCAGGTCATTTTTAAAGGAGCCGGGCGTGTGCGCGATGTTTCTACCGGTCCCGACGGCGCCATTTATGTGGTGCTGAATAATCCTGGCAAAGTGGTGCGGCTAACGCCTGAAAATTAGAAATAGATTGATACATATAATTGACAAAAAAAGGGAGCCTCTGCTCCCTTTTCTGCTGTTTAAATCTATTATTTCTATGAAATAACACGGATCAGGATCCCGTTTTGCAAAAGCTTTTTAAACGGAATTTAATGCAAACCATGGTTGACATTGAGCAATTACCCGAAAAGGTTTATAAAACTGCCTGCCAAAAAATTCAGGTTGAAGAAATTATCAATTAGGGTTTCTCGAAAATGGAATCGTCGATGGTTTCGCCAAACCTGATGTCTTCAAAAATAAATTTCTGCCAGAATGTTTTCAAATGGAATCCTTTTTGAAATAAGCAAATCGCGCATTTCAACTACCATCAGGGCTTTTCCGCAAAGGAAATACCTGACATCTGGCAACTGCTCCAGCCCCGAAATATAATCGGAAACCCTTCCCGGAAAAGTGTTGCACGACGATTCGCGCGAGCAACAGCGAATGTAATTGCTGTCCAGCGCCTGCTCCAGCTCGTCTTCAAAGTAAAATTGATTTAGAAAACTTACCCCGTGGATGAGTTTTTTATTTTCTCCCAAACCGGAACGCAACATGCTGTAAAACGGGGCAATTCCGGTGCCGGTGGCAATCCACCAGGCCGGTTCGGCAACTCCCGTAAAACTGCCGTACGGTTCAGAAACCAGTATTTTGTCGCCGGGAATGCATGCCGCCAGCCGGGGAGTCAGTACGCCGTCTTCTTTTATATTGAAAAGTATGGCCATTTCAGGGTCATGGTTTCCGCTGCAAAGGCTGTAAATGCGTGGAGGAATAGTGCGGTCGAGCGAAATATTTACCACCTGGCCGGGTTTGAAGTTCCACGTCCGCTGAAAGGTAATCAGATGCACTCCCGGGGCAATTTCAAAATTGCCTGTTAGTGTTTGTTCGTGCAGTTGTGAAGGCTTTCGGCTGGTATTCATTTTTTTTACAGAAAAGGCAGCTGTTAATTGTTGGCAAACGTAAATGTAACCACCAGGTTTTCGGTTGAACTCACCAGTATGTTTTTTACTTTGTAATATGCTTTCAGTTCGTTCATTCCGGCTACCTGTTCCGAGTTTCCGCTCAACTCGAGCAGAGTAATGTGGTGTGGTTTCAGTTCAAGCGTTTCCGGGGCATCGAATCCTACACCGGGTTGTACAAGCTCCAGTTCGTAAGGCACGTCCGAGTTGTTTTCTATTTGAATTTTTTTTGTTTCGCCCATCCTCAGTCGCCCGGGCATGTTGTTGATTTTCAGCGAAGCGAAAAACAGCGGTTCCAGCAGGTTTGCCCTGCCCACCAGTGTGTTGTTAAACCAGGCAACGGTTCTTCGGCTAAACAGGGCCTCCCGTATTCCTCCTTCGGTTCGGCTGCGGGCAAAAACAAGGGTCATTGGCCGGTGGTTGGTTCCAATATCGTAGGTCATGCCAATGGGAGCATGAATATCGGTATTCGCTAACACTGTCAGCCGCTTTTCCCTGGCCCAGTCAATGGCTTCGGGGTAGTGTTCGTCGAAATTAAAAACCTCGATGCCGTGCATTAAATCGCTTTCCATCAGTCGGGTATGCTCATTCCACCAAAGAGTAGAGTCGGGTTGCTGGGCTCTCCAGCCTGGGTGATTCCAAAAAATAAAAGCTCCCTGATCACGCGCTTCCCTCAGTGCATCAAAAACATCTTCGCGCTCCAAAAGGTTGGCGTTTCTTATGAACAAGGCATTCAGATGCCCGGGGGGCATACTGCGTGTTATTTCTGCTCCTCTGATGAGCAAAATATTGAGGCTTTTGGCCAGAGGTTCGGCAATCTCGAACGATCGGTTGTGGTCGGAAACCACATCTTTCGAATGTGGCCGGTATTCAATGTGGTCGGTAATAGAAATCGCGTCGAGCCCTTCGCGCCAGGCTTCTTCCACCCTCACCGTCGGCCAAACGGTTCCGTCAGAAAAAACCGTGTGCATGTGAAAATCGCATTTCAGTGTATGAAAGCCCGGTATGTTGGGAATGTGTATGATTTTTCCAGGCTGCCCCTCCAGATTCAGGCTGGCAGCAACAAAAAAGAAAAGTATAATTGCTAATTTTATTCGCATATTCAAATGGTTTTATTTCCTCTAAATCGGTACCTAAATATCTGCTTTTTTTCACGAACCGCCAATAATAACCCATATTAAATATTTTTTAATTGCACACGAATGGTTAATTTTATCATAAATTGAATATTCTTTTTAATTTTTTTAAAAAGAATATTGTTTTTCGATTATAATATTTTAATCTTTGTTGTATAAAACGGAACAATGGAAAAACTTTTTAGAAACAATGGGAATCAGAGCCTGGGAGTAGAACAAAAAAAGGTACTGCACAAAAAGCAGATTATTCGAACCCTTTATTTTCAGGGCTCCATGTCAAACTCGGAGTTATCAAAAATGATTCAGTTGAGCACCCCCAAAATCAACAGCTTGCTGATTGAACTTATAGAGGACGGTTTGGTAAAAGAATTGGGCCGGGGAGACTCAAGCGGAGGCCGGCGTCCCATCATTTATGGATTAATTGAAGATGCATTTTATGTGGTGGGAATTACCATTAACATCAACAGAACCATCGTTTCGGTTTTTAACAGTAACAACCAGGAGGTGGATGGGCCACACTTTTTGCCGGTAAGAATGCAGCCCGATTTTCGTATTTTTTCTGAAGTGAGCAATGAGCTTGAGCGCATTTTGAAAAACATTCAGATTGATAAAGAGAAAGTGCTGGTGGTGGGCATCGAGTTGCCGGGATTAATCAATCAAAAGAAAGGAATAAATAAAACCTATTTCCCAACCATTGAGAATCTTTCCGACGAATTGAAAAACGTTTTCGGATTGCCGGTATTTATCAGTCACGATTCCAAGCTCAGGGCTTTTACCGAGCAGCAGTTTGGTTTAGCAAAAAACAGTAAAAACGCGTTGGTGCTTCAGGTTGACTGGGGCCTGGGACTCGGTATTATTATTAACGGCGAGTTGTATTCGGGAAAATCCGGCTACTCAGGCGAGTTCGGGCATTTGCCCATTGTTGATAACGGCGTTTTATGCACCTGCGGCAAACAGGGCTGCCTCGAAACCATTGTTTCGGCTACCGCTATTGCCCGAATTGCCCGCGAAGGCATCCGGAACGGAAAATCATCGCTGATTAGCGACCTGGTAAACGGCGATCTGGATAAAACGGATATTACCATCATTATTGAAGCTGCCAACCGTGGCGACCAGTTTGCCATTTCCATTTTTACCGATGTGGGTTACTGGCTGGGGAAAGGAATTGTCTATCTCATTCAAATTTTCAACCCCGAATTGATAGTGCTGGGCGGCAGGGTGGCCGAGGCAAGCCAGTTTATCATTGCTCCCATTCAACAGGCCATCAATACGTTTAGTAACCGGGATATCAGCAACGATACCGAAATTAAATTTTCGGCACTGGGGCAGAAAGCCGGTCCCATTGGCGCTGCAGCGTATGCGCTCCAGAAAATTGCGTCAGCCTGAGTTTTTCAATAATCCATCGAAAATTTTATGAAAGATATGAATATGAATTTTTCAAAAGTAGAACAGAAATTTTTCAGTGAATCGAAACTGCAAAACATTACAACCCGAATGCCTTACATTGCTGTGGATAACTTTCCGAAACTGGGGCTGCTTTCGGCATTGAGCTTTTTGGAATGGGCGGCTCAAAACCCAGCAGGGGTGGTAAGCCTTCCTACCGGTAAAACAGCTCAGTATTTTCTGCATTTCGTAAAGCTGGTTTTAGAAAACTGGGACAGCGAAAAGGGAATGACATTCAGAAGCGAATACGGCCTGGGTGAAACAGAAAAACCATCGTTCCGTAATTTACAACTGGTACAAATGGGCGAGTTTTATCCCATACGTTCGTCGCAGCACAACAGCCTCTGCCATTTCATTCAAAAAAATTACATCGAAGATTTGGGGTTCGATGCAGAAAAAGCATTGCTTATGAATTCCGATGAAATTGAGCTGGCCGAAGGAAAACACTTCAGCGAGGTGTTTCCAGATTTTCAAATCGATTTGTCGTTGAGGTACCGCGAAGCCAAAACGCGGACAGAACAGTTGCAGAAAGATTCGATATTTCAAATTGACCAATGGTGCACTGTTTACGAAAATAAAATAAGGGAAAAAGGCGGCATCGGATTCTTTTTGGGAGGGATTGGCCCCGACGGGCACATCGCGTTTAATACCCGGGGTTCAGACCATTTCTCAGCTACACGGCTAAAGGAAACCAATTTTGAGACACAAGCCGTTACTGCCACCGATTTGGGAGGCATCGAGGTTTCGCGAAAACGGCTGGTAATAACCATTGGTCTGGGCACGCTGGGTTTTAATCCCAACAACAAAGCCATTGTTTATGCTGCCGGAGAGGCCATTGCCGAAACCATTAAACACTCGCTGGAGGACGAACCTACGGTGATTTACCCCGCCACTTCGCTGCACAAGCTCAAAAACAGCCGCTTCTATTTAACCGATGGAGCCTCGGTTCAGCTCAACGATGCAGTTGACTACTATTTCAGCAACGGACCCTGGACCCATCAGAAAACCGAACGGGCTGTAATGGAACTTTGCCGAAAAATCAACAAGTTTGGAGGAAAACTGGTGCTCGATGATTTGAAAAATGACACTTATTGCAGCCGGATACCCGGTTTAAATGAAAACACTGTTCAATCGGTTATTGACTCCATTACTGCAAAAATTGAGCGGGGGATGCACACGAAAAAGAACCAGGTGTTTTACCATACCGGTCCGCACCACGACGATATTATGCTCGGAATTATGCCGCTAACCAACCGGCAGTCGCGCGATGCCAGCAACGAACTCCACTTTTCGGTTTTAACCTCGGGATATACGGCGGTTACCAACCATTTCCTGACCGACCTGCTTAAAGACACCCGGGAGCTGATTCTTCAGGGGAAAATTGAAATGATTGAATACCCTGACTTTTTTGAAAGCGGATACAAATATAAGTGGGACAAAGATATTTATCATTACCTCGATAACATTGCTGCCCAGAACGATGAGGAAAAACGGCGCGGCGTATGCCACCGGGTGGTACGTGCACTGGTATCTATCTGGGATTTGAATAATCCCCGAGAACTGCTAAATGCCATTGAGGAAGTACTGGAATCGCTGCAAAGCAGTTACGATGGCAGTACAAATCCGCCGAAAATTCAGAAACTGAAAGGAATGATTCGGGAACTGGAAGAAGAGCTGGTGTGGGCACACTACGGCATTATGGTGAAAAATGTACATCATTTGCGCCTCGGCTTTTACTCGAACAATGTAATGGGCAGCAAGCCCGACATGGAAAAGGATGTATTGCCTGTTCTGGAAGAGTTCAGGAAATACAAACCAACGGTAATTAGCCTGGCCATGGACCCTCAGGGCAGCGGACCCGACACTCACTACAAAGTGATGCAGGCCATTGCTGCGGCTGTTGAAAAATGGAAAAAGGAAGAAGATTTGAGCAATGTTCGTATCGTTGGATACCGGAACGTTTGGTTCAAATACAATCCGTGGGATGTGGAAGTCATTGTGCCGGTATCGCTTAACTCGCTGGCTACGCTCGACAAATCGTTTTCCGAATGTTATGTAACCCAGGTTAATGCTTCGTTTCCAAGCTATCAGCTCGATGGAAAATTCAGCGACCTTACCCGTCGTACCTGGTTTGAGCAACACAAACAAATTCAGTTTCTGTTGGGGAAAAACTTTTTTTACGAGAACAACTCTCCACTGCTCAGGGCAACACACGGAATGGTATATCTGCGCGAATTAACAGTGGAACAGTTTCTTGAAGAAGCATCGAAACTGGGGAAAGCCATGGAAAATATTTTTTAATAACGTGTAAATTGAATTGAAATGAAATTAATTATTCAGAAAAATTACGAAGAAATAAGCAGCTGGACAGCCAGCCATATTGCCAAAAGAATAAACGATTTTAACCCTTCGCCCGAAAAACCCTTTGTGTTGGGATTGCCTACCGGTTCGTCGCCGGTGGGAACCTACCGCGAGCTGGTAAAAATGAACAAAGAGGGAAAAGTGTCGTTCAAAAATGTGATTACTTTTAACATGGATGAATACGTTGGAATTCCCAGGGAACACCCCGAGAGTTACCATACATTTATGCACACCCATTTTTTCAGTCACATCGATATAATTCCTGAAAACATAAACATACCCGATGGCAACGCACCCGATTTGGAGAAAGAATGCCAACAATATGAGGAGAAGATTAAACAGGCTGGCGGAATTGATTTGTTTCTGGGGGGCATGGGCGCCGATGGCCACATTGCTTTTAATGTGCCCGGCTCGTCGCTCAGTTCGCGCACCCGGCTGGTGAATTTGAACTACGACACCATAGTGGCCAACTCGCGGTTTTTCGGCAACGATTTAACCCAGGTGCCCCGCCAGGCACTTACTGTAGGTGTGAAAACCGTTCTCGATGCAAAGGAGGTGGTGATTGTGGTAAACGGATATAAAAAAGCCCGTGCACTGCAAAACGTGGTCGAGGGCGGAATTACTCATATCTGGACACTTTCGGCG
>Ga0209614_1001967_pt1 | contig 14288 bp, 13 predicted proteins | sample BlaSprsedimmetaG_FD_185484 | JGI IMG/M metagenome (GOLD analysis project Ga0209614, IMG submission 185484) | Hot spring sediment bacterial and archeal communities from California, USA to study Microbial Dark Matter (Phase II) - Blank Spring... ... | reverse complement strand
CGAAGAACGGGCCGAGATGCTCGGCCCGTTTCTGAGGGAGTACAATCTGTTCCGTCCACACGGAGGCATCGGAGGCCGGCCACCGATCACGCGGCTCGGCTGACAACAACGTCCGTGGGAACTACACCTAGCGCGACTCGGACGGCTACTACTACTTCGTGGGCCGGAACGACGACGTGATCAAGTGCTCGGGCTACCGCATCGGCCCCTTCGAGGTGGAAAGCGCGCTTATCGAGCATCCTGCTGTGGTCGAGTGTGCGGTCACTGCGGCGCCTGATCCCGTGCGAGGTCTGGTGGTGAAGGCGACGATCGTGCTGGCCAAAGGCTGGGCCGGCTCCCCGGAGCTCGCCAAGGAGCTGCAGGACCACGTGAAGAAGACCACGGCGCCGTACAAGTACCCGCCCATCGTCGAGTTCGTCGACGAGCTTCCCAAGACGCTCGGCGGGAAGATCAAGCGCAAGCAGATCCGGACCGCGGACGGCGTGGGCGACTGACGTCGCGCGGTGCGGTCAGCGTCTGGAGAACCGCGATCTGGAGCGTTCCCGTGCGGGATGGGAGACGGACTCTGCGGCTGTCTCCGCCCCGCGGCCGGTGTCCGAGGCCCTGACCGCCACGCCGCCCTCGTCGATGAGCGCTACGAGAGCATCGAGCGGCGCAGGGTCGAACTGGCTCCCGCGGCCCACGATGAGACTGGCTCGGGCTTCCTCCAGCGAGAGGCCGTCTCGGTAGGGCCGGTCACTCGTCATCGCGTCGAACGCGTCGGCGACGGCGAGCACCCGTGCTTCAGCCGGGATCCTGCTACCCGCGAGGCCGTCCGGGTATCCTGCCCCGTCCCAGCGCTCGTGATGATGGCGCACCACTGGGACCACGTCGCTCAGGAACTCCACCGACTCGACGATGGCCGCGCCCGTGACCGGATGCCGCTTGATCTCCTCGTACTCCCCGGCATCGAGACCGGCGGGCTTGAGCAGCACGGCATCGGATGTGGCGATCTTGCCGATGTCGTGGAGGAGCCCGGCCCGTTCGAGACAGGGAACGCGGTCATGCATCCCAAGGCGGGCGTCGATCGCCGCCGCATAATCGGCTACGTGCAGCGAGTGGAGCGCCGTGTAGTGATCGCGCGCGTTCACGGCGGTGCTGAGCGACTGGAGGATGCTCACGCGGTGCTCGCTGAGCGTCTGTAGCGACTTCTCGAGGCGGCGGTCGAGGCGCTCCACCGAGTGTCTGGCCCGCTCGGCACGCTCAGCCTCGCTGCGGGCATACAAGGCGTGCATAGCGTAGAGCACGAGCGGCAGGAAGGCCACCTGCGCGTAATCTTCCGAGAGGTCCATGCCTTTCGGCTGCGCCGTCGCGACATGCCCGATGCTGACGACCGTCATGATGCCCATGGCCGTGAGCACCAATATGGAGAGGTATCGCAGGTCGTTCCGGGAGGTCCGCACCAGCGCGACACATGCCGCCACGAAGGCCATCCCGAAACCGAGTGCCGCGACGATGTCGAACACGCGGATCATAAGCGCCCGTCCCCCGGTCGCGACGACCAGGCGCGTATCACGATCACGCACAGCGCAGCGAAACACAGGCCCCCGATCGCGAAGAGGAGGTGCTCGAGGGCGTTCAGGATCGTCGGCGCCACGAACCCCTCGGCAACGGTCGCCACATACGCTCCGAACATAGCGCCGAGGGCGCAGGCGAGGAGGGGTTTGCCCGGGAGCTCGATGCCCCGGTACGTCCATACGACGACGGGGATGAGCGCGATGCTGAGCACCAGTATGATGAGCTCGCTCTGCTGTACCACCCGGGATCACCTCGGCGTACGTGTCTTCGCGGGCCCCGCTTGCTGGTCATGGCGAGTATAGCGGAGCCGCGCCGCCGGTACGATGCTTGCTCGACACGTGGTGGCGATCGTCGGGACCCGCGTACAATGGGTGCGCCTCTGCGTCTTGTCCGTCCGCACGAAGGGCCGGGTCTGTGCGTGTCATCAAGGCCATAGCGATCGGTGTCGTCGTCGTGCTGGCGACCGCTGCGCTCACGGTCGCCGGCCTCACGTGGCTGCCCGGACTCGTGGTTGCGGATGCGGATACGATATCGACGGCGGAGGCGTGGCCGTCCGCGATCGCCGAGCGCCCGGTTCCCCGTCCGGTGCCGCCCGTGGAGCGTATCACCATCGCGGCGGTGGGAGACCTGATGGCGCACATGCCCCAGGTCACGTCCGCGAGCGTCCCCGGAGGCTACGACTTCACTCCGTGCTTCGCGTTCGTGGAGCCGGAGATCGCCTCGGCCGACCTGGCGATTGGGAACCTCGAGACCACCCTTGCCGGCGCGGACCGCGGTTTCAGCGGGTATCCCACGTTCAACACGCCCGACGAGTTCGCGCAGGCTGCGGCTGGCGCCGGCTTCGACGTGCTCACCACCGCGAACAACCACGTGCTCGATCGGGGTCCGGCGGGTGTGGAGCGGACGCTGGATGTCCTGGACGAGCTTGGCGTCCGGCACACAGGCAGCGCACGCACCGCCGATGAGGCCGGACAGATCCTGGTGAAGGACGTACGCGGCGTCAGGGTCGCGGTCCTGGCGTACACGTACGGGATGAACGGGTTCACCGCGCCTGCCGACAAGCCGTGGATGGTCAACGTCATCGATGAGAAGGCCATGGCCGATGCGGTAAGATCGGCACGGCCGCTCGCGGACGTCGTGATCGTGAGCATCCACAACGGTGTGGAGTATCGGCGCCAGCCCTCAGAGCGTCAGCGGGCGCTCGAGGAGGCGATGATCGAAGCGGGCGCCGACGTCGTACTCGGGAGTCATCCCCACGTGATCCAGCCGATGGAGACGCTGGAGGTCACGGGGGAGGACGGCGCGCAGCGCATCGGTTTCATCATCCACTCCCTCGGCAACTTCGTCTCCAACCAGCGGGAACGCTATCGGAACACCGGCCTGGTGCTCCGTCTCGGGTTCGAGAAGGATCTTGAAGAGGGGGTGACCACCCTGTCGTGGGTGGAGTACGTGCCCGTGTGGGTGGACGACACGGACGACTCGGGCAGGGAACACCGCGTATTGCCGATACGGGCGGCGCTCGACGACCCCGACTACCCGGGCGTCACATCCGACGACCGCGCCAAGATGCAGCAGGCGTGGGACGACACCACAGGCCACCTCGGGGGCACGCCCGACACGTCCGGGCCGGGTGGACGCGTGCTGTTCTACGGCGACCCCGGGACGCAGCGGCCCTAGCGGTCACCTCCGCGATCTGGTTCCGGGCCGAACCGTTCGCCACGGTCGAGACCGTCTATCGCAGCCATCTCGGCCGCATCAAGCTGGAAGTCGAACACGTCCGCGTTCTCGGCGATGCGCTCGGGGTGGACCGACTTGGGGATCGTCACCACATCGTGCTGGAGCAACCAGCGGATCGCCACCTGGGCGGCGCTCTTGCCGTGCCGCCTGCCGATCGCCACAAGCTCCGGGACCTCGCCGACGCGGCCCTTCATGATCGGCGCCCATGCCTCCACCACGATCTCCCGCTCCTGGCAGTAACGGCGCAGGGACGGCTGCTGGAGCCACGGGTGGAACTCGTACTGGTTCACCATCGGCGCGGTCTCGGCGTTGGCCATGAGCCGCTCGAGGTGGTGTTCGAGGTGGTTGCAGACACCGATGGCGCGCACCAGCCCCTCCGAGTAGAGCTTCTCCATGGCCCGCCAGGTCTCCGGCGTCTCCTCGCGGGGCCAGTGGACGAGGTAGAGGTCCAGATAGTCGGTGCCGAGGCGATCGAGGCTGCGTTCGAACGCTTCGACGGTGGATGCGTATCCTTGCTCGTCGTTCCACACCTTGCTCGTGAGGAACACCCCGGCGCGGGGGATCGAGCTCTCGGCTATGGCCCTGCCGATCCCCGCCTCGTTGCCGTAGAGCGACGCTGTGTCGATGCTGCGGTAGCCCAGCTCGAGTGCGGCGAGTACCGAGCGCTCCACATCGCCGCCCTCGGCGGACTTGTACGTCCCCAGCCCGAGATGGGGCATCTTCACGCCGTTGGCGAGTTGCACGGTGTCCGTTATCCCAGTGAGTATGTCGCCACCTCCATCCACCATCATACCGTCCTGGGACGACGGGCCGGAGCCTGCGCACCTTAAGGTGGGAATACAGCGAGTGGGACACAGTCTGCGAATGGGAGGTGGGGCAGGTGTTCATCGATCGCAGAGACGCGGGCCGACGCCTTGCCGCGGTCCTGGAAGGGCGGGTCGGTCATGATGCGCTCGTGCTGGGCATACCGCGGGGTGGCGTGATCGTGGCCGACGAAGTGGCCCGGGCGCTGGGACTCGAGCTCGACTGCGAGGTCGTGCGCAAGATGGGTGCGCCGGGTGATCCCGAGTACGCCATCGCCGCGGTGGATGCCGAGGGCGAGGTGGTAGGCAACGCCACCGCGTGGGCCGACGAAGGATACATCCACCGTGCCGCCGAGAGCGCCCGGGCGGAGATAGCCCGGCGTCTCACTACGTATCGCAAGGACCGTCCACTGCCCAGGATCGCCGACCGGCATGTCGTGCTGGTCGACGATGGGGTCGCAACCGGGCTCACGGTGGCTGCAGCGGTGCGATCACTGAAGAGACGGCAGGCTTCGCGGGTCACCGTGGCCGCGCCGGTGGCCTCACCGGCCGCCGAGGAGCTGTTGCAGGGGATGGCGGACGACGTGGTGGTGGTCTGGGTCGATCCGAGGTTCCGTGCGGTAGGGCAGTATTACGAACGGTTCGACCAGACATCGGACGACGAGGTGATCGACACCCTCGAGTCGGCGTGGTCTCGCGGCTGAGCGGGTCCCCGGCCCTTAGGGCGTCTCGGGGTCCTCTTCGCCGCCGTCCCCGTCAGGGAGCTTGCCTACCTCGATCTCGACCTGGTCGCCGCGGGATGCCGAGGAGCCGGGGATCGGGAACTGGTTGATCACGATCCCGTCGTCGGGGCTGCTCACGTAGACCACCTTGGGTGTGAGGCCGGCGTCGGTGAGCTCCTTCTTGGCATCCGCCTCGTTCATCGTCCGGACGTCGGGCACGATGATGACCTCCGGGCCCTTGGAGACCTCGAGGGTCACCGTGCTGCCCGCCTCGAGCACCACGTTCGCTTCGGGACTCTGTGAGATCACGCTTCCCTTGGCCACGGTGTCGCTGAAGGACTCCGTGGTCTTCACCTTGAGCCCGATGCCCTCGAGCTCGGCGGTGGCGTTGGCGACCGTCTTGCCCACGACGCTCGGGACCTTCACCTGCTCCACGCCTGCGGAGACGTACAACACCACGCTCGTGCCCTTGGGCACCGTTGCGCCGGCGGCCGGCTCGGTGCGTATCACGAGGCCCTTCTCGATCTCGGAGTTGTTCTCGTCGATCGTCCTGTCGTAGTCGAGGTCCTCCGATGCCTTGAGCATATCGATGGCGGTCTGCTCGGACATCTCGGTCAGGTCGGGCACGGTGACCTCGGCTATACCGAGGCTCACCACGATGTTGACCGCGGTGCCGGGCTCCACCTCTTCGCCTGCGGGCGGGTCCTGGCTGATGATCATGCCGATCGCGACCGTGTCGCTGTTCTCGGTACCCACCACCCCAAGGGTGAGGCCTGCGGTCTCAAGCTCCGCGGCCGCCTGCTCCTCCGTGAGTCCGGAGAGCGTGGGAACGACCACGCCGCCGCCATCGAACGCGCCAAGCGCGAACGCCACACCGAGGCCGGCCGCAAGCAGGACCGCGGCGAGCGCGACCCACGCCCAGGGGCTCATGCGCCGCTCGGGCACCGGCTGCATGCGCGGCGAGCCGGTGGGGCGAGCGCTTGCCGAGCGCTCCACCGGCGGCAGGACGCTCGTCTGGTCCGCCGCTGCCGCTCCGCCGTAGATGCCGCCCACGGCCGACTGGCCGCCGGCGACACGCCGCAGATCGTCGCGCATCTCGCTCGCCGAGGCGTACCGCTCGGCGGGGTTCTTCCTGAGCGCACGCAGTATGACCGCCTCGAGCGCGGGCGGCACCGACGCGCGCACCTGGCGCGGCGGCACGGGCTCGTCGTTCACCTGCTTGAGCGCGGTGGCCACCGGGGTGTCGCCGTCGAACGGCAGCGTCCCCGTGGCGAGCTCGTAGAGCGTCACGCCGAGGGAGTAGAGGTCCGAGGCGGGCGTGAGCGGCTTTCCCTGCGCCTGCTCCGGGCTGATGTACTGGGCCGTGCCGAGCACGGAGCCCGTCTGTGTCATCGTGGTGTTGCCCGCACGGGCGATACCGAAGTCCATCACCTTGATCGTGCCGTCGGGCGTGAGGACGATGTTGTGCGGCTTGATGTCGCGGTGGATGATGTCGTACCCGTGCGCCACTGTGAGCGCCCCGCATACCTGGGCGCCATACTCGGCCACCTTATGCGGGTCGAGCGGACCCTGCCTGGTGACCAGCGACTTGAGGTCGGTGCCTTTCACGTACTCCATGACGATGTAGTACGTGTCGCCGTCGCGGCCCCAGTCGTACATGTTCACGATGTTGGGGTGGGACAGGTTGGCGGCGGCCTGCGCCTCCTGGCGGAAACGGGCCACGAAGTTGGGGTCTGACGCATACCGGGCATGCAGCACCTTGACCGCGACGGTGCGGCCGAGGACCTCGTCGACGGCCTTGAACACGTCGGCCATGCCGCCCGACCCGATCTTCTCCGTCACCTTGTATCTGCGTCCGAATATGAGGTCTTCCACCAGTGACTCCACACCCTCCGGGCCCCGAGGCCGCTATCGGCGATCCATGACATTCTACTTCATCAGGCTGTTGCGCTCATCGTGCTCCTGTCGGCTTCGCGCCAACGCTGCTCAACGGCCGCCTTCGTGTCCGTTACGAACCACGATTCGCCCTCCGCTAGCGGTATCCTGCCGAGATCGCCGCCTCCAGTACCCCGCGCGCCGCGGGAGCAGCGACGGAGCCGCCCACTCCCGAGTTCTCGAGCACTATCGCCACTGCCACCCGCGGGCTCTCAGCCGGCGCGAAGGCCACGAACCAGGCGTGCGTCTCAACCGACTTCCCGGCCTCGGCGGTACCGGTCTTGCCGGCCACGGTGACGCCGTCGATCGAGGCGCGCCCGCCCGAACCGGACCGCACCACGCCCACCATCGCCTCCGTGACTCGGGCTGCGGTCTCGGGATCGAGCGCCTGCGTCCACGGGCGGGGAGTGGTGCGTGTGATGATGCGGCCCGACCGGTCGGTGATGGCGTCGATCAGATAGGGCCGCATCACGGTTCCGCCGTTGCCGATGCCGGCCGTCACGAGTGCCATCTGCAGCGGGGTCACCTGCGGCCCGGGCGGGCTTTCGTGTTCTCCCACCGGCTGACCCACGCCCGCCCACGCCGTCTCCCACACGGTCATCTCCTGCGGGTCGGGCATGAGCGACTTGGCCACCGGAAGGTCGAACGGCACGCTGGAGCCGATGCCGAACTCCTCGCACTGGTCCACGAGCACGCCTGCGCCGATATCGCGCGCGAGCTGCCCGAACACCGTGTTGACCGAGCTCGCGGTCGCTTTGCGGAGGTCGATAGCGCCGTACGAGCTGTCTCCGTAGTTGGTCACGGGGGCACCGCCGATGTCGATACGTGCGGGGCCCGTGTATGTGGTGTCGAGGCTCGCCATGCCGCTTTCGAGGGCTGCCGAGAGCGTGACGACCTTGAATGTCGATCCAGGCGGGTACAGGCTCGACCCGGAGCGGTCGAGGAGAGGCGCCCCGCTCCCGTCGCTCGAAAGCCGTTCCCACTCCTCATCGATCGCGGCCGGGTCGTACGCGGGGTTCGACGCGTATGCGAGCACCGCCCCGGTGGAGGGGTCGATCGCCACGCAGGCGCCGCGCCGGTCGCCCAGGGCCGTCTCGGCAGCCGCCTGCACGCGCGAGTCGATCGTCAGCCGGACGTCGCTTCCGGCTACCGGGGTGCCGGCGGCAGCCTCGATCATGTCGGCGAAGGTGGCGAAGTCGCGCTTGCCCGACAGCGCCTCGTTGGCGGCGGCCTCGATGCCGGCCCGCCCATAGCGGATGCTGTAGTAGCCGAGCACGTGAGCGGCGCTCGTCCCCTGCGGGTATTCCCGGACGTACACGGAACCGTCCTTCACCGATCTGGCCAGGACCACGCCGTCGGAGGTGATGATGGCTCCCCGCTCCTGCTTGAGCTCGGCCGTGAGACCGCGGGTGTTGGCGGGGTTCGACTTGAGGTCGGCGGCGGCCACTACCTGCACGTAGGTGAGGTTGACCACGAGCGCCACCATCAGCACGGCCAGGAATCCCGCCACCCCCGTGAGCCGGCGGGTGAGAGCGAGCCGGCCCAGCAACCCGGCGTCGCCGGTCACCGCGATCTCCGTCTCGCCGCCGGTCCCGGCGTCACCGGCGCGCATGAGCAACCCGAGGAGGATGAAGTTGGAGAGCAGCGAGCTGCCGCCGTAACTCACGAACGGCAGAGTGATGCCGGTCAGCGGGATCAGGCGGGTCACGCCGCCGATGATCACGAACGCCTGCAGGCCGAGGGTCGCCACCAGTCCCGTGGCCATGATGGCCGCAGCGTCGGAGCGCGCGCGTGTAGCGGTGGCGAGTCCCCGCATGCAGAAGACCAGGTACGCGATCACAAGCGCGGCACCACCCAGAAGCCCGAGCTCCTCGGCCACTGCGGTGAAGATGAAGTCGGTCTCCACGAAGGGGATGCGACCGGGCAGGCCACGTCCGATGCCGAGCCCGATCACACCCCCGTCCGCGAGCGCGAACAACGACTGCACGAGTTGATAGCCGCGGCCTGCGGCGTCGGCGAAGGGGTCGAGCCAGATGGCGACACGCTGCTGGACGTGCGCGAACATCATGTATGCCGCCGACGCTCCCGCCGCGAAGAGCCCCAACCCGGTGAGGACGTATGCAGGCCTGCCCGTGCCGGCGTAGAGCATCACCAGGAAGGTCCCGAAGAACAGGAGGCTCGAACCCAGGTCCTTCTCGGCAACGAGGACGACGAGGCTGATCGCCCACATCATCAGCAGCGGCCCCAGGTGTTTCGCCGGCGGGAGCCATACGCCAAGAATCCGTGTGGTGGCCACCGACAAGACCTCGCGCTTCTCGGCAAGGTAGGCGCCGAGGAACACGACGATCAGGATCTTGGCCACCTCGGCCGGCTGGAACGAGAATCCCGCGAACCGGAGCCACAGCTTGGCGCCGTTGACCTCCACGCCGACGAGGGCGGGCAGCACGAACAACACGATGCCCGCGAGTGCGATCGTGTATTTGTAGCGGCCCAGGCGCTCGAGGGACGGGACGACGGCCAGGGTGGCGATGAGTGCGGCGATACCCGCCAGGACCCAGAGGACCTGGCTGCCGGCAAGCTCGGGGTCGAGTCGCGTGATCGTCGCGAGCCCGATCCCGGTGAGCAGGAACGCGATGGGCATGAGCGCCGGATCGGCGCCGCGGGCCAGGAAGCGGGCGGCCACATGCGCGGCGAGGAAGCAGGCGAAGAGGCCCAGCGGCACGAGGAGGTCGCCTATCGCCACGGTGCCGCCCGCCGACCCCTTGACCAGGGCGAACAGCACGACGACCGCAGGCGCGGCTGCGAGAAGCAGGAAGAGCTCGGTGTCACGCCTGCTCTTCATGGCTGCCTATGGGGTCGGCGTTGCGGAGGCTTCTTCCGCCAACGCCCGGTAGGTCTCCACCAGGTCACGCGCCTCGGCGAGGCCGTCCAGCTGGATCCCGGTGGAGAGACGGGCCGCCATGATCGGGCTCAGGGCGCTCACCGGCACCGTGGTGATCTCGGAGCGCTCGTGGAGACTGAGACCCGCGAACGTGCCCGGGACGCCTTCGTATATCGCCACGTAACCGCCCTCGTCGATCACGTACGCCTTCGAACTCGCATACGAGTCGGCGACCAAGACCGCCGCCCCCACCACCGCGAGCGCCGCAAGCAGCCAGAGCAGCCGCACGCCCCACCGGCGCGCGCCCGAGCCGCCGGCACGACGGGGGCGAGTCCCGATGTCCACTACCACTACGGTGACGTTGTCCTGACCGCCGGCCTCCAGGGCGCTGTCGATAAGCTCGCTCACGGCGGCGGAAGGCGTGGGTGCCGTGGTCAACACGTGCTCGATGTCCTCGTCACGTACCATCGAGGTGAGGCCGTCCGTTGTAAGCAGCAGCCGGTCTCCGGCTGCTGCCTCGGCCTCGAAGGTGTCGGCGAGCATATTGGGGTCTGACCCGAGCGCGCGTGTGATGACGCTCCGGTTGGGGTGCGATCGCGATTCCTCGGCGGTGATGCGTCCCTGCCGGACCAGATCGGCCACCATCGAGTGGTCCTCGGTGAGCTGCTCGAGGGTCCCGAGGTGCAGCAGGTAGGCGCGGCTGTCGCCCACATGGGCCACGGTCAGGCGCGTACCCTCCACCATCGCGGCGGTGAGCGTGGTGCCCATGCCCGAGCGGCCCCGGCCAGACGCTGCGGCATCGATCACCGCGGTGTTCGCCTGCCGTACCGCGCGACCGAGGGCCTTGAGGTCGCCGGAGCGCGGCGCCGCTTCAAGCAGCGTGTCGATGGCGAGCGAGCTGGCCACTTCGCCGGCCTGGTGGCCGCCCAGTCCGTCGGCCACGGCGAACAGTGGCGGTGCGAGCAGGAACGCATCCTCGTTCACCGACCGTACCTTGCCAACGTGGCTGTCGCCGGCGTAGCGCGAGTCGCCCTGGGCGCTCATAGCCTGACCACCTCGATCCGGTTGCGGCCAAGCTCGATCGCATCGCCCGCCGACAGCGGCATGGGCCGCGTGACCGGCTGGCCGTTGACGACGGTCCCATTAGTGGAATCGAGGTCCTCGACCATGAAGCCGTTGTCGGACATCACGACTCTCGCGTGGGTGGACGACACGAAGTCGTCGGCGATCACGAGGTCCGCGTCGGGAGAGCGGCCGATGAGAACCGGTCCGCTGAGCGGCACCGTGACACCGGTCAGTTCACGCGGTCCGCGGGTGACACGCAGGGCGAGTCCGCTCGCAGGCCGACGCACGCCGCCTCTCACCTTGCCGATGCCCGACCTGATCGCGGCGAGCAGGAAGAGGTAGAGAAGTCCGATCAGCACGATCCGCCCGAACAGCAGGACGATGTCGACCATGACTCACCCCCTCGGCTCGTGGTACACGAGACGGACGAGACCGATCTCGATGACGTCCCCGTCGTGCAGCCGCCGACGTTCCACCGGTTCGCCGTTGACGCGTGTGCCGTTGGTGGAGCCCAGATCGACGATGACCCAGCCCTCGTCGAGGCGCATGAACGCGGCATGACGGCGCGAGACGTTGGCGTCGGCGATGTGGATCTGGCACTCGGCAAGGCGACCCACGATCACCTCGTCGCCGCTGAGGACGACGTCGTGCCCGAGATCGCTCATGGTGACAGTGGCGAGGGCGGCTCCTCCGTCGGTCCGCACCGGGTCCGGCATCGCTGTCGCGTCCACCGGCTCGGACTCCTCGGTGAGCGACGCACTCACGCGGAAGCGGCCCAGTCGCAGGTCGTCGTGCACGACGAACGAGACGTTCGGGCGCGTGCGCAGGTGATAGCCACGCTCGCGGGCGTGATCCGTCACATAGGTGGCGAGCTCCCCGCCGAGCGTGGCACGGAACGAGCCGAGCTGATCGTGGTCCTCACGGGAGAGCGCGATGGTGTACGCGGTGGGAGCGTAGACCGTTCCCACACCGAGGGTACGCCCGTCGTCGGCAGCCCGCGCGAGTGCCCTCGCGAGCTCGACGGGCTGTACAGGGGAGCGGAACGCTCCCGCGAACATGCCCTCGATCGTGCCGCCGATCCGGTCTTCGAAGTCGGAGAGGATACCCATCTACCTGCGCCGTGGTCGGGGTCTGTGCGGACCCCTCATGATACCAGGGGCTCCCCGGAGGGCGGTCAAGAGCGTCAGCTTGCCGTTGACAAGCGCGGCAGCCTGACGCGTCTGCAGCGGTCTCGGGCGCTCTCGCTTCAGTCGTCGCGCGGCGGAGGAGAGCCGGCGGCCACAACGGCCGCCATGAGCGCGGCCGACACGCCGAGGTCGATGGCCGCGAGGGCGAGCATCGTCCCGTCGTGGGCCAGCAGGTCCCACACGGCGAACGAACCTGCCATCACGGCGAGTCCCGCCGCAACGCCCGCCAGCGCCCACAGGCGGCTGCCGCGGCCGCAGGCCAGCGAGCACAGCATCGCCGCAAGCGCCCACGACACAGGGATCAGGATCAGGCCCGGGTCGGCAAGCGCATCGAGGAACCGGTCGAGCCCGACACCCGAGCGCCAGGGCGTGAACACCCACTCCCAGCCTGGCCGGAGCAGCGGGCGAGCGCCGCCCGTGGCCGCAGCCACCAAGATGGTCGTGATCGCGGACAGCCCTCCGGCTATCGCGGCGTGTACGGGCGCGTAGACGAATCCGGCGATGAGCGGCGCGAACGGTGCGCAGTGCGCGATCCCCGCCACCGGCGCGGCCGCCGGAAGCAGTGCGTCGCCGTCTCCGTGCCGTGCTGTCGCGAGCCACCAGGCCGCCAGTACGGCGAAGGCGGCGAGGCCGACCCACCAGCCCGCAGTGACGCCAAGGCCTACGGCGATGGCCACACCTCCCAAGGCGAGCCCGAGCCCGGGGGCGAGAGCGCCCGCCAGACCCGTGATGGCCGCCGATGCCGCACCAGCGCCGGAGCGCGGCATCATCGCGCTCACGCCTCCCCACGCGAGCCATCCGGATACGAAGGCCGCGGAACCCCTGAGCAGCCAGCCGGAGTAGGGAGCGAGGGCGTACCACACGCCGCCGCCTGCGTACTCGCCCTCGAAGGCGAGCTCATCCCCCAGCGCATCGTCGAGATAGGCGGCGAGCATCTCGCGCCCGGTCGCCGCTTCGCCGAGGTGGAGCGACAGTGCATCGATGAACGCTTCGACCGAGCCGTGGCGTTCATCCGGGTCGGGTGATAGCGCCGCGAGCAACACGTCGGAAGCGGCGTCGGGGAGCCATGGGGCGAAATCCGACGGAGCGGGAACTTCGGCCACCTCGATCTTGAACAGCGATCCCTCGGGGGTGTCTGAGTCGAACGGGCAGGCGTTGGTGAGCACCTCGTACATCAGGGATGCCAGCGCCCACACATCCGTGCGCTCATCGAGCCTCTCGCCGCGGATCTGCTCGGGCGGCATGTATCCGATCGTGCCGGCAGTGCCCGCGGCGCCGCCGTGGGCATCCGTGAGAGCGGCGATACCGAAGTCGGCGACCTTTGGGCGGCCGTCACGCGTGATGAGCACGTTGCCGGGCTTGATGTCGAGATGGAGCACGCCGTTGGCGTGGGCGTACTGGAGTGCGGATCCGACCGACTCCAGCACCGCAGCCGCTTCGTCGAGATCGAGCGGAGCCTGGCGCTGGTCCAGGATCTCGGCCAATGAGGCGCCGTCGATGTCCTCCATGACGATGTAGGCGTCCGCCTCGTCGAGGTCCCATTCATGTACCGTGACGATGGCGGGGTGGTTGAGGAGCGCTGCCGTGCGCGCCTCGGCCAGGCCCGTGCGGGTGAGGGGGCGTCCCGAGCGGTCGAGGGGGAGCGGCAGGCGCTTGATAGCCACACGGCGGGCCATCCGGGTGTCGAAGGCGAGCACCACGGAGCCATGGCCGCCGGACCCCAGGTCGGCGAGCGGGCGGTACCGGTCGAGTATGGACTGCTCCTCCACGGCGCTCCTGTGTCGCGACTAGAGCGATTGTACGTCACCGGCGAAGGGGCGACTGCGGAAGGGCGTGCAAAAGGGCGGAGCCTGAGGCCCCGCCCTTCCGACGCGTGATGCTACTCTTTGACGATCTTGACGAGCTCGAGGTCGAATGTGAGGTCCTGACCGGCGAGCGGGTGGTTGAAGTCGAGCACGACGCACTCCTCGGCCACCTCGGCCACCATCGCGTTCACGCGCTGGCCGTCGGGGCCCTGGAGCTCCACGCCCCAGCCCACCTGCGGGAGCCCGCTCTCGAAGGCCTCGACCGGGACCTGCTGCTTCGCCTCTTCGATGCGCTCACCGTAGGCTTCGGCGGCGGGAATGGTGACCTTGGCGGTGTCGCCCTCCTCAAGGTCCGCGACCGCTGTCTCGAACCCAGGGATGACCGTGTGCTCACCGATGGTGAACGTGAGCGGGTCGCGACCGCGGCTGGTGTCGAACTCGGTGCCGTCTTCGAGCGTGCCCGTGTAGTGCACGCGGACGGTGTCGCCGTTCTCTGGTTTCACGAGGGGATCTCCTGTCGATCGAAAACATACCGTTCTGAATCACACTCTACCGTACACGTATGGAGAGCGGGCGCAACCCGGGGGTGACGCATA
>Ga0209614_1001962_pt1 | contig 14312 bp, 12 predicted proteins | sample BlaSprsedimmetaG_FD_185484 | JGI IMG/M metagenome (GOLD analysis project Ga0209614, IMG submission 185484) | Hot spring sediment bacterial and archeal communities from California, USA to study Microbial Dark Matter (Phase II) - Blank Spring... ... | reverse complement strand
TAAAACCCAGTTCGGCAACTATGCCGGCATATTCCGGCTTCCAGGGATTGCCCCACGCTGTTTCCGAAGGCGCTTCAAACATATTTCCGTAGTTGATACCCCGCCCCAGTTTTTCATTTATTTCAAACGCCTTTTTGCGCGACTGTGCTGTTAATCCGAGGGAGATAATAAGAAGTAGAATTGTAATCCGGTTTTTCATATACATGGATTTTAGGCATTATAAAAACGTAATTGTTTGAAGTACAAATAAAGCAAATTTTTGATAATAAGAACCACTCTTTGTTGAAGGAGTGGTTCTGTTTTAATAAAAATCCTAATTTTAGCCTTCTGACAAACAGGAAAAGTGAAACCGTGAAACAAAACCTGCATGAAGTTTTTTGCCGTTTTTCTTCTGATTTTAACTTTTTGCATCTCCTGCCGGAATTCGGGTGAAGGTCCGGAGTACATTTTACGGCTGGGGCATCAGGCTAATGAACAGGATATCTGGCACTGGTCGGCGCTGCATTTTTCCCACGTTCTCGATTCGCTTTCTGGAGGCCGTATTGAAGTGCGGGTGCACCCTGCCGAACAGCTCGGCCCGGAACTGGACATGATTCGCAGTATCAGGGCCGAGGTTGTGGAAATGACCATTACCGGTGAAAGCATGCAAAACTGGGCTGGCATAACGGCACTGTTGGCTGTGCCTTATCTCATTCGCGATTCTGAACATCTCAAACAAGTTGTTGAAGGTGAAATCGGCCAGGAGATAGCCGCCGAAATGATTCGCAAAATTGGTGTCAGACCCGTTGGTTATTTCGAGCGCGGGCCGCGGCACCTGACTTCCAACCGGCCCATAACCCAACCCGACGACCTCGCCGGAATTATTCTCAGAGTGCCTAATGTGCCGCTGTTTGTGCAGGTGTGGCAGGCCCTGGGGGCCAAACCCACGCCCATGACTTTCTCCGAAGTTTTTACTGCCCTTCAGCAGGGAACGGTGGAAGCCCAGGAAAACCCGTTTGCGCTGATATATAGCGCAGGCCTTTTCGAAGTGCAAAAATACCTGAACCTCACCCGTCATGTAACAAGCTGGATTTATGTGGTCATTGGTGAAAAACAGTTTCAGGCATTACCGGAAGATTTGCAGGAAAAAGTTCTGGAGGCCGGAAAACTGATGCAGCAATACCATGAAAGAGAATTTGTAAAACAAGAGGAACTTTTGCGGCATCAACTGGAAGAGAAAGGGATGCAGCTTGTTGAACCCGATGTTGAGGCTTTCAGAAAAAAAGCTGAAGCTGCTGTGCTTGAAGTCCTGCCTGAAACCTATAGACCGTTATATAAAAAAATTACAGAACTGGGAATTGAAAATGAAACCGATGAAACTGATTTATAAACTGTTTAAAGCCGGTGCTTTAATAAGCCTGGTGGCCATGATTACGGCAGTAACCATTCAGGTTTTTGCTCGTTTTTTTCTGGAAAGTGCACCCCACTGGACAGAAGAAGCCGCACGTATATTTTTTGTTTATTCTGTGGGATTTGGTACCGCCATTGGAATTAAAAACGGCGATTTTATACGGCTCGATTTGATTACCAAATATTTGACAGGGAGGCTGAACAAATGGCTGAATATTTTTACGGATGTGGCAGTTATTGTTTTTGCTATCATTTTAACGGTGCACAGTTTGAAATTTGTTCAGCTTGGCATGGACGAACTTTCGCCTGCTCTTCAAATCACCATGGGTTTTGTTTTTATCAGCATTACGTTAATCGGACTGTCGGTGATCATTTTCACGTTTGCAAATCTTTATCATTCACTTAACCAGAAATAGTATGATTTGGCTATTGTTTGTGGTATTTTTCGTTTTGTTGTTCCTGCGTTTTCCCATTGCCTTCGCCCTGGCGATTTCAACGTTCACCTATATTTTGTTTGAAGGATACCCGTTGGTTATTATTCCCCTGAAAATGTATTCCGGAATTGATGTTTTTGTTTTGCTCAGTATTCCGGGATTTATTCTGGCAGGCAATTTAATGAACAGTTGTGGTATGACCGACCGCATTATCCGGTTCAGCAACAACCTGCTAGGGCACATCAGGGGAGGGCTTTCGCTGGCCAACATCGGCGCATCCATGATATTTTCCGGCATTTCCGGTACTGCTATTTCCGATACCGCCTCCATCGGTTCAGTAATGATTCCCGCCATGAAAAAGGAGGGCTACAAAGCCGATTTTGCCTGCGCGGTCACTGCTGCTTCCTCCACCATAGGTCCCATAATTCCACCCAGTTTACCCATGATTATTGCCGGTTCCCTCACAGGCATTTCCATCGGCAAATTATTTTTGGCAGGCGCCGTTCCGGGAGTTTTGCTGGCCATTGGACTGGGTGTGGTTTCGTATAATATCTCTATCCGGAAAAACCATCCCAAACAACCGAAAGCAAGCTGGAAACAGCGGGGCAGTGGGTTTATCCATGCTTTCTGGGCACTGCTGATGACCTTTCTGATTCTTTTCGGAATAATCGGCGGTGTTTTTACGCCTACCGAAGCTTCGGTTGTGGCTGTTTTGTACGCCATTTTAATTGGCACTTTATTTTACAGAACACTTAACTGGAAAAGTTTTTTTTCAGTCATGACTAATTCGGCAGGAACTACGGCTTCGCTGATGCTGCTGGTTGGTTTTGCCAATTTGTTTGGATGGATTCTGATTAGCGAGCAGATACCCCAGAGTCTGGCCGAATGGTTGCTTACCATCACCCAAAACAAGTTTTTGCTGTTGCTGCTCATTAATATTATGCTCATAATAATCGGATCTTTTATGGAAACCATTGCAGCCCTGCTAATTGTTTACCCGATTTTGTTGAATGTTGCGGTTTCGGTTGGAATCGACCCCATACAATTTTCGGTTATCGCCGTTTTGAACCTGATAATTGGTTTAAACACGCCACCAGTTGGCGTTTGTTTGTTTGTAGCTTCGGGCATTGGAAAAGTTTCGATGGAAAAAGTGGCTAAAGCCGGCTTTCCTTTTCTTTTGGTAAGTATTCTTGTTTTGATGCTGGTTTCCTACATCCCGTCACTGTCGCTGTTTTTGCCCGGTTTGTTTGATTAGAACTGTTTTTAACTCATAAACAGGCTTTTGCTTGAGTATTCCGGATCGCAGGTCAAATTCACTTTCAGTTTACGCAAACCGGCTTCATCGCCCGGAGTGGGGATGTGGGTAAGGTGCACCTCACAGTCTTCCAAATACTTCAGCTTTTCCAGCGCCATTTGTCCTGCCGGATTTGATAACGCACTTATGGAGAGCGCAATAAGCGTTTCATCCAAATCCAGACTGGTCATTTTTCCGTTCAGTATATTTTTTTTCAGGTGGGTAACCGAATCGATAATGTTTTGTGGTATCAGGTACATTTCGTCGGGCAAACCAGCCAGGTGTTTGGTGGCATTTAGTACCAGGCTCGACGACGCGTGCATCAGCGGTGAGTTTTTTCCGGTGATTATGGTGCCGTCGGGCAGTTCAATGGAAGCTCCGCAGTAAATGCCCTGGTTGCCTTTTCCGGTAGCTTCGGCATTTTTGGCCGCATCGCGTGCCGGCTGCACCACACTCCGGTCTTCAGGTTTTGCACCCACTTTGTCCATGACTTTTTTTATCCGTTCAACCGTGTTTTTATCCGCCAGACCCATGGCATATTCCACCGCACACCTGAAATACCTCCGGATAATTTCCTGGTGCGATGCCTCAGAAATGATTTGGTCGTCGATAATCCCTGCACTGGCCCGGTTCACGCCCATGTCGGTAGGCGACTGATACATGGATTCGCCGCCGGTAATTTTTTCCAGGATTTTTTTCAGCAAATTAAACGCTTCGATGTCGCGGTTGTAATTCACCACTTCCTCATTGTAAGCACTCAAATGGTGTTCGTCAACCAGTACTTTGTCATCCAAATCAACTGTAGCTGCTTCGTAGGCAATATTTACCTTATGGTCTAACGGTAAATCCCAAATCGGAAAAGTTTCAAATTTGGCGTAACCGGCCTTGATTCCTTTTTTATATTCGTGATACAGGTTGCTGAGGCAGGTGGCCAGTTTACCGCTTCCCGGACCGGGACCGGTAACCACCACAATGGGTTTGGTGGTTTCAATGTAAGGGTTGGCTCCGTAACCCTGGTCGCTTACAATCAAATCCACATCGGTGGGGTAGCCTTTGGTGGGGTAGTGCAAATACACTTTAATTCCCCGCATTTCCAGCTTGTTTTTGAATGCTTTGGCTGGCGGCTGGTTTTGGTATCGTGTAATTACCACCGCTGTAATTTCAATTCCCCATTCCCTGAAATCGTCAATGGTTTTCAGGGCATCCACGTCGTAGGTAATGCCAAAATCGGCCCGCATCTTTTTGCGCTCAATATCGCCGGCGTGAATGCAAAGAATAACATCCGTTTTGTCTTTCAGCTTTTGCAGCAGACGCATTTTTACATTGGGGTCGAATCCCGGAAGCACCCTTGCCGCATGATGATCAAACATCAGTTTTCCGCCAAATTCGAGGTAGAGACGGTGGTTAAAACGATGCACCCGCTCAAGTATGGCAACCGTTTGTTCCTGCAGATATTTTTCGTTGTCGAACCCTATATGTTTTTTGATGTCTGTCATGCTCCCTGTTTGATTTTTTTGCCGATTTAAAATTGAAGCTGCAAAAATCGGAAAAAAATCAGGTTTTGGAAATGATAACCGGAGAAATGCAGATTATTTCAATAATTTCTCCCTGCATTACTTCAATGATACTTTACATTCAGCTATTTTCTTAAAATTTTCCAGTTGATTTTTTTGAATTTTCAAAACAGAAATTATTCCTATATTTTTGTGGTTAGTAACGAAAATTCAATAAAATGGACAAGAAAGCTGTAGAATCAATCATTGAGTCCCGTTTCAGAAAAAAAGTACAACGTTCAGCAAAGGTTAGAAATGCATATCTGCTGGTACATTCCGATAAGCTAAATATTCACCTGAATTTGGCCGAGGGCAAAACAGGAAATGTGGATGCAAATCCGAATCAACCGCTGCACCTGGCCAGTGTGGGCAAATTGTTTACAGCCACCATTACCGGAATTTTACACGACCGGGGTGAATTATCCTTTGATGATAAAATATCGAAATACCTCAACAGCGAATTGATGGACCAATTGCATGTTTACAAGGGAAAAGATTATTCGGACGAGATTAAAATCAGTCATTTGCTGAAACAAACTTCGGGTCTGTACGATGTGTTTTACAAACTCTATAAAAAGTTGCTGAATGAGCCACAGGTGATTTCACCACGCGATGCCGTTTTGTGGGGCAAACAAAATCTGAAACCCGTTGCAGAACCCGGTAAAAAACATTTTTACACCGATACCAACTACTATTTGTTGGGATTGATTATTGAAAACGTTACCGGAAAACCTTACCACGAGGTGCTGCACGAGTTTATTTTCAATCCGCTGGGAATGAAAAACGCGTACATGCACGGTTTTTCCCATCCGGCAGTTCCTTCAGTGTTTCCGGCGGCCAGGCTGTACATTAAAAATGTGGACCTTTTTACTGTGGAGGGGCTGGCACATATTGACTATGCCGGCGGCGGAGTGGTTGCGCCTGCCGAAGAGTTTCTGCTGTTTATGAAGGCGCTGTTAAATCATCAGCTGGTTAAAAAAGAAACATTGAACCGAATGCTCAACGACGATATTCCGATGGGATTTCCCACTCCCGGTTTCAATTACGGGTACTCCATCTGGAAATTCAAAACCATTCCGGTACTTTTGCCCGAAAAGCTCACTTGCTGGGGATGTGTAGGCGCAACCGGCGCGTTTATGTTTTACCATCCCAAAACCGAATCTATAATTATCGGCTCATTCAATGACTTTTCCTTCCGATCGAAAGCGCTGCAGTTTATGGTTGGCGGTGTGGTAAAAACGCTGTTAAAGTTTAAACAATAAAAGGAAAATAAAGAGAATCATTTTTTATGTCATTTGAATTGAATAAAACAAGAAGCCGGCCTGGATATATCTTCCTGCCGGTTTTTATGCTGTTCATATTTTGTGCAATCAATTCGGGGGCACAGTCGCCATACCGGATCAATAGCGGTATCGGGCTGGGTAATTTTGCCTTAAGAGACCAGGGAATGTCTCCGCTGATATACACAGGAACAGGTTTTTCGGGGGCGCTTACTTTAGAGCGGCACTCTGATTCAAAAACAACAGAATTTCAACTAAAATACGATTGTGCCGGTATCAGTAATAATTTTGGAAACTCATGTAAATTCAGGGGTTTCGCTTTTAAAAACAAAAAACTTTATCATAAAAATAAAGAAAAGCAAAATCGCATAGTCTGGGGGTGGTCCAATACTAATTATTTCAATTTTTTCCGAATCAGCAATCCCGAACCCGTTACTCAAAGTACCGGAATATGGTTTATTAGTTTAACAGCTTTATTATGAATAAGATAGTAAACTTTATTTTGATTTTAGCCGCCTTTGCAGTCCTGTCTGCTTCTTGCGAAAAACAACTGCTTGAAAAAGACCCCATAAATAGTCCGGTGAATAATTTTGAGTATTTGTGGCAGGATGTAAAAAACAAACATTCCTATTTTGAATACAAATCGGTGGATTGGAATGAGGTATATAACAATTATCGTCCGTTAATTCAGGGCGATATGGACGACAAGGAACTTTTTGCGGTGCTTGCCGATATGCTGTTTGAACTGAAAGACGGACATGTGAATATTACAAGCTCCTTTGACAGAAGCTGCAACTAGGACTGGTTTTTGGATTATCCCGCCAATTTTAACGAAAATATTGTTTTCAGAAACTATCTCGGCAACGATTACCTGATGACCGGGCCGCTTCATAACCAGATTATTGATTCGGTGCTTTATGTATATGGCGGAGGTGGAATTCCGGCATATGGGGAATTGCCCAATGGTTGGATTTTCAGGTTCTCTGCCACACAAACTGTCAATCCGTAGGGCGAACACATTGAAAATGGCGTACCCGTGGATGTGAAGGTAGAATTAAATGCAGAAGACGAAGCAAATGGCATTGATACCATACTTGAAGCAGCACTGGATTTCCTCAGGTGATAATACCTGACTGAATATTCCAGGCCGAATTCAACAGTAAAAGTTTAATCCGGATTTTGTTCGATGATTATAATAATTTATTGCAGGTTTGAATTTGAAATCATTTCATTTTCCGTGTCGTACCGGTATTTAATAATTTCGCCGCTGATTATTAATGTGATGGCTTTTTCGATAATGTTTAAAGGCGCAATAAACCATTCGCGCGGGGTGTGGCGTTTCCCTTTTTCATCGAATACATCAATTTCGAGACAGGCTTTGCCGAAAAAGTTGTGGATTAGTTGCTCAAATTTTTGTGGATTCAGGTTATAACATTGCCAACCGGCAATATATTCAACCGGTGCCATTAGATAGGTGGGTTCTTTTTCAGCATTTTTAATTCGCTCGGTAATATCGGTTTTGGAGTAACCTATTTTATACAGATTGGAAATTGATGCAATCCGGCTGTCTTTACTTTTTGATTTTAACACATAAATATATCCGGCTTCTTTATCTTCTTCGGTTATTGAGCCAAATTTTTTCAGAAATTCCTGATTGGTGAAGTCCATGTTTTGTGTAACTACCTGCCCGTTGACATATAGTGCTTTGGCTACCGAACGGTACAGCATGTTCGATTCCGTTCCATTTTCAAAAATACAACGGGTGCGGCCATCTTTTCTTGAGCGGGAACCATCAGGGAAATACTTTTCTTCTTTGGTAAAGTTTACCGATTCCAGCAAAAATAAAATACCATTATGCACATAAAATTCGCCCTCCCGCAAATTATCTTCTTTAAACGGAACCAGCTGCCTTTTCCCGACAGCCAGTTCTTTTTGAACAGCAGCAAAAACAGGTTTGTACTGTTCAAAATTTTTGCATGGTTTTCTTCGGGCAACAAAATCGGCACTGGCCCGGTCGTAATCTTTCGGGGTGTGCTTAAATTCAAATAGCCCGGCAGTATCATCATCCAGCAGGTTGATATCATCGTCGTTTAAAATATCGTTGAGTGAAGTAACTGTTTTTTCTTTTTTGTATGTTGGTTTTCTTTCGTTTACTTCGTTCACATCATTTTCGGGAAGGAGGTTGAATTTATCGAACGGTTTCAAAATTTTGATTTTATTCGGTTGTTCTTGAATCCCTTTCAGTTCATAGTACATGTTTATTTCTGAAATGTTATTTATATCCAATTTCGGCTCCCGGTTGTTTTCTTCCACAAAAGCAACGATATTAAGAAAAGAATCGATTAAACGTTCTTCTGCCGTTTTGGCTTCGGATGCTTTATTCTTCCTGCCGTCGTCGATTAAGTGAAATTCCTCATCCTTGAAAATTTCATCGAGTGAATCGTATTTTTTCTTTTCAACCATTGCGTTGCCGCTTTAAGTTGTTGATGTAAATTACTGCTTCAGCCATTCTTCTTTCCAGCGGGTCGAATGAATTTATATTTGGCTTTCTGTCATTAACTTTGATAAATTCTTTGATTTTGGGAAACAGGATTAACAATTCTTCTTCCGATATTTTTATTTTGGAGGCATCAATTGTATCCTGTATAACCTTTAACACATTTGTTGTTACCGATTTGGATAAAATTTCATACGCTTTTTGGAATGGGTTTACGGCATCAATCAAGTCGATATGCAAATCATCGATATTCACAAATTCACCTGCCATTTTTATAAATCGTTTATCGCCCTTTTCCTGAATTTCGGCCTTTTTTACCACCGAATCGACTACCACATGCTGCCGTACTTCTTCCACTTCATCTTTTGAAAGTTCGGGATATTTTACCCGAATGATTTTTGGAATTAATACCTTGTTGATTACTTCCGGGTCGATGTTGCCGGGAATGGCCTTTTGCATTTCGTTATCCTGCAAAATTGTGGCTTTTAAATCGTTCAGGTCCGATTCGATGATATCTTTCACCCGTTTTGAACTGGGTTCTTTAAACCCCCTGATTTTTACTTCACCCGGTTTGGCTTTATCATCTTCGGATAATTTGGTTTTAAAATTCCAGTTTGGTGTTAACACCTGTTCCATAAGCAACGAAGCTGTAATTGCTTTCAGCATATTATTGACAGAAAATTTAACGGCATCCTCTGCGGCATCGGGCTGGGCAATGAGGTTGGTAAACTGGGCATGTGTTTTATTCTCACTATCGCGGGTAGCACGGCCAATTATCTGAATGATTTCAGTTAACGAACCTCTGTAACCAACGGTTAACGCATGTTCGCAGAATGGCCAGTCAAAACCTTCTTTTGCCATACCCAGCGCAATAATCAAATCCATGTCATCCACATTTTTCATGTTGCGCAGATAATTGACTATTTTATCCCTTTCCCGCTGGTTGTCTTCAACCAGGTCGGCTACTTTTAATATTTTGCCGTCGGAGTGCCGTTTAATGAAAATTACGCCGGTTTCTGAATCTTGTTTTTGTACATCCCCGATGGCATCGAGGATAAAGTTTACTTCGTTTTGTTTGTCTTTTGTCGATTCTCCTGAATTGACATTTGGAATATGCAGTATTGTTTTTTTGTTGGTATCCAGAATTTCGAGGATAGCGTCAGTATAACTGCCCTGGTAAAAATGATACCCAATTCCCAGCGATTTCAGGTAGGTATATCCGTTTAGCTGTTCGTAATAATTGTATTTCACTTTGGTGAAACCGGCCTCATCTTCGGGAAGCAGAATAGGTACGCTGTCGCCGCGGAAATAGGAACCTGTCATGGCGACTATGTGGGCCGTGGAGTTTTTCATAATGGAGCGCAACAACTCTCCCAACTGGCTGCCAATATCTGCCGAAACATGGTGAAATTCATCAATGGCAAGCAACGTGTCGTTAAACAGTTCATCGTCCAGCTCTTTGCAGGCAAAACGTAATGTTGCGTGTGTGCAAATCAGAATTTGCCCTTGGTTAGCCATAAAATTGCGAAAAGCCTCCACTTTGCTTTTGCTAATTTCACTTCCGGGAGTGCATAAATTGTATTGGTCGCCGGGTTGCCAGTCGGCAAAAAAGCCATGTTCTTTTAACCGGGTTGGTGCAAATGAACTGCCGATAGCCCGCTCGGGCACAGCCACAATAACTTTACGGATTCCCTGATTTTTTAATTTGTCGAGCGCCAGGAACATTAAGGCCCTTGATTTTCCTGATGCCGGCGGAGCTTTGATTAACAAGTATTGTGCATCACGCGATTCAAAAGCACGGGCCTGCATTTCGCGCATTCCCATTTCATTGGTTTGGGTGCTTTGGCCGGTTTGGTTGTATGTTACATGAACGATATCGGGCATTTTATTTCTTTTTACGTTTCTTTATTTCCTGTTCGATTTCTTCCAAATCCTGCTTATCGGCTTCAATGGCTTCATATTTTTTTCGCCTGGCATCGTACTTTTTATAAATCTCATCCGCTTTCTTTTCCATAATGGCCTTGCTAACTGAACCAGCGCCGCTCAGTACTTTTTTATCATTCATTTCAATGATTCGGTCAACATTTTCTTTCCAGAATGAAATGATAATATCCATCCGGTTTTTAGCCCTTAATTCTGCTGTTTCAAGAAAAATAACCACCAGCCGGTTCAAGGTATCGATTTCATCTTCCGACAAATAATTTTTTGCAACAAAAATATCCTGCTTTCTTACAATTGCGCCTTTCCATGAGGTTAATGCCATGTTGGATTTTTCGGCACTGGCACGCGAAACGATTATTTCGGCAGCGGTTTTACCGGTAACCGCAAACAAAAGCTTGTTTTGTGTTTCGGCAAAGAACATTTGCGTGGCTTTGTCGGAGGGGTCGTAATCGCTGCTCAGGGCAAAAAGGTTGCGTACTTTTTGGTAAAAACGTTTTTCCGAAGCCTGAATATCCCTGATTCGTTGCAATAATTCATCAAAATAATCCGGACGGCCATCGGGATTTTTTAACCGTTCATCATCCATTACAAAACCTTTTACCATGTATTCCCGAAGGTTCTGGTTGGCCCAGATTCTGAACTGCGTGCCCCTGATGCTGCGAACCCTGAACCCAATGGCCAAAATCATTTCGAGAGAATAAAAGTAACGTTGTATTTTTTACCATCAGTAGCAGTTGTTAAGTAATCCTTAATAACTGAATTGGCGTCTAATTCACCCTCTTTCAGTATGTTAGAGACATGCATACTGATATTGGGCACCGAGGTGCTAAAAAGTTCGGCAAGCTGGTTTTGGTTCATCCAAACCATTCCGTCTTTGGCATAAAGCGAAACCGATGCTTTTCCATCGGGGGTGTTGTAAATGATAATGTTTTTCCGGTCTTGCATCATTAGCTATTTTTGCATATATGTTTGTCTAAAACGATTTAATCTGGTCAGATTTAGATAATGGCTAATGTCCTGTTTGTTTGTTTGTTAAGTATTTACTTAATTTATTTTTCATCAATAGTTTATCTAAAGTTTATCTAAAGTCAATTTATTTTTTCGTTATTAGATGTACTTAATACCCATTCCGGGTAACGGCTTGTTCCCTGGTTGATAATAGTTTTGTCTCTTTTTGACATTGCGTAAACAATGTTTCTTAACTTGTTTTTTTTCTGATTGTTATCTAAAACATCCGGTAAAATATCAATAATCAAATTATCAATATCCTTTTTAGTTGCCTTTCCATATTTGGCAATGAACTCAATTATCATCGATTTATAATGGTTGTCTTTAAAACCTCTTTGCCGGATGTATTTTGCCTTTTCATCAGTTACATTAGCTACTTTGGCAGATATGTGAAAATTGGGTTTTCGTCCTTCAATTAATCCTTTTATCTTTAATTCCTTAATTTCATTTTGGTTAAGTATTTTTTGCTTTTGAACTTTATCCAACAAAATAATTTCAGATAAACTTAACTCAGGCATTGATGCAAGTTTTCGGGCATAATTAACATCCAGTACTTTGCCTGTTATGGATACAGAAACCTTGTTGTTTGAGAGGTTGTATTCAGGTAATGGGAAAAACTTATTTTTTTGAATTACAAACATCTTTTTTATGCCACTGCCGGTAGTGTCAATCATATTCAAATTTACCATAGCATTTGCCAAAAAAGGATTTCGGTAAAGTTCTTCAGGAGCATCGGCAGTAATTACTTTTTCTACCGAACCCGGAATAAAACTACCCACATTGGCAAAGGTAAGAACGCCATCTTCGCGTTCTACAACATTAATTTTACCACCCAACCTGTAATCCTGATGTGCAATGCAATTATTCAGTGCTTCGCGGATAATGTAAGGTTCAAATTGGTCCACTTCATCAGGGAATAAAGAACCTTCCTGCAAATAACGATACTTCAGGTTTCTTATTTTTGAATGTACCTTATTGACTTCAAGCAGCAAAGGACAAAAAAAGTGTTGATAATCTTTTTCAATACCATCCCGGTCCCGTAATATCCAGGTTATTTTAGAAGTTCCGGGATTCAAATAGTGGTCAGTTTCGGGTTTTCCTAAAAGCAAAATAGCTGTACGGGTAATTTTTCCTTTAATGGTAATTTTCGCTTTATTCAAAAAGGTTTTGTTATCCCATTGCAAAATATCTTTCTTCCTTGAGGAATTTTTTTCTGCATATTGCTCCCGTGCAATTAATATGGCTTGTTTGTCTAAATCATTAATTGTGGCTTCGTCGATTATATATTTACTCCAATCATCTTCTTTTTGTTGGTTTCGGATACGTTCAATTTTTTCAATGGACAAACCCGACAAACTCTCTCCATTACGCGCATAATAGTGGTTTTTCCAGGATACCGGCATTCCTTGTGGCGCAGCCGGAATTTCAAGTATAACCACGTCGCCCTTTTCGGTAGTTATTCTTTCTGCTTTTCTGAAATTAATTGATGGTGAAGTATTGTTTGCTATTTCCTGTTTGTATTCGTTGAGTTGTTTGTCGGAAATTTTAGTTCCGGTAATGGTTTTGTTATTATCAATACCGAAAAGGATATAAGCACTTCGCAAATTATTTAAGTTTGCTTCGTTGCTCAAAGCAGAAAAGTATTTCCCCAGTTTGTCTTTGTCAAACTGCCATTCAGCCTTTTTATACTCCAAAACTTCCGTTTCGGTATTGAATGCCAATAATTTATTTAATAAATCAATCATGGTAGCAATTTAACAATTTACCATTACTTTTTCAGGTTCTCTTTTTCCTCTGCAATCATTCTTTCGTACAGCTTAAAAAGGTATTCCAGGCGTTCTTCATCACTTTCAAAAGGTTTGCTGCGGTAGCAGCGTTCTATGGCCAAATCGTTCAGGCGGTGGGCTTCACGCAATCCTTCCGGCATTTTATCGGGGTCGTACAGTTGGGCCAGTGTTTTTTCCGAATGTTTGGCGCGTTCTTCCAAAATTCGGAAAGCACATTGGATAATTTCTTTTTGCCGTTGGTCGGAAATAAGGGGAAATGGGAAGGTGTTATATCCTAGTTTTGCAGAATATCTAATCCGTGTTTCCAAGCTGCCGCAAATATTTTTAATCCAAACCATGTGCATTGTAGAAGTTATTACAGCAAATATCCAAGGTTCTGCATCATAAATAGCTTGAGCAGAATTTGTTGTAATAGCCCCCTTGTTTATGAAACCAATTGGAATATATTTTCTATTCTCAGATGAATGTGAGGGAATTAAAACAAAGTTTGTCTCAATATGTCTGTCTTCACCAAAACGGTGAGGAAAGTTTGCAGCATTACGCGTAGCCTTTTTTTTGCTTTTTAGCCTAAATTGTTTTACTTTTTCAATTGCATCGTGGATAGGCGGAAAACTTAATGCTGCATTTAATTCTTTATCACTAATCCATAAACACCATCTGTCTATTTTGTTTATAAGTTCAGAGGCTCCAACTAATTTTTTGAAATACTTTTTTGATTCTGGATAATCTGAGATTATTTTGTCTTTTTCTCTAATAGAAAAAATTAAGAATCCTCCATCTACCGGACCACTTCCTCTTAATAATTTTGGCAGTTTGGCTAATGGATAAGTACGAGGTTTTATGAAGCGAGTTTTACCCTCAATTAAATAGGGTGTGATATTACTTACTTTCTTTTTTATAGTAGTAGTATAAATAAATTTTTCATTATTTAAATTGTTTTGCAAACCAATTATGACGCATGTTACACCTGCAGCTTTTTTTGCATTATTTGTCCATTTAAAAGCTTGAAAAGCAAAACCAATTTCAACTTGATTTTTTAATATGGGAGACCAAAGCCCTGCAACTTGCTCACCTTGGACTATTGAATTTGTTGAAACGAATGATGATTTTATGTTATACCCTTTAATAT
>Ga0209614_1001960_pt1 | contig 14319 bp, 16 predicted proteins | sample BlaSprsedimmetaG_FD_185484 | JGI IMG/M metagenome (GOLD analysis project Ga0209614, IMG submission 185484) | Hot spring sediment bacterial and archeal communities from California, USA to study Microbial Dark Matter (Phase II) - Blank Spring... ... | reverse complement strand
GGGACTTGTCCTCCTTCATCGAGGCCGATTCCACCTTTGAGGCTGCGGACTTTTGCCCGGGCCTCCTGGAGCAATTCCAATGGGATGGTGGTATCTGGGCCCTGCCGGCCAAGGTCTATTTTACCCTCATTCTCTACGACAAGACGGCCTTCGAGGAGGCCGGTATCTCTCCTCCCAGCCCAGGCTGGACGTTCGAGGAATTCACTCAGGCTGCGCAGCAGTTGACTGTGCGCGAGGGAGATCGCATACTCCGGTATGGTTTCATCAACCCTTCACCTGGTTCCACTATCTCCCTGGTGCTGGGCCGTGCAGGCGCCTGGGCGGATGAGAGCGTCGCTCCGCCGCTTCCTGAACTGGACAACCCCGCCATGGCCGAGGCTGTGGTGTGGTATACCGACCTGGCTTTGAAATACAATGTGATGCCCAACCCCGCCGAGTTCGATCAGCAACAACTGATTGCTCTGATAGAGGATGGCAAAGCGGCGATGTGGGTGTGGTATCCTGCTACGCACCTCGAGCCGGGTGTTGTCCCGCTGCCGGAGGGGAAAGCCATCGTGGACTGGAAGGGGGCCACGGGCTATGCCGTGAGCGCCGGTACCTCCCACCCCCGGGAGAGCTGGGAATGGCTGTCCTTCTTGACGCATCAGCCTTTTACAGAAAGCGTGCCCCCCCGCCGCTCACTACCCATACAGGGATTTGATAAAGAGGTGGAGGCGGTCTACAACTACATCCTGGATAAGCATCAGGTAACGCTGCCCACTAATCTGCCCGTCGTGGATCTGCTCCTTGAGGCCTTAGACTCTGTCTTCGCCGGGGAGTGGAGGGTGGAAGAGGCGCTGGCCGAGGCACAGGCACAGGCCCTGGCGCTGGCGGAGGCGAGTGCTGAGGAGGTCCACACCCCCTCATCTCCCATCGTCGTGGCCACCCCGAAACCTCGAGACGAAGGTATCACGATTGCCTTCTGCCCCGGTGGAGTAACTCTCGACTACTACCGTCCTTTAGCTGAGGAGTTTCATGAGCAGCACCCCGAGTTCAACGTTGATCCCATTGAGCTGGAAGAGTGGAATCTTCAGTATATGACTGAGGAGTGTGACTGCCTCGTTACTCACAGGGCGTGGTTCGACCATCAAGACCTCATGAACCTGCAGCCCTTCTTGGATGCCGACCCGGGCTTCAGCCTGGACGATTTCTATCCCCAGTTCCTGGAGGGCTTTCGCCGGGAAGGGGATTTGTGGGGGTTGCCGCTCGAAGGCGACCTGCAAGTTCTTTACTACAACGAAGACCTCTTCGACGAGGCCGGGGTGGAGTACCCTCAGCCCGGCTGGACACTGGAGGACTTCCTGGAGAAGGCCGTAGCGCTGACCAGTGGGGAAGCAGAGAGCAAAGTGTACGGCTACGTGCCCCTTGACTCGCCGGGCATTGACCTGATCTTGTTGCGCGGGCTCCATGGGACTACTTTGATAGATGCGACGGCACGGCCCCCACGGCCTCAGTTGGACAACCAGACAGTAGTTGCAGCGCTACGATGGTACGCCGACCTGGCCCTGGAATACGGTGTGATGCCCATTTTCACGGCAAGAGAGGGTCAGCAGGATCCCTATCAAAGCCTGCTTGAACGACGGATTCTGATATCCGCCGGCCGGGCAGCCATGTGGACCACCCACCCTAGCACTCACTTTGAGAAGCGCATGCCGCCGCGCATAGGCGTTGTCCCCCTGCCTCTGGGCCAGCAGAAAATGGGGATGCGCGAACACGGCGTGTGGGGCTACGTGATCTCGGCCAACGCGGCCCATCCACAGGCCTGCTGGGAGTGGATCAAGTTCGCCTCAGACCGCAGTGCTGTGGTGGTGCGAGGCCTGCCGGCCCGACGCTCCATAGCCGAATCGCCAGAGTACCGCTCCCAGGTGGGGGAAGAGGTTGCTGAAGCTCTCTCAGGCACACTGGAGCACATTGACCCTTCCCTGGATGCTGTTGAGAGAGAGTGTCCCTGGTTGATTATGCTCTATTACTGGATGTTTGAGGCGTACGACCAGGTGCTGGAGGGAGTTGACGTGGAGAAAGCTCTGAGCGATGCCCAGGTGAAAGCGGGGGCGTTCGTAGACTGCCTGGGTGAGGGTATCACGTCGGGAGACGAGACGCGCTACCGAGATTGTGCCCAGGAGGTGGATCCAGGGTATGAATTCCCTGTCCCTTACCCTGGGACTGAGGATATAGATTAGTGCCGTCAAAAAGGGAGGCGAAGCATCTTGAGCGTCTAACCGACGATCGAAGGTTGAACAAGGCTCACGAAGAGGGGAGGTGAAAAGCTATGAAACCGGGTAAGAAAGTGACGGATTTCATCGTGCTTGATGAGGGCAATATTGGCCGCAAGGCGGCTGTGATGACAGGAGCAACGCTGGCAGCCAGCGTGCTGGGCACGGTGCTGATGGCACCACAAGAAGCCCAGGCATATCCTCACTGTGATTGCCACAGTAATTCGCACAGTCATCATGTAAACCACATTCCTGAATGGTGCTCTTGGCATCACTCAAATAGCTACACGGATAGCCACATGAACTAATGGTTTCTGTCCGTCAACCCTGCATCGTAGAATCGCGATGGGGGGAAGGGAGTTTCCCTCTCCCCCACCATCAGGTGTCGAAGTCCTATCTTGCGGAAGTAGCCGTCCGCCGTTCGGTTGAACTACGACGAGATCCGCGTGGGTGGGAGATCGGCACGTAGTGCTCCCTGGCCACAGCCGCAGATCTCAACCTGTCGGCCAGATACAGTAAGCAAATACGGAACGATGTTATGTCCCTTTTCGAAATCCTCATCGTCGCCATCGTCTTCCTCTGCTGCCTCTACGTCAGTTACACCGACACCAAATTCAGGAAAATCGGTAACCCCTACACCTACGGCCTGGTGGCCTTCGGGCTGGCCTGTCAGGGGGTCTTCGTCTACCTGGGAATCACCACTCTCCCTCGCCTGCTCTGGCTCCTGCTGGGCGGGCTGGCAGTGGCTTTCCTGATGTACTACCTGGGCATCTGGTCGCCGGGCGACTCCAAACTCTTCTGGGGCGTCTCCGTGGCCCTGCCGCCCACCCTCTACTCCCTAGGCCGCTGGCGCTACCCGCCCTTCATCGTCGCCGTCAACACCTTCGTCCCCTACTTCCTGGTGATGATGATCTATATCCTTGTCAAGACCACCCTCCGGCAAAAGGTGCAGGTGCTGCGAGTCACCCTCGCGCCCAAGTTTCTCTTGCGCTTCGTCCTTTCCCTCGTCTCCTTCACCGGCGTCTCGGTGCTCATCAACCGCTTCCTGCCTTTCAACCTGGACTACTTCTCCGCCATCGTTCTCTTTCTCGCTCTCTTCTCCCTCTTCGACCGCTTCGTGGCGCAGGAGAAACAACTCTACTTCCTGCTTCCCTTCTCCGCCGTCTCTGTTCTTTTGGCTCTGAACAACCCCTCGTATTTCCTGACCATGATGGCCATCACTGCGGGCCTCTTCCTGTTCCTGCGCTTTTTCGTGGCCACCCTGGGCGACTTTGTCTTTGTGCAAGAAGTGGACGTCCGTAATCTGGAGAAAGGAGCCGTACCGGCCAACATCGTCGTCAAGGACCACGAGGGGAAGTACACAGCTCAGGAGATTTCCTTCACCAGTTTCATCTCCATCGCCTCCCGTCCCAGGGAGGCCGAGGTGGTGATGGACATCACCCCGGAGGGACTGTCGCAGGAGAAGGTGGCGGAACTGAGGGAGTTGGCCAAAGAGGGGCATTTCGCCGCCTTTGGCAACAAGGTGAAGGTCCAGCAGGCGATGCCCTTCGCGCCCATCGTGCTATGCGGCGTGATCCTGACCGTGCTCTGCCGGGGAGTCTTCATTGACAGGCTGCTGGAACTCGTTGCCCGATGAGAAATCGCGGCGCCGGTCATCGTTTGTGCCGCCAAGAACGCGGATTCCAGGACATTGACGGATCAGTACACTGAATTTTGAGGGTCTTTGGGAGTTTGCAGGGTTGGTTTAGCAAGTGCTTGATTCTTTGCCGCGAATTACACGAATTTTCACTAATTTTTGATTTTTCGTGTTAATTCGTGTAATTCGTGGCGAATTTCTTGTCTTGACCCTGCGAAATCCCAGAGAGCCAGTTTTGAAACTCTGGGAATCGAGCCTAATCCGTTACTGTCTTGAAATCCGCGTTCTCAGGTGGCCGATAAAGGAGAAGCGTATGGCAAACAAGATAATCAAAGAAACCATAGTTGACCTGGAGATATTCCCCCTGCCCATCGTCGAGAGCGCCCTCTACGTGCTGAGCGAGCGCATCGACGGGTGCATCGGTGAGGAAGCGGACGGCAAGATCACCCTCACCCTGGTTTCTCTCGAAGAGGGTCTGGATTCTGCCGGGATGGAACGCTTGCTCAACCAGGCCCTCATCGCGGCCAGTGTCAACGAACGAGCCTTCCAGATAGCCGCTCCTATCCGCAACTACCTGGCGCAGACCGCTCTCTCCATCACCACCGAGAGCCAACAGACCATCGAGGAGTTCGCTGCCAGCGTAGGGAGTGAACGGGCAGACGAGCACGCCGGAGCCCCAACCGACCACGTGGACATCTCGCTGCCGGAAGGGGAGGACGGCTCGACGGCGACCGGCGTTCAACTGACGGTGGATGAAGAAAGCAGTCGTGTCCTTCTGCAACTCAATGGGCGCAAATACCTCCTGCCGGATGCCCTCTGGGCGGCCCACGAAATGAGAGATACTTGCACCTGCTCGATCAGCAACATGCCCCACGGTCAGTTGTTCGTCACGCTGGAGCCGAAGGGCGAAGAAGCGAACCTGAACACGTTGGGTGAGCGCTTTGAGCACTGGCTTGACGTGGCCCTCGAGCGGTCTCAGTGAGCAAACTATACCGAGCTTTCGCACTACCTCTGATAGCCTCAGTTGTCGTCGCCGCTCTTTGCCTGAGCGGTTGCCAACTCCGGCTCCTGCCGGCCAGGCAAAGTACCTTCACCCTGCTCTACACCGGTGACGTTGAGGGGCGTATCGCACCTTGCAGCACCTGACCAGGAGGACACCCCCTGGGGGGGCTGGCCCGGCGGGCCGGTTACGTCAAGTCGGTCAGAGACCGAGAGGCCAACGTGATCCTCCTCGACGTCGGCGACGTCTTCGGCGGCAGCGGCGAGGAGGGACGCCGCAAGGCCGAAGTGACCATCGCAGCTATGGAACTGATGAGCTACGATGCCCTCAACCTGGGGGAAGGCGAGTTCCTCTTTGGCCGCTCGTTCCTGGAAGAGCAGCGCGAGAGGGTGAGTTTCCCTTTCCTGTCGGCCAACCTGGTCGCTCCTGACTCCGGAGAGCATCCCTACGCGGCCTACGTCGTCGAAGAGGCAGGACATCTCAAAGTGGGCATCATCGGCCTGGTGTCGCCGGAACTTTATCGAGGCCACGAACTGGTTGCGCAAGACCCTGCGGCCACACTGAGAACCCTCCTGCCCGAGGTCAAAGAGGAAGCCCACTTCGTGGTCGTACTGGCTCAGATGGGCTACGCCGAGGCTGTCGAGCTGATCCGCATCATTGAAGGTATCAGTGTGATGGTAATTGGCGACGCGGGAGAGTCAGCAACTGAACCGGTCGAGATCAACGGAGCCCTTCTCGTACAATGTACCCACTGGGGTATGGCCGTGGGTGAGTTGCAGGTCACAGGGAATACGGATGGACAGGTCATTGACTATCAATGGAGAAGTGGTGTTCTGGACGAGCAGATTACTGACGACCCCCAGATGGTGGAACTAATGAACCGTTATGGGGAGTAGCGGTCAGGCAGGTATCCGCTCGAAGCCCCTCGCACGGCTGCGAGGGGCTCTCGCTTGACTGGTAGCCCACTTGTGGCATAATTAGGGTCACGTGAGTGGAGAGGGAGAGCGGGGAGAGGAGGTGGATCGTGACAAAAGCAAACAAAGTTCTCTCCTATGGTAACTCTGCTGTCTCCTCTGACGACTCTCCTCTGGTCGTCTGCGACGGGTTGGTCAAGATCTACCGCGTGGCCGACCGGGAGGTAGTGGCCCTGCAGGGCCTGGAACTGACGGTGGACCCCGGAGAAATGCTGGCCATCGTCGGGCCATCGGGCGCGGGCAAGAGCACGCTGCTCAACGTCATCGGCGGACTCGACCGTCCCTCGGCCGGCCGGGTGCTGGTGGACGGCGCGAACCTGGCCGACTTCTCCGACGGAGCGCTCGACCACTACCGCCGCGAGCGGACGGGCTTCGTCTGGCAACTGCCGGGGCGCAACCTGGTCTCCTACCTGACGGCACGAGAGAACGTCGCGCTGCCGATGGTGGTTGCCCGCCTGCCGGCCCGCGTCCGGCGCCAGCGTGTCGCCGAACTACTGGAGGCGGTGGGCCTCAGCGACCGCGCCGACCACGTACCGGCCCGACTTTCGGGCGGGGAGCAGCAGCGGGTGGCCATCGCCATCGCCCTGGCCAACCGCCCCCGCCTGCTGCTGGCCGACGAGCCGACGGGGGAACTGGATTCGGCCACCGCCCGTGTCATCTACGAGACCTTCCGGCGGCTCAACGAAGCCCTCGGCCTGACGATCCTCATCGTCACCCACGATCCGGGGATCATCGGCTGGGTGGACCGGGTGGTGGCCATCCGCGACGGCAAGACGAGCACGGAGACGAGACAAATCCCAAAGCCCAAATCCCAAATCCCAGATCAAATTGAAGAAGTCCAGACGGAGGAGTTGGTGGTGCTGGACTCGGCGGGACGATTGCAGGTGCCGCGCGAATATCTCGAGGAATACGACATCGGCGACCGGGCGCGGCTGGAGCGGACGCCGGAGGGCATCCTGATCCGGCCGGCACAGGTGGGGAGACAAGGAGACAGGGAGACAAGGAGAGGGGAGAGAAGGTGACTGGTGCGCTGGTTCGCTGTGTCGGCGTGACCCGTGTCTACCAGGTGGGCGAACGGCAGGTCCTCGCGCTGCGCGGCGTGGACCTGGGCATCCCGGCCGGGGTCTTCGCCGCCGTCACCGGGCGCTCCGGGTCGGGCAAGACGACGCTGTTGAACCTCGTCGGTGGGCTGGACCGGCCCACCGCCGGTGAGGTCTACCTGGCAAGGCAGTCGCTGAGCGCGCTTTCGGAGCGCGAACTGACGGAGTTGCGCCGCCGTCAGATCGGCTTCGTCTTCCAGTCGTTCGCCCTGCTCCCCACCCTCTCAGCCTTCGATAACGTGGCGCTGCCGCTGCGCATCGTGGGGACAGAGGGACGGGAGCGGGATGCGCGGGTGTGGCATTGCCTGGAACTGGTGGGGCTGAAGGAGTGGGCCTGGCACCGGCCCTACGAATTATCCGGTGGGCAGCAGCAGCGGCTGGCCATCGCGCGGGCACTGGTGAACGAGCCCCCTCTCATCCTGGCCGACGAGCCGACCGGCGAACTGGACAGCGACACGACGCGGCAAATCTTTGACCTGTTCCGCCGTCTCGTCGCCGAGGGTGGGGTCACGGTGCTGGTCGCCACACACAATCCGTTGGTGAGTGAGTACGCTGGGCTGAGCCTCCCGTTGCGCGATGGCCGGGTGAAGGCTCCGCACCTGGAGTGAATTGTCGTTGTTGATCGGGGATGGGCTTGCGTTTCTCGTTATTGCCACTCATAGTCGATCCCATAGGCCGGGTATGCCTCCCCCACCACGCGCACGCGCAGTTCGGGGATCCCCACGAAGCGCATGAAGACCGTTGGCAAGAGCGCCTCCCCTTCCACGCGCACCCAGTTGGGACCGACGACAATACGCTGGATGATCACCTGGCCATGGGAGTTGTAGCTGCCGTAGTCGTGCGCGTTGTATACGGCCTGCTCCCAGGCCAACACCACCTGGTTGCTGGTGTAGAAGACCTCCCGGCTGACGCAGTGGCTGGCCGCGTGGGCGGCTGTGTCCGCTGCGACTTGTGCCCGGCGGTAGTTGGCGAACATCAGGCCGCCATCCACCACCAGCCCGATCAGGATGAACAGCAGGGGCAAGAACAGAGCCGTCTGGAACAGAACCTGCCCCTGTTCCCCCGGAAACTTGTGTCGCTTTTTCGTCTTCGCTCCTGTTCTCGTTTTCATCTTCATCGTAAGAACCCCCCTCATCTCGTAGCCGTGGGCGAGAGCTGCCTCCCCACTCGCACCTGTCTGCGTCCCCACGCTATCACCACTGGCTCTTGAACGTCTCCACCGCCAGGGCCGTCTGGCTGTCGATCACGGCGTCGCTGCCGGGAAAGAAAAGCGCCACTCCCGGCAAGCCGCTCAACCGCAGGTCGTAGCTCACCTGGCAAACCATCCTCGCCCCTCGCCCCCACGTGCCGTCGGTCCAGATGTGGACCGTGGTGCGGGAGGGATTGAGGCGAAAGCCCTGGAGCGTTTGCCAGGCCGCCACACGTCCCTGGTAGTATCTCTGGTTTTCATTGCTGACCGCCTCCACCGCCGAGGTGACGCAGTCGTAGCTGGCAGCGTCCACCGCCAGGCGGGTGTAGACCAACGGCCCGAACATGACGATGCCGATCATCATCACCAGGAACAGGAACAGCACCAGGGCTGTCTCGTAGAGCGCCTGTCCCTGCTCGTCGGTCATCAGCCTCCGTGCTGGGGTATCCATTGTTTTCCTCCTGCCTCGACTCGTCTCGATTCAAAGCCGCTGGCTCATTCCCACCCGCTGGGTGGCCCGCCGTAGAACTGCCACTTGCGCTGGAAGCTACCGACCTGTACCCAGAAGGTGGCAGAGCTCAGAAACGGCACGTCGAGGGTACGCTCCGCCTGGGCTTGCCCCTGCACGGCGCGGTGAGTAGGATCCGACCAGACGGTCAGCCCGGCCTGGTACTGGTCGGCGTTGAGCCGGCCGAGGGCGATGTGCCACCGTTCGTATGCCACCTGGCGCCCCTGTGTCAGATCTCCATATCGCGCACCGGCGGTGCGCACGCCGTCGTGGATGGCGCTGGACGCGACCGCCTGGTAGGGTAAGGGCGAGGCGCACCTTCCTGCCTTGCGGCAGGCGTGTTTCACTCGCCCTCCCCTCCGAACCCGCCGTGCCTCTTTCGAGGCAACGGGCTCTCCATTGGACTTTCCTCCCGTAGCGATTTCATATACGTTGGCGTGTCCTGATGACATTTCCTGCACAAGGTCTCCAGGTTATCCAGGTCATCCGTGCCACCGTGTTGCCGGGCGATTCTGTGATGAACGTCCAGCAATTCGGTACTGCCACATCGGACACACCGATACCCGTCCCGTTTGAGAACTTTCGTGCGTGTCTCTGCCCACTTCATCTTGTCGGGCGCGATGTTGACAACGCTCGGTTCCACAAACGGCGTGTCGAGTTCATTGATGATGGGGACTTCGATAGCAGTCAGGTACGGGTTCTTTGGGTTCTTCCGGCGGTACGGTCGCAACGGAATGTCAGAGTTTGGTGATGAAAATCATCTCACCGTTGCTCCCCTGCACACCCAGATTCCACCGATTGTATTGATCGGTGACTTCGCGGTGTCTGTACTGCCTGAGAATCCAGCGAACACCCTTTCCGTCGTGCTTGCTCTGAAGCCATATCAGCACGCGCTCGTTGATCCAGAAATCTAGCTTATGGGCCTCGTGCTTGAAGCTGACGTGCCGATAATAGTTACCCCATCCTCGAATGACCCGATTCAGGGACTTGAACCTCATTTCGGGGGTTACTGGGACTGGGAAGTTGACGAAATGACAGCGCGAGATCTGTTGAACCTGGTGTGTAGCAACCTGCTCCGCATGAAAGCCCGCGTGGCAATGACGGCCGTCGGTGTGGTCATCGGCACGGCAGCGGTGGTGGTTCTGATCTCACTGGCGGTCGGTTTGCAGCGCAGCGCCACCCAGGATCTGGGCTCCATCGGCGAGCTGACCGAGATCACCGTCTTCCCCGGCTGGTTCATCAGAAGCCTGGGCGGTGGAGCGGCGCCGGGCAGCAGTGGCGAGAAAGCAGTGCTGAACGACCGCACACTGGACGAGTTCCGTGACCTGCCCGGCGTGGTAGCCGTCACGCCCTGGGAATCGCTGGCGGGCGGTGGGAGACTACGGCTCAACCGGCTGGTAGGCGGCGCGCAGATCATAGGAGTTGACGCCAGGGAGATAGAAAAGCTGGAGTTCAAACTGGCCAGCGGAACAGCCCGCCTGGGGCGCTGGCAGGCGCTGGTCGGAGGGGCGGTAGCGGAGGGGTTCTACGATCCCTCGCCCGGCGTTTATCCTCGCACCGGATCGGCTCATCATTCCTGTTCTTGCCCAGCCGTCAGGAGCCGCCGGCGTGATCATGCGGGGAGTGGAAATCGGCCTGTCAATCGTGTAGCAACACGTAGTCCACGTTGACCTCTTCTATAACCAACCGGGCTTCGCCCGTCTCCACCTCCAAGAGCCATAACGCGTGCCTGGGACGTAGAAATACAACGTAGTTGTTTCCACCATCCGGCAACCAGCGAGGGAGGTGCTCGCTGCCCTTGCCACTCGTGAGTTGACGTCGCTCGCAGCCATCGCTGTTCATTAGCCACACGTGACTATCTGTACTCAAACGCTGAGTGGAGGCAAAGACTATCTGCGTGCCATCTACAGACCAGCGGGCACCAGCATCGCTCCAGCCCGCGGGGGTCAGGGATACAGGCACGGTGGCCGTGGGCCAGTCCAGCGTCCACAATTGCCCCACCGCGCCCTCCATTCCGGATGCGGTGCAAGGGGTGCGCGATCTGGCAGCCGAGACCGAGATCGAGGTCCGAGCGGTCAAGCTGGAGAGCAGTCAGCAGGTGCGGGATTCGGCGCCATCCGCCTATGGGGTATTCAACGTGGTGTACAATGGCGAGTTTGTGACGTATCATTACATTGACAGCAAGAAGAGAAAGCGGGCGTTTCTCACGCGCTTGAGTAAAGCAGGCGAATAAATGTAACGGGTGCGTTTCAAACGAGTTGGGGCGCAGTCGAGAGACCGGCCCCAGCGGGAGAGGTGTCTCGGCGTTGTGGAGGGGCATTCACCAGTCTGCATCAATCACCGGCAACATTCACCAGTATACGGCGGCTAAAGGCCGCCTTGCCAAAGGAGATCCATTCCCCCTGAGCGTTGAACTGGGCATGCCATGGGATCTGGAATGCTATTACTTGCAATTGGTGAGTGCCTGGCTCAGTCGGCGTTTGGATGATGAGCGGGAGCAAGAATGGTTCAGGAATTGTGGGATCCAATTTATAGTCGAATGCGCTTTGTAAATGATCATCCCAGAATATTCCAATTCTGACTGGCAGCGTGCTGGTATACGGCTGGGTGTTTTCAGTTTGTTGCTCATTGATGAAACACAATGCGATTCGATGCTCTGCATTAGGATCAAGTTCCAGGCGCTCGATCAATTGATCGGGCTGATGAGGCTGTACCACCTCAAAGCGAGACCTGAAACCACCAGCCGATATGGCTTGCTCCACATCTTGAAAGGCGGGCGTATCTTTAGGAATTTCGTTAATGCCCACCCAGAGATCGAAGCGTTGTTCCGAGAGAGAGCGTTGTTGATCCCAACGATAGTCGCTGTCCGTGGATGTAGAATTGGGATCAGTAATCAGCAGGATAGATAGATGGTGTAGCCCTTCCGACATGGGCGGCAACAAGAACTCGAACGCTTGCTCCGCTCCAACAGGCATACCGGGAATATAGTAGGCGGCCTGCTCCCCGGATGCGTCCTGGACGAGTAAAGGTTGGTAGTCCAACAGAAACACCAAGCCCAAACTGTGGGGAGTGTGAAAAACGTTGGAAACCAAGAGCCTACCGAGGGATGCCCGGTGTGCAGGCAGGCGAATTAAGCCTTTTGGGGAAACCGGCTCTCTATCTACTGACATAGTGAACTGGGCAAGCCAAGTACTCAAACGGCCTCCAACGGGAAACACAGTTTGCTTATCCTGCCATGCCTGCTGACTCTCAGTATTACTTAGAATCAAATCGCGCACTACTGATCCCTTGTTCAGTAGAACAATGGTGCCAGCATCGCTAACTTCAGTGGGTTTGTATGGTGAGACTTGAGAAGAATTGCGCCCATTCGTGCAGCTTGGCAGCATAATGCAGACGACCAACATGATGCAAAGTAAATGGAAGATCACCTTGTTGGACATTGGACAAGATCTCGAGAGAAAAGGAAAGCCTGGTTCTCTCTTCCTATAACTACGGAGAAAGAACCAGACAAGGACTTTGTGATTTTAAAAGTTATGATAGACGTATTCGGTGGCACTGGTCGACCCGCCAGCAGACCAATAGACGGTGGCGTCGGCTTGAGCGGTCACCTGTCCGGAGACATAGTAGTAGTCAGTGTAAGTTGTGCACTCACCAGTGCCACTAGCGAAGCAATTGGAAGTTGGAGAAGACCACCCGTATTTCTTCAGAGTGGCGTAAGCCCACGCATGACTTGTGCCTGAAACCAGGTCGATTTTGGATCCCGCCCGAGCGTACCATGACCACCCTTGCTTAAAATAGTTCATAATCGCTGTTTGAACAGCATACCCACCACCCGGGCCAGATAAACCGCCCCTTGGACTCGCAGTCACAGTATAGACACGTACATCGGGGGGTGGGGGTGGCGCGGGTTGTGGCTCCTTGCCCCCATCCAACTGCACCTCCGGCGGTGGTTTCTGAGCCAACACTACACCAGGCCAGGCACTCGACAACAGCACCAGCAACACGAACACCGAAACCAACTTGCGCATTTTGCACCTCCTATAGTTTGAATACTCTGTTCTCTCCAACGGCAAGTTTACTCTACCACTGTGCTTACCAGGAATCAAAGCCATCGCTGGCATGCCGCAAGCGGCTGGTTGCCAAGATCAGCGCCCCTGTTTCACTACGATTTGAGACGCAAGCTCTTGGATCGTTTCAATTGGCAGATCACTTGCCACAGTGATTATGAGGTCATCTTTCACTATGACAAGCCGGTTGGGTGTCTCACCTGGCTTGTCGGTGGATATCCAGGCCAAGGAGCCATCAGCCAATTGGATGGTTTCATCTCCCAGAACCCAAGACTCCCGAGCAGCCTCGGGGGATGGTCTGGCAGTAGTCACTAGAATGATGTGCCCGGAGCCCGAGTAACGCACACTAGCCAGCACAAAGAACTCCACCGAGTCTGATGATGACCAGTCGTCGGTGTTAGGGAAGTTCACCGCCAGCGACTGGGCAAGTCCACTGGGTGGCTGCGCGAGGTAGGCAACGGGGCGATCATCGGGCGCTGATATCGGAGTGTCGACCACGTCAGCCGGCAGTTGCTCATATCCTTCCGAACTTGGAGGAGCGAGCAGTGGAATCGGGGCAACAGGGCGGGCCAACCGCTCTGGATCCTGCACGGCTGTGAACAACCCGGATGCTCGGACTACGACAGCCCCCAGCCCCAGGAGCAAGATCAAACTCAATAGGCTCAACATTCTAAACCTAGCTGTTCCTAGCATGTCAGCCTCCTTAAACACTTCAGTCATAACCTAGTACTCGGCCACGAAAATTTTGATATGTAGACTGGTTTACGCGCTGTTTTCGTCAAGTTCAACGTTGAATGAGATTTGGCCCTTAAACCCTACAAAATGAGCAGTTTTAGCCAATTTAGACGCTTTTCTGTGAACTTTTTGGCGGCTTTCATGGTTTTTCTTCAAAGTCTCACTCGAAAGAATCAGCACCTCGGCTCGCACAATATAGGTTTCAACATATCAAAACTTTTGTGGTGAGGTACTAGGGCAGGTTGCCCCCCCAACCATACAGCACGCCGACCAGTATGCCGGGCAGCAGGTCGCCGGGCTCTGATGATTCGCCGGCGACCCAGAGGCCAAGATGACCCTCCGCGCTGAGGTGCTCCAGGATCGGCGTCTCGCCGTCCAGCCAGCCGACAGGCCAATCCACGGCGTTGGCGCGCTCAGACATCATCACACCCTGCTCGGTGGGCGGCACGCTCACCATTACTGTCCGCCCGCCAGTGAAACGCGGCTGGTCGTGGCCCTCCACCTCAACGTAGGCCAGATGGCTGCCGTCGGGGCTGAAGCGCGCACCGGCTACCCAGTCGCTGTTGCCATCGGATACGTACCTCTCATCGCTGCTATCCAGATCGCGCACATAGAGCACGCCATCCTCGTGGTGATAGGCCAGCCAGCGGCCGGCGGGCGAGACGTCGGACACACAGAACCCGCAGTCAGACCATTCGTCCAAGGGGATGATCTTACTGACCTGGTCTGTCCCGACGTCGAGCCGGTAGAGGTTGGCGTAGCGGCCCTGGAAAGCCGGTAGCACAGCGCCGTTCCCCTCAATCAGCAACTGGCGGGCGAAGAAGAGCGCGTCGCTGCTGGGGGTCCAGGCCACCGGCC
>Ga0209614_1001956_pt1 | contig 14358 bp, 18 predicted proteins | sample BlaSprsedimmetaG_FD_185484 | JGI IMG/M metagenome (GOLD analysis project Ga0209614, IMG submission 185484) | Hot spring sediment bacterial and archeal communities from California, USA to study Microbial Dark Matter (Phase II) - Blank Spring... ... | reverse complement strand
CGCGACTCGAGGTCGCGCAGCATCTGGTTGATCAGGCTCATGCGACCCACCCCCCGACCAGCCAGGCACCCACGGTAAAGGCCGCTACCGCGGCGCTGGCATACAGCCAGGACCGGCCGCGGCCGGGGGGTGCGGCCGCACCCTCGGTGTCGGCGGCGGCCTGGCGCACGTGCGCGGTATCGACCTGGCGCGCGCCCTGGCCGAAGGCGGCCATCAGCGATTTGTGGCTGAGCACGTTGATCAGTCGCGGGATACCCTGGCTCGCCTCGTACACGGCGCGCAGGGCGCGGTCGTGAAACAGGCCGCCGCCCTGGTGCCCGGCCACCAGCAGGCGATGGCGCACGTACTCACCCACGCCCTCGCGGTCCATGGGCGTGAGCCGGTAGGCGAAGGTAATGCGCTGGCGCAACTGGCGAAACCGGGTCTCGGCGAGGCGCTCGTCGAGCTCGGGCTGGCCGAACAGCACCACCTGCAGGAGCTTGGTCTTTTCGGTCTCGAGGTTGGTGAGCAGGCGCAGCGCCTCCAGGCTCTCGTCCGGCAGGGCCTGGGCCTCGTCCAGGCACAGCACCACCTGCTGGCCGGCACCGGCCAGCTCGATCAGGCGCCGGTAGATGCGGCTGGTGAGGGCATGCGCGTCCTCGGCCGGGTCCACCGCGAGGCCCAGCTCGGCGGCCAGGGCACGGCGCAGGGCCTGCGGATCGAGGTAGGGATTGGGTACGTAGGCGGTGACGAAGCCTTGGCCCAGGGTGTTGAGCAGCTTGCGACAGATCAGGGTCTTGCCGGTCCCGACCTCGCCGGTGACCTTGATGAAGCCCTCTCGCGACTTGAGCGCGACCAGCAGCACGTTGAGCGCCTCCTGGTGCGCCCGGTAGCCGTAGAAGAACTCGGTGTCGGGCGTGAGCGAGAAGGGGGTTTCCCGCAGGCCGTAGAACTGCTCGTACATCGGCGGCTCGCCCCGCGCGCCTAGCGCGGCGCCTCCCGCTGCAGCTGCTGCATGCGCTGCGATGTGTTGCGCAGCTGCTCCTGCCAGACACGGTCGCCATCCACGACCACGGGGCGCAGCAGGATGACGAGCTCGGTCTTGTGCTTGACCTGCCGGGTATGGCGGAACAGGCCGCCCATCAACGGCAGATCGCCAAGCACCGGCGTCTTGGCGGTGCGATCCTCCACCGACTCCTGCATCAGGCCGCCGATCACCACGATCTGACCGCTCTGCGCGCGGATGATGCTGTCGGACTCGCGTACCTTGCTGAAGGCAAGCGGCAGGCTGAGGTTCTGCGCGCCGATGATGATCTCCTTCTCCTGGTCGCGCACCTCGCTCACCGTGGGATGGATGTGCAGGGTGACCTGGCCGTCCACGCCGATCTGCGGCGTCACGTCCAGGGCGATGCCGGAAAAGAACGGGGTGAGGGTCACGCTCGGCGAGGTGGTGGTGGCGGTGCCGGTGGTGGTGGTGGTCTCGATGTCGGTGACGAAGTATTCGTCGGTGCCGACCTTGATCACGGCCTTCTGGTTGTTCACCGTGGACACGCGCGGACTGGACAGCACCTGCACGTCGCCCTGGGATTCCAGCAGCTCGATGAAGGCCGTGAAGTCGCCGGCCTGCAGGGCCATGGTGAACACGCCGCCGAAGGCCGAGGTCAGAGCGCTGCTGACCATGCTGAGGTTGTTCGGGTCGAGGTTGCCGGTCTGCCCGGCGATCTCCGAGACGCCGCCGTTTTCGGTGCCGAAGATGGTGCCGCCGCCGGTCTGGCCGAGGAGGATGGAGTCACCACTGCTGTTCTCACCCAGCCCGGCCCAGTTGATGCCCGCCTGGAAGCCCTCGCTGAGCGTGACCTCGAGGATCTTGGCCTCCAGGATCACCTGGCGCTGCAGCGTGCCCTGGGCGCCGGCGAGGAATTCCTCCACCTCGCGCAGTTCGGAGGGCATGGCGCGCACCACCACCATGTTGGCCTGGGGGCTCACGATCACGCTGCGACCCTCCGCCTCCCCGACCAGGGTGCGGATGGTATGACCCAGTTCGCTCCAGACGTCGGAGGCGGAACTGGTCTTCACGCGGCTGCCGAAGGATTCCACCACCTGGTCGCCGCCACCGGTGACGACCGCGCTGCCGGTATCGCGGGCGTTGCCGCCCTCGGTGAGCTGGCCGCTGCTGATGCGGGTATTGGACTCGCCGAGGCGCTGCAGGTGCAGGTAGTCCACATAGAAGATGCGGGACTGCAGGCGCGCGGGCATGACGATGAAGCCCGTGCCCGCGGCCTCGTACTCGTAGCCGTAGACCCGGCGCACCAGCTCCATCACCTCGGGTACGGTGACACGGGTCAGCGTCAGGCTGATGCTGCCTTCCACGTCCGGGTGCACCATCATGTTGTGCGGCGTGCCCTTGACCAGGCTCATGAAGAAGGCGCGCGCGGGAGCCTGGTTGACGTCGATGTCGAAACGCGGCTCGGTCGGCGCGCGGGCGGGCAGACCGGTGGCCATGGGCGGCAGCAGTTCGTCGGCCACCGACGGCGGCGGGGCCACCGGGGCCGGGACGGCGGCAACCGCCCGATCCAGTTCGTCGACGAGCTGCTGGCGGGGCGTATCCGCCGTCTCCGTCGGCTTCACGGGGGCCTGTTCGCAGCCCGCGAGCAGGGCGGCCAGGGCCAGCAGGCCGGGGATTACCAGTCGTTTGGACGTCATCGCTTAACGCGCACCTTTCTTGATCTCGTAAACCGGAAGTCGCAGGGTGATCTCACCCTGCGCCGTGGCCAGACGCACGCTGCTCTGGCGGATGTCGAGTACCCGGGCGCCCTGGACGGCATCGCCCACGGCGACCACCTGCCCGTTCACCACGGCGCTGCGCTGACCGCCGCTGACGGCAGTGGAATGCAGCGTCCAGTGCATGGCGGTGGCCGGCGCCGCCACGGCGCTGGCCGGCGGGCGCATGGGGTCGCGGATGTCCTCGCCGGCGGCCACCAGCGGCAGCGCCGCCAGGGCCAGCAGGGCGACGATGAAACGTTGGCTAGACACCGATCCAGGCCTCGCTCAGGCTGAGGGTGTAAAGGCGCAGGCGTATGCGCGCCTGCGGGTAGGTGTCCGTCTCCAGGGCCAGCTCGTCCCAGAACAGTTTCCACGGCAGACCCTCCAGCGCACGCGCATACTCGAGCACGCCGTGATAGCTGCCGCGCAGTTCCACGGCGAGGCCGTGGCGGTAGATGCGAGGGGCGTCCTCGGCGACATCCCCGCGCTCGACCAGGCCTTCGACCACGGTGGCCGCCTCGCTCTGCACGGCCACCAGCTCAAGGCCGCGGGTACGGATCACCAGGTCCTCCACCACGCGCGCCATCTGCGCTGGCGAGATGAACTCCAGGGTGCGGTCACGCAACTGCGCGTCGACCCCAATGATCTGCTCCTGCAGGTGGGCCAGGGTGCGACGGTTGTCCTCGTCGGGATCGGCGGCGGCGCGGCGCGCCAGCTCGTCGAGCTGTATTTGCAGTTCGCGAACCTGGGTGTCGCTGCGCTCGACCTGGCGCTGGACCTCCGCCAGGTGCTGCTGGGCCGGCGTGACCAGGAGGCTAAGCATCAGCCCGCCCAGGATGACCACGGCGGCGGCGAACACCAGCACGCGCTCGCGCGTCTGCAGGCCGTCGATGCGGGCCATGAGTGCGAGGAGGCGTGCCTTCATCGGCGGGCCTCCTGCAGGCAGTCGTCGGCATCGCAATGCGTGCTGACCACGAAATCGAGGCGGCCCCCGGCCGCCGGCTCCGGTCGGCGCAGCCAGAAGGTCCCGAACTCTCGGCCGACGTACGCGGGCTCGGCGGCCAGCGCCTGCAGGTAGGCGGGCAGCTCGCGGGCATCGAGGGTGGCGCCCTGCAGGCGCAGGCCGGCCCCGCCGCGGCTGAAGGCGATATGCGTGAGCCACAGGCCATCTCGCTGGTGTCGGCCGAGGCCCGCCAGGGCGGCGGAAAAGCCCTCGGTGTTGCCCTGGCTCTCGCCCGAGACCATGGCGAGCAGGCGGCGCTTGAGGCGGAGCTCGCGCTCGAGACGCTGCACCTGCTGTTCCAGTACCGGGCTCTTCACGCGCTGGGCCAGCTGTTCGCTGACACGGGAGACCTCCACCTGCTGCCGCGCCAGGCGTTCGCGCTGCTCGGCCAGCGCCTGTTCCGCGCCCCAGGTACGGACGGCGAGTCCGGCCCAGAGCAACAGCAACAGCAACAGCAGGCCGGCGAGCAGGGCCAGCATGGTGCGGGCCGGCAGGATCAGGCTCACCGGCCGCAGGGCGTCGCGGTAGAGGTTGATCTCCTGCCTCATGCCCCACCTCCGGTCGGCAGGCGCAGTGCGCCGCCCAGGGCGATGATGCCGGGGGCCGTGATACCCGACGCGGTATCCAGGCCGACCAGGGTATCGGTGGAAAGCACCTCGGCCGACAGGCCCAGGCTGCTGCCGACCTGGGTCGCCAGCGCATCGACCCCGGACAGGGCCGGGGCCAGCAGCAGGCGTCGTGCGGCTTCCAGGCCGAAGTGGCGCTCGAAATAGTCCAGGGTGCGCTGCACCTCGAGCGCGACCCGCTCGCAGAAGGCCTCGGCGGAACCCGCCACGGCGAGGTTGCCGTCGACAGCGGGGGCGAGTGCGTCGCGGACCTCGTCCAGGCCGTAGTCGACCCCGCGCGCGACATACAGCCGTTCGCCCCGCGTAATGAGGATCAGGCCACGGTGGTTGGCGAGATAGAGGGTGACCAGGGTCTCGTCCGGCCCGCCGAGGCGCGCGAGCAGATTGCGCAGCGCCAGCTCTGCGATGTCGATGCGATCGGGCCGCAGGCCGGCGGCCTCGATCAGGTCCAGCCGCTGGCGCAGCAGCCCCTGGCGGGCGGCCACCACCATCACGGCCGGTGCCCGCCCGCGCTGGGACTGGCCCGGGACCTCGAAGACATCGATGATGGCCTCGTCCAGCGGGTAGTCGAGCAGATCGCGTACCCGCCAGCGCGCTGCGGCGACGAGCTCATCGGGCTCGACCGGCGGCCGGTCGATCTGAAAGGTCTGGTATTCGCCCGGGGAGAGCGTGAGGGTGCAGGGCGTGTTGCGCAGATGCAGTTCGCCCACGGCCTGACCGAGGGCATCGGCCAGCGTCCTTTGGGGGGTCATCTCCAGGGTACGCAGCGCCGCCGCCAGCGGCCTCGCGGCCCCCGACATCGGCAGGTGGACCAGCGCGGCCACCTGCGCATCCATGCTCAGTCCGACCCGGTTCACGGGCCGCGCACTACCCTGGAGGCGAGCCAGAAGCGAACGCCCCATCTTCAATCCCGTCTTGCATCGTCCAGAACCGTGAAGAAGATCACGGTCTAACTATGTTTTTTATGATGGTTATGGCGGTGAACGATATCGAAGTCGGGTGAAATAATCAATATAAGGAATTCACAAACAATGTGAAATCTGATTCGGATCAGCCGCAGGCGCGCGTGTTGTCGTTGAGCCGCAGCGTGCCGGTGAGCTGGGCGACGCTGGTCAGGTTGTGGCGCTCCAGGTAGCGGCGGACGCCGGCATTGATCTTCTTGCACACCAACGGGTCATAGAACAGCGCGGTACCCACGCCCACGGTCGTCGCCCCGGCAATGAGGAACTCGATGGCGTCCTCGGCGGTAAGCACGCCGCCCTGGCCGATGATGGGGATGCCATGCGCACGCGCCACCTGGTGGACCTGGTGCACCTTGAGCAGGGCGATGGGCTTGATGGCCGGACCCGAGAGCCCGCCCTGGTTGTTGCCGATGACGGGCGCGCGCGACTCGATGTCGATGGCCATGCCCATCAGGGTGTTGATCACGGCGAAGCCGTCGGTGCCGGCCTCGATGCAGCGCCGGGCGTTCTCGGCGATGTCGGTCTGGTTGGGCGAGAGCTTGGTGATGAGCGGCTTGCCGGTCGCCTTGCGGCAGGCCTCGACCACGCGCGCGGACATATCCGGGTTATTGCCGAAGGCCACCCCGCCTTCCTTCACGTTCGGGCAAGAGATGTTGATCTCGATGGCGTCGATGGGCGAGTCGTCGAACAGCCGGGTGACCTCGTAGTACTCCTCCACCGTGGAGCCCGAGACGTTGGCGATGAAACGCGTCTCGTCGAAGTTCAGGGTCGGCAGGATCTCGTTCACCACGTGGTGGGTGCCCGGGTTCTGCAGGCCGATGGCGTTGAGCATGCCGTCCGGCGTCTCGTAGACGCGGTGCGGGCGGTTGCCCAGGCGCGGCTCCAGGGTGGTGCCCTTGAGGCAGACGGCGCCGACGTCGCGGTTGGAAAAGCCCTCCACGCGCGTATATTCTTCGCCGAACCCCACGCAGCCCGACAGCAGCACCAGCGGGCTATTCAGTTGCAGACCGCAGAACTCGACCGCGAGCGGGTTCGTGTTGCGGGACAGGTCATCCGCCATGTTTCACGTCATCCTCTATCAACCGGAAATCCCCCCGAACACGGGGAACATTATGCGCCTGTGCGCGAATACGGGCAGCCAGCTTCACCTGGTGCGCCCGCTGGGTTTCGACCTCGATGACAGCAAGCTGCGCCGCGCCGGGCTCGACTACCGCGAGTGGGCGCGCGTGGCCGTGCACGACGACTTCGCCGCCTGCCGCACCAGGATCGGCGCGGCCCGCGTGTTCGCCTGTTCCACCCGCGGCACGGCGACCTACACGACCCCCGCCTACCGTCCGGGCGACGCCTTCCTGTTCGGCCCCGAGACCCGCGGCCTGCCGGAGGCGCTCCTGGACCACGGCCCCGAGGCGCCCGCGATTCGCATTCCCATGGTGCCGGGCAACCGCAGCCTCAACCTCTCCAACGCGGCCGCGGTCATCGTCTTCGAGGCCTGGCGCCAGCAGGGGTTTGCCGGGGCGTAGTCCGGCCTACACCATTTCCGGCTTGAGGTCGCGCCCGAGCAACTCAGCCACGGCCCGCCCCGGGGCGTGGCCCTCATAGAGGATGCGATGCACCTGCTGGCAGATCGGCATCTCCACGTCGAGCTCACTGGCCTTGCGCATCACCACCCGCGCACTCTTGGCCCCCTCCACCACCTGGCCGATCTCGGCCACGGCAGCGTCGAAGTCCTTGCCGGCGCCGAGCGCCAGGCCCAGGCGCCGGTTGCGCGACTGGTCGTCGGTGCAGGTCAGCACCAGGTCGCCGAGCCCCGACAGTCCCATCAGGGTCTCTCGCTGGGCCCCGGCGCGGTCGCCTAGGCGCATCAGCTCGGCCAGCCCGCGGGTGATGATGGCCGCGCGCGCGTTCGCGCCGAAGCCCAGCCCATCCGAGATGCCCGCGGCGACGGCCAGGACATTCTTCAGCGCGCCGCCGAGTTCCACGCCGGCGATGTCTTCACTGGTATAGACCCGAAAGGTATCGCTGTGAAACCAGGTGACCACTTCGTCGACGAAGCCCGCGTGGCGCGAGGCGACGGTCACGGCGGTGGGCAGGCCGCGCGCCACCTCCCTGGCGAACGAGGGCCCGGAGATCACGCCGCAGGGGACCTCGGGCCCGATCTCCTCGGCCACGATCTCATGCAGGAACTTGCCGGTCTCGGTCTCCAGGCCCTTGGTCGCCCACACCAGGCGGATACCCGGGTGCAGGTGCGGCACCACGTCGCGCAGGAAGTGGCGAAACCCTTCGCTCGGCACCACCACCAGCAGCCGGTCCGCCTGGTCCAGCGTCCCGGCGAGGTCGCCGGTGGGCTCGAGTCCATCCGGTAGGGGCACGCCCGGCAGGTAGCGGGCGTTGCAGCGCTCGGCGCGCATGCGTGCCATCTTCTCCGCGTCACGCCCCCACAGCAGGGTGCGGTAGCCGTTGCGCGCGAGCTGGATGGCCAGCGCCGTCCCCCAGGAGCCGGCGCCGAACACGGCGATGGTGCATTCGCGATCCGTGCCGCTCACGCCCGCCCCCTCAGTGCGAAGCCTGCGCCGCCGCCTGTTCCTGCGCGCGCTTGACGTGCTGGGCGAACAGGGCGTCGAAGTTGATCGGCTGTAGCACCAGTTCGGGGAAGCCGCCCTTCTGCACCAGGTTGGCGATGGCCTCGCGGGCATAGGGGAAGAGAGTGGCCGGGGCCAGGCTGCCCAGCAGCGGGCCTTTCTGCTCGTCGCTGTAGTTACGCACCAGGAAGATGCCGGCCTGCTTGATCTCGACCAGGTAGGCGGTAGTCTCGCCGTTCTTTACGGTGACGGTGATGTTGAGTACCACCTCGTGGTTGTCGTCCTCCAGCGGGCGGACCTCGGTGGTGAGCTGTACCTGGTGTTCGGGCTTCCACTCGGCCAGGTAGACGGCCGGGGCGTTGGGCGACTCGAAGGAGACGTCCTTGAGGTAGATCTTCTGCAGGCCGAAGGCGGGGGCCTGCTCGCTGCCGGCGGCAGCCGGGGTCTGGTCCTGATCGGTCATGGTGATTCTCTATGGGTACGTGACGGGATGAACGGCGCGCACGGCACACCGGCGAATGGCGAGAATGATAGGGACTGGTCCGGCGGGGATCAAATGCGCTGCCGCTACAGGGACTGGCGCACCCAGTCGGCCAGGCGCCGCACATCCATGGCCCCGGACACGCGCGCGGCCTCGCGCCCGCCCCTGAACAGGATCAGCGTGGGTATGCCGCGGATGCCGAAGGGGGCGGCACCGTCGGGATGATCCTCGGTATTGAGCTTGAGGCAACGCAGGTGCGGCTCGAACTGCCCGGCCACCTGGGCGAAGGCCGGGGCCATCATGCGGCACGGTGCGCACCAGGGGGCCCAGAAGTCCACCAGCACCGGGAGATCGCTGCGACCGATCTGGGTCTGGAGGCCGGCGGCGTCCACCTCGGCCGGGCGGCCGGTAAAGAGGGGTTGCTTGCAGGCGCCACAGGTCGGGGCAGCGGCGAGGCGGTCAGCCGGCACGCGATTGGTCCGGCCGCAGTGCGGGCAGACGACGTGCAGCGGCTCGCTCATCCCGCGGCGTCCCGTCCCAGCAGGCCGTCCAGCTCGCCGGCACGATCCAGCGCGGCCATGTCGTCGAAACCGCCCACGTGGAAGTCACCGATGAAGATCTGCGGCACGCTGGTGCGGCCGCTGCGCGCTTCCATCTCGCCGCGACGCCCCGGCTCCTTGTCCACGCGCACTTCCTCGTAGTTCACGCCCTTCTTCTCGAACAGCTGGCGCGCCCACATGCAGTAGGGGCAGAAGGCCGTGGCGTACATCACCACCTTGGGCTGGGCACTCATTTCTTTTTTTTCAGCGGCAGATTCGCCTGGCTCCAGGCCATCACACCGCCCTTGAGGTTGTGAACGTTCTCGAAGCCGGCCTTGGTGAGGATGGAGCAGGCCGAGGCCGAGCGGTTCCCGCTGCGGCAATAGGCGATGACCGGCTTGCCCTTGCTGCCCGAGATCTCGTCGATGCGTTTGGCGAGTACGCCCAGCGGAATGTGCTTGGCGCCCTCGATGAAGCCCTGGCGCACCTCGTTGTCTTCGCGCACGTCGAGGATCAGGGCATCCCCCTGGTTCATGAGGCGAACGGCGTCATTGGGCGTGATGATCTGGTAGCCGACCGTGAAACGGCGCAGCTCGGTCCAGATCAGCATGGCGATCACGGCCGCGAGGGCCAGGAAGAGCAGGGGATGATTACTTATGAATTCGAGGTACTGGTCCATGTGCGATACCGCTTCGGGCCTGGGTTGTGATCGTGGCCGACAGGCGCGATGGCCGTGCCGGACGGGGGATCATACCGCGTCTGGCCGGTTTAAGGGAGGCGCCGGCTCAGCCCTGGGTGCAGAACACTTCCTGCATCATGCCGATCAGGCGCAGCGTGCGTGCGTCGCCAACACGGTAGTAGACACGGTTGGCGTCCTTGCGCGAAGCGAGGATGCCCTTGTCGCGCAGGATGGCCAGGTGCTGGGAGATGTTGCTCTGCGAGGTCCCGACGTTTTCCACGATCTCCTGTACACTGACCTCGCGCTCGCCGAGGGTGCAGAGGATCTTCAGACGCAGGGGATGGGACATGGCCTTGAGCGAACGGGACGCGCGCTCGATGTCCTCTTCGCGAGTCATCAGTTGGGGCGTTAAAGTGGTCAAGATCGCGGCCTCGGTCATGAAACGGAACACATGTAAATTAGCAATGCATTATACAATAATACGTTGAGCCATCAGAAGGGAAGCGCCCGATGTCCTGTTCGACTTTCCAAGTTGCTGTGCCGGCGGGCTAAAATGCGCCTAGCCCATGATTATGGACGCGTTCGCGTGACTCCCCGACTGCTTGGCCACATTCTGCCGTTTTTGCTCGCCGTCCTGCTGGCCCCGCCGGCGCTGGCCGATGAGCAGGCGAAGGCGGCCCAACGGCTCAAGGCGCTGCAGACCGAGATCACCCGCGTGCAGGAACGCCTGGAGTCCGCGCGCGGCAAACAGGGCAAGCTGGAACGCGAGCTGCGCCGCATCGAAGGCGAGATTGGGCGCGGCAGCCGGGAGCTGCGGGACATCGACGCGCAGCTCGCCCGCACCCAGGCGCGGCTGGACGGCCTGCGTGCCACCCGCCGGGACCAGCTCGATGCGCTGGCCGAACAGCGCGACCTGCTCGCGCGCCAGGTTCGCGCGGCCTATGCGGGCGGGCGCCAGGCGCAGATCAAGCTGCTGCTAAATCAGGAAGACCCGGCGGCAGTCGGCCGGGTGCTCGCCTACTACGAATTCCTGCAGACGGCCCGGCTCGAGCGCATCGATGCCGTGGAATCCACGCTCACGGACCTGCGGCGCACCGAGGCCGAGATCGACCAGCAGACACAGGCGCTGGAAGCGGCGCGTAAGACGCAGCAACAGCGACAGGACGCGCTGCTGGCGGGCAAGCAGGAGCGCGGCGAGGTGCTGGCCAAACTGCGGGCCGAGATCCTTTCCAGCGACCAGCGTCTGACGTCGCTGCGCGAGGACGAGGAGCAGCTCAAGGCCCTGCTGGCGAAGCTGGCACGTGTACTGGAGGACATTCCGAACGACGGCGTCATGCGCCCGTTCACCACGCTCAAGGGGCGCCTGCCCTGGCCGGCCGACGGCCAGATCAAGGCGCGCTTCGGCGAGGAGCGCGGTCACACCGGCGCCAGCCTGCGCTGGCAGGGCGTGCTGATCACCGCGCCCGAGGGGCGCCAGGTGCGGGCCATCTCCCACGGGCGCGTCGCCTTCGCCGACTGGATGCGCGGCTTCGGCCTGCTGGTCATCGTCGATCATGGCGACGGCTACATGAGCCTGTACGGGTACAACCAGAGCCTGTACGCCTCGGTCGGCGACTGGGTGGAGCCCGGCCAGGTGATCGGCGCGGCGGGCCGTAGCGGCGGCCATGACACGGCCGGCGTCTACTTCGAGATCCGCCACCAGGGCAAGCCGGTGAATCCCGCGCAGTGGTGCAGCCAGTCAGTCGCGGCGCAGACGAATTAATTCATGCCGGGTTGGTCCAATGCCATTGAATGCTAAGATACCACCCTCAGGGCGCGAAACCCCCGCCACGTTTCTGGAGAGATTGATGAAAGCCAAATACCGCCTTGGATTCGGCCTGCTCATGGGCCTGCTGCTGGGTGTGTCGCTGAGCATGACGCTCAGCGTGTTCGCCGAGCGCGACACGCGCGCCGCCACGCAGCCGGATGCCCTGCCGCTGGAAGAGTTGCGCAAGCTGACCGAGGTCTACGGTCGCATCAAGCGCGATTACGTCGAGGACGTCGACGACAAGGAACTGCTGGAGAACGCCATCCGCGGCATGCTCACGGGGCTGGATCCGCACTCCGATTACCTCGGCGAGGAAGAGTTCAAGGAGCTGCAGATTGGCACCTCCGGCGAGTTCGGCGGGCTGGGCATCGAAGTGGGCATGGAAGACGGCTTCGTCAAGGTGATCGCGCCCATCGACGACACCCCGGCGCAGCGCGCCGGGGTGCGCGCCGGCGACCTGATCATCCGTCTGGACGACAAGCCGGTGAAGGGCATGTCGCTCAACGAGGCGGTGAAGCTGATGCGCGGCAAGAAGGGCACCTCCATCACCCTGACCATCGTGCGCGAAGGGGCCGACAGGCCGCTGGAGATCAGCATCAAGCGCGACATCATCCAGGTGAAGAGCGTCAAGAGCCACAGCCTGGAGCCGGGCTTCGGCTACCTGCGCATCACCAACTTCCAGTCGCGCACCACGCGGGACCTGGTGGATGCGGTGCAGAAACTGAAGGCCGAGAGCGACGGTCGCCTCAAGGGTCTGGTGCTCGACCTGCGCAACAACCCGGGCGGCGTGCTCAACGGCGCCGTGGGCGTCTCCGACGCCTTCCTCGAGTCGGGCCTCATCGTCTACACCGAGGGCCGCATCGAGGATTCCAGGCTGCGCTATTCGGCCAGCCCGGGTGACGTCGCCGACGGCGCCCCGATCGTTGTGCTGGTGAACGAGGGTTCCGCGTCGGCCTCCGAGATCGTGGCGGGTGCTCTGCAGGATCACGAGCGCGCGCTCATCATGGGCACCAAGACCTTCGGCAAGGGATCGGTACAGACGATCCTGCAGCTGACGCAGGACACTGCCCTCAAACTGACGACGGCACGCTACTACACGCCCAACGGTCGCTCGATCCAGGCCGACGGCATCAAGCCGGACATCATCGTGGAGCCGCTGCGCGTGGCAGAGTCCGAAGGTGGCGGTTTCCGGCCCCTGACGGAGGCGGACCTCTCGCGTCACCTGGAGAACGGGCAGAAGACGCCCGAGGGCGAAGAGGCAGTCAAGAAGACCGAAGAGCAGCCGCTGGCGCAGCGCGACTACCAGCTGTTCGAGGCGCTTAACCTGCTCAAGGGCCTGAGTATCGTGAAGCAGCGAGGCTGACACGATGCGGCCGATGCAGTGGCTGATGCTGCTGTTCGCTGCCCTCGGCGCGGGCGCGTCGGTGGCCGACGAGCCGCCCCATCAGCACCCGGTTATCGCGCTCATCCTCGATGACCTGGGTTACCAGCGCGAGGCGGGGCTGCGCAGCCTGGCGCTGCCGGGTCCGGTCACCTACGCGGTGTTGCCGGACACCCCGTTCGCGGCGCAGATCGCCACCATGGCCCATGAACGCGGCAAGGAAGTGATGCTGCACCTGCCGATGCAGGCGGTACATGAACGGCCACTGGGTCCGGGCGGGGTGACCATGGACATGTCGGAACAGGCGGTGAAGCGCGCGCTGGAGACAGGACTGGCCGCGGTGCCGCACGTGCGGGGCGTCAACAACCACATGGGCAGCCTGCTCACGCGGCATCCCGGGCACATGGACTGGCTGATGCAGGTGCTGGCCGATCGCGGCGATCTGTACTTCGTCGACAGCCGTACCACGGCCGAGTCGGTGGCAATGCGCGTGGCGCTGGAGCGGCGCGTGCCGACGGTGGATCGCGACGTGTTTCTCGATAGCGAGCCCGATGATGCGGCCTTTGTGGAACGCCAGTTCGACCACCTGATTCAGGTCGCCCTGCGCCGGGGCGTGGCCGTCGGCATCGGTCACCCCTACGGGGCGACGCTTGAGGTGCTGGAGGCCCGGCTGGGCGAGCTCGATGCCCTGGGCATCGAACTGGTGCCGGTTAGCGAGCTGCTCGACATTCGTGATAGGAGGCAGGTATGGCAAGCGTCCTTGTCCCCCTCGCCGACGGCTGCGAGGAACTAGAAGCCGTCACGATCATTGACCTCCTGCGCCGCGCCGGCATCGAGGTCGTCACGGCGGGGCTGGTGGCCGGACCGGTGACGGCCTCGCGCGGTACGGTGCTGATGCCGGACGCGGAACTGGACGCGGTGCTCGGGCGCGAGTTCGACATGGTGGTGCTGCCCGGCGGACAGCCGGGATCGGATCACCTCGAGGCGGACCCCCGCATCCAGACCCTGGTACGGCAGATGGCGGCTACCGGGCGGTATGTCGGCGCGATCTGTGCGGCACCCAAGGTACTGGCCAGCGCGGGGCTGCTCCAGGGACGTCGGGCGACCAGCTTCCCGGGCGTGCTGGATGCGCTGGACCTGCCGGACACGACGCTTACGCAGAACGCGGTAGAGACGGACGGGCTGATTGTGACCTCCCGGGGTCCAGGCACGGCTATGGACTTCGCCCTCGATCTGATCGAGAAACTCGCCGGCGCGGGCAAGCGCGCCGAGGTGGAAGGGCCGCTGCAACGCCCGACCAGGGACTGACCCCCTCCTGCATGACAGGCATAAAAAAACCGGGCCATGGCCCGGTTTTTTTATGCGACGTTCCCGCCGAATGGCGAGCCGATCAGGCGACGCGCGCCAGGACCGGACTTAACTAAGCTTGATCACGTTGTGGATTACGGCGATCAGGCGACGCGCGCCAGGACCGGACGCTGACCGCTCTGGACGGCGCGACGGATGAAGTCGGCACGGCCCGGGTTGCGGCTGTTGAGGTCGGCGGCACACTGGGACTC
>Ga0209614_1001955_pt1 | contig 14371 bp, 15 predicted proteins | sample BlaSprsedimmetaG_FD_185484 | JGI IMG/M metagenome (GOLD analysis project Ga0209614, IMG submission 185484) | Hot spring sediment bacterial and archeal communities from California, USA to study Microbial Dark Matter (Phase II) - Blank Spring... ... | reverse complement strand
TTCCCGATGATTACGCGTCGGATTTCACCATGACGCCCGGCCGGACCGATCCAGTTTCTTCGGCTGCAGATCCAGACCCGGGTTCGCCTGCATCCACCGGAAGCCAGCACCCCAGCGGGGTCAGCGACGTGGTGGTCAATTCCCGGCAAATCACGCTGAGCATCTGGGATTCCGGGGGCGTGGTGGATGGCGACACGGTGAACATCCTGGTCAACGGCGCTGCGATTCCAGGCGGATCAGGCGTCGTCCTGGCCAAAGAGCCGCAAGTTTTTCAGCTTCAGCTGAATACCGGAAGCAATCAGATCTCGATATATGCCGTCAATGAGGGAACCAGTCCTCCGAATACGGCATCATTCCGACTGTCCAACGTGACCCAGGGCCAGTCAGAGCAAAACTACAAAATTCATCAAGACGAAAGCGCTGCTTTTGGAGCGACTGTTGTCATTCAGTGACGGAAATATTCGACAAGGAGAGCATCAAAAGGACGATCATGGCCATCGCCTGATTGGAGCTTTTTACCGGCATCGTTGTGTCCGGCTATGTCGGAGGTCAATGGGAAAAGCATTGCCCACCGATTTTCATCTCGTGTTGAGGCTTTTCCGCGCAATACTTTTTTAATTTACGACATCAGCGACGGATTTTGACACCGAGAAAGAAAAGCTTCGTCTTTGCGTTATTAACGACCAGGCAGCCGGTAAATCATTTAAAAACATGCTCCGGCCCGGGAAAGCTGCCGTCTTTCACGTCGCGCACGTAGTTCTGCACAGCATCGCGCATGACTGTGCCGATTTGAGCGTATTGTTTCACGAATTTCGGTGTAAAGCGGTCATACAGGCCGACCAAGTCATGAAATACCAAAACCTGGCCGTTACAGCCGGGTCCCGCACCGATGCCGATGGTGGGAATGGTCAACTCTCGGGAGATGGATTCGGCCAGGGTTTGGGGCACGCATTCCAGGACCAGGGCAAAAGCCCCGTTGTCCTGCAGGGCGAGGGCGCTTTCACGGATGTTTTGCGCTGCGTCCTGGGTCCTTCCCTGGACTTTGAACCCTCCCAGCTGGTGCATGTGTTGCGGGGTCAGCCCCAAATGTCCCATCACGGGGATGCCATTGGCCGTCATCTTCTCAACTGCGGGCAGGATCTCCCGGCCACCTTCGACCTTGACGGCATGCATTCCGGATTCCTGCAGAAATCTTCCGGCATTGGCCAGGGCCTGTTCCACGGATACCTGGTAACTCATGAACGGCATGTCGCCCACCAAAAAAGCCCGCTTAGCGCCTCTGGAAACAGCCCGGCAGTGGTGGAGCATGTCCGCCATGGTCACGGCCAGGGTGTTGTCCAGACCGAGCATGACCATGCCCAGGGAGTCACCCACAAGGAGGATGTCAATGCCGGACTCGTCCAGCAATTTTGCCGTGGCCCAATCATAGGCCGTGACCATGGTGATTTTTTCACCGCGGGCCTTCATTTCCAATAAGCCGAGAGTGGTTACTGCGGTCATCGCATATGATCCTCAAAAAAATGACTGATGCTGTTTATTCCATTTTTTCCAGGGCATCCATCAGGCTGATGGTCAGTTTTAAAAAATCCGCTTCGGTCAGGATGCCCACGAGGCGTTTTTGCCGCACAACAGGCAGACATCCGTATTTATGTTTGAGCAGGATTTCCGCGGCGTCGCGCAGATCCATGTCCTCAGGGATCGTGGTCACGTCGCGGCGCATGATTTCACGGATAGGAATGGAGGCATCGATTTCGTCCTGAACATGAGCCTCTATTTCAGCAAGTTTGGAGATGGTGACCGAGAGGAGATCGCGGTGTGTGAGCAGCCCGACAAATGATTTGTCCTGATCGACTATGGGAATGTGCCGGATGCGGCCCAGGGACATGATCGAACGGGCGGTTTGCAGGTTGTCGGTTTCCTGCAAGGAAAAAACCTTGTTCGTCATCAGATCGGTGACTTTCAACATGAATGGCCTCCTTAACGTTCATGTGAGCGATTGCCCTGACTTTTCCCGTTACTCAGTATTCTGTCAAGAAGAAGTCCAAAGAGTTTTGAGAAAATCATGATCTGACGTGACCTTTGACTCGCAGGGCCGGTTCTTGTCTTTTGGGATTTTTACGAGTAAATTTTGAAGGTTGTTCAAATCCTACAGGAGGAGAGTATCCATGAAGCGTTTTGCCGTGTTCGTTGTTGTCATGTTTGTCCTGTTCGGGGCGATGTCCCATGTTTTGGCGCAGGAAGCAAAGGTTGTTTCGGTCAATCAGTTTGTGGAGCATCCGGCCTTGGACGCGGTGCTCAAGGGGTTTCAGGATCAATTGCGGGAGTCCGGTTTCCAGCTGGAATATCGGGTGCATAACGCCCAGGCGAATATGGCCACGGCCAACCTTATCGCCCAGCAAATCGTTGGGGAAAAGCCGGATCTGGTCCTGGCCATTGCCACGCCCTCGGCCCAAGCCATGGCCCAGACCGTGAAGAAGAATCCCCAGATGCAGAAAACTCCGATTTTGTTCAGCGCCGTGACCGATCCCTTGAGCGCCGGTCTTGTTGACGACCTGGAAAAGCCGGGTGCGAACATCACCGGGACTTCGGATCTGACGCCCATGGACAGACATCTGGAACTGATTCGCGAGTTGCATCCGGAAATGAAGGCCCTGGGGGTGATTTACAATTCCGGAGAGGCGAATTCCCGAGCCTTGGCCGATTTGCTGAAGGTGGAGACAGCCAAGGTGGGCATTACCCTGGAAGAAGCCACTGTGGCGCGATCCAGCGACGTGTTCCAGGCGGCCAAAAGCCTGGTCAACAAGGTTCAGGCCGTATACGTGCCCACGGACAACACCGTGGTTTCGGCTTTCGAGGCCTTGGCCAAGGTGTGTCATGAAAACAAGCTGCCGCTGTATGCCGCGGACGTAGATTCGGTCCCCAGGGGCGCGGTGGCTGCCTTGGGGTTTGATTACTATGAGCATGGCCGCCAAACAGGGGCCATGGCCGCCAGAATTTTTCAGGGCGCTGACCCTGCCACCACTCCTGTGGAAACCCAGAAAGATCTGGAACTGCACCTGAACCTGCCTGCCGCAGAGATTATGGGCGTAACAATTCCCGAAGCCATGTTGCAGCGGGCCGGCAAGATCCATGAATAATCGGACGACTATGGCTGCGGTGACCATTGTCAGCTCAACCATCCATGAGGGCGCCGGGCCTCGGCGCCCTCATGGCGTTGATGGAGGCCGCCGGCAATGAGCTGGTACGCCCTGTTGGGGGCTGTGGAGCAGGGTCTGGTCTATGGGATCATGGTTCTGGGGGTGTACCTCACCTTTCGGGTGCTCAATTTCCCGGACCTGACCGTTGACGGCAGTCTGCCCTTGGGCGCAGCAGTGTCCGCTGTGGCCATCAGCTTCGGCGTCAATCCCTTTGCGGCCCTTTTCCTGGCCTTGGGCGCGGGATTTCTGGCCGGGATGGTCACGGGGTTTTTGAACACCAAGCTCGGCATTTTGCACCTGCTGGCTTCCATCTTGACCATGATCGCACTGTATTCCATCAATATCCGGGTGATGAGCGGCCCCAACGTCTCCCTTCTGGGTCGCAACACCGTTTTGGATCTGTTTATGAGGTTCGGCCTGCCGGGATATGTGGCCTCCATCATTTTGTTCACCATCATCAGCCTGAGCATAGTGGTTTTTCTGGTTTGGTTCCTGCATACGGAATTCGGTCAGTCCATGTTGGCCACCGGAGACAATCCACGGATGATCACCAGTCAGGGAGTGAATACGCACACGGTGATCATTCTTGGAGTCGGCCTGTCCAATGCACTGGTAGCCTTCAGCGGGGCGTTGATCGCACAGAATCAGGGGGCCGCGGACGTGAATATGGGCGTGGGAACCATTGTCGCCGGCCTGGCTTCGGTTATTGTGGGCGAAACAGTATTCGGTCGTGGTGGTGTGTTGCGGGCCGTGGTCGCGGCTCTGCTCGGCTCGATTCTCTACCGGACCGCCATTGCCCTGGCTTTGAGCATGAAATTGGGAGCGTTTTCCTTCACGCCCAGTGACCTGAATTTGATCACAGCCCTATTGGTGGTGCTGGCATTGACCGCTCCGCGGATCAAGGCCCGGTTTTTCCCATGATGTTGGAACTCATTAAGATCACGAAATATTTTCATCGCGGCAGCGTCAATGAAGTCTTGGCCTTGCACGATATCTCCTTGGATGTGGGTCGCGGAGATTTTGTCAGCATCATCGGCTCCAACGGCGCCGGCAAGTCCACACTGTTGAATTGTGTCGCTGGTTGTTTTTTCCCGGATCAAGGCGTCATTGTCCTGGACCAAAGGGATGTCTCCAAGTGGCCGGAGTTCAAGCGGGCTGCCCTGATCGGCCGCGTGTTTCAGGATCCCCTGTTGGGCACCTGCGCTTCCATGAGCATTGAGCAGAATTTGGCCCTGGCATTGCGTCGCGGCAGGCGACGAGGTTTGGGCCGGGGGGTGCGTTTCGAGGACCGGGAGATGTTTCGCGAAAAATTGACACATCTGGATCTCGGACTGGAGAATCGTTTACAGGATACAGTCGGCTTGCTTTCCGGCGGTCAGCGTCAGGCTCTGACCATGGTCATGGCCACTTTGGCTCGCCCGGAGATTCTGCTTTTGGACGAACACACCGCAGCCCTGGACCCTAAAACCGGGCAACAAATTCTGGATTTGACCCAGCGTCTGGTGGAAGGCATGGGGTTGACCACGTTGATGGTGACGCACAACATGCACCAGGCCCTGCGTATGGGCAATCGCTTGATCATGATGCACCGCGGAGAGGTCATTCTGGATATCGCCGGCCAGGAAAAGGCCCGTTTGCAGGTGGACGACCTGCTGGCCCGATTTTATACCTTGAAAAAAGAAGCCTTTTCTTCGGACAAAATGTTGCTCGTTTAAGAATGTAGCGCATTGTTTCGTGGCATCTTGGTTGATGCCGGTGCTCTATGAAGGTATTGCCAGTTTCTTTGCATTTGTCCTTGCCTGCCAGGTATTCCAGGGCATTTTGAAGAAGAGGAAGCAGGACAAAATCGACTCTGAGCCAGTGAATTGTTCGCCATTGCATCGGAAACCATTGAATCGTACAAGGAGATTATATGTCTGAACGTACATTGTGCATGATCAAGCCGGACGGCGTGGAACGCAACCTGATCGGTGCTGTTCTGGCGCGCATTGAATCCGCCGGATTAAAGATTGTGGCCATCAGAAAACTGCATTTGACCAAGACCCAGGCCGAAGGGTTCTATGCCGTACATCGGGAACGGCCTTTTTTTCAGAGTCTTGTTAACTACATGTCCTCAGGGTCCATTGTGGCCGCCGTGCTCCAAGGGGACAACGCCATTGCCCGATGGCGCGAACTGATGGGCGCCACCAATCCGGCCAATGCTGCGGAAGGCACCATTCGCAAGGATTTCGCCCTGGATGTGGAGCGCAACACGGTGCATGGCTCCGATGCCGTTAACACGGCCGCCCAGGAAATTCCCTATTTTTTCAATATAATGGAGTTGCAAGAGTGAGCAAATTAGAAGTGGGGTGCATCGGGCTGGGGAATATGGGCGGGGCTCTGGTCAAGGCCTTGTCCGGTCGTGAGGATACGCGCATTTCAGGGTATGATCCGGATACCGCCAAGGTCCAGGCCCTTGCCCAAACGCCGGGGTTTGTTGCCCGGTCATCCGCTGATGAGGTGTTTCAGACTGCGGAGTATGTCTTTATCGCGGTGAAACCCCAGCTCATGTCTCTAGTCCTGGCCGAGGCAAGCCGGGTTTTACAGCCCAAGACCTGCCTGATTTCCATTGCAGCGGGCATTGGCATGGAGCAGTTGCGTGAGTGGACCGGTGGGCGTTGCGCCCTGGTGCGCGTTATGCCCAACACGCCGGCCATGGTCAGGGCCGGGGTGAGCGCCGTGTGCTTTGATGATCCGCAGCTGGCCGGTGCGCAAAAGCTCGTGGTCACCGAGTTGCTTGCATTGCTGGGTCAGGTGCACGTCCTGCCGGAAAAGGATTTTCACGCCTTTACCGCTTTGATCGGCTCCGGACCGGCATATGTGTACTATATCATGGACGCCCTGGTGCAGTCCGGAGTGTCGCTGGGTCTGAACAGGACCCAGGCCGGTGCCATGGTTGCCGGACTGGTGGAGGGCGCGGTGAAACTGGCGTCCCAAACCGGACTGGAATTGTCCGCTCTGCAAGCCATGGTCACATCACCGGCCGGGACGACCATTGCCGCACTCAATCATTTGGACCGCAACGCCGTGCGCGGCGCTGTGATTGATGCGGTGGCCAGCGCCGAGAAGCGCAGCCGAACGCTGGGACGTTCCAAGGGATGAAAACCGGGGAAATGTGGCAGGTAGCCAATACCAGACCAATAAAAAAGCGGCCGCCTGACAAGGCGGCCGCTTTTTTATTGGTATATTTGGTTGTTATTAATCAAGTTCTTTAACATTCGAGGCCTGCAGGCCCTTGTCGCCTTCGACGATCTCGAATGAGACCCTGGCACCCTCCCTGAGTGTTTTGAACCCGCTGCCTTCAATGGCTGAAAAATGAACAAAAACATCCTTTCCATCTTCCTGGCCGTCCGGAGTGATGAAACCAAAACCCTTTTGCTTACTGAACCACTTTACAATGCCTTGCAAACTCATAAAAAAAAACCCTCCTTGAGAAATACAAAAAAATTGAGTCACGCAATGTCACTCTTTTGAGGGCCGTTACTCCGGATTTCTGCATTGGTCAAGTAAAAAGTGCATTGAGAACCAAACAAAATACAAAACCCGCTAAAGCGAAACAGATCCCGGTGTTGCGTGTTAAGCGCAACAGCCGGACGATTTTATCATCGTCCCAAAAGGTATCGTGTGGTCCGATCCTTGGTTTGAGCTTGAGGCACCCAAAGTATGTCGCAGGGCCGCCCATTCCGCCATGGAGCAGAAGCGCGGCCGCGGCCATGGGCCAACCCGCATTGGGGCTCTCGCTTTTGGCGGCATGGCGCATGATTTCTTTCCAGGTCGGCATGTGCGAGAAGCGCATGCCCTTGGCGCAGAGCAATAGGAAAAGAGCCGAAAGCCTGGCTGGGACAAAGGCGAGAAGATCATCCGTTTTGGCGGCGGCCCACCCGAGATTTTTCCATTGTTTGGTCGAATAGCCCCACATGGAGTCCATGGTGCTCACGGCCTTGTAAACCCAGAGCGCGGCGGGGCCCAGGAGCAGCAGATAAAAAAAAGGTGCGACAAAGGCGTCATTGAGGTTTTCGCTGACGGTTTCGGCCAAGCTGCGGCGCAAGTCATTTTCGCCGGAATTCGTGACATCCCTGCTGACAAGACCGGCCAGTGCGTTTCTGGCCTGTTCGATTTCACCGGAACGGAGCAACGCGGCAACGCGGCCTCCCTCTTGAAGGAGTCCGCCCAAAGCAAGTCCGGCATAACTGAAGTACAGGCTTAGAAACCAGCCGACAGCGGGCAGAGAGATCAAAGCCGTGACCATGATCCAGGTGCAACCTGCCATCAGCACGACGCACATTCCGCCGACGATCTGCTGGGGCATGGGAAGAAAGCGGACCCGCGGCTCCAATCGTTGCAAGACGCAGCCCAGCAAGCGAACAGGATGGGGCCATCCGGGAGGGTCCTTGAGGATGAAGTCCAGAGCCAAGGCGATCAAGGGCAGTATCGGCCAGAACATTGTCATGTTTCGTACAGGCGTAGAAAGGTAAAGACGGGGTTTTCAAATTACACGCATTGACAAAGGTTTTTTGAGTATCTGGACAGGACATGGTTTCGACGAGCAATAGGATCGCCGAAAAGCCACGATCAAAAGACACGCTTTTCCATGGCTGAAACATCGAGAATGCGGGACGGATTTGCGACGTCACGAACTCAACAGGCTGAGCTGCGTCTCCCTGGGGCCGGCCTTGCGCTGATCCTTGGCCAAGGAAGCGGCGACTTTCCCTTTTTTACATCGCACAAAGGGGTTTTGTCCCTTTCTGAAGGGATGAAGGGCGCAGGAGACGTCCGAACACAAGCGAACCTCCTTGGGACTTCCGCCGCAGCATTCAAGGCATTTGGCTCGAATGGCCCTGAGGGGATTGCGGTGGACGCGTTTTTTCGTCTTGATCTTGCCCATGGTTTGTTTGCCGGGCCGATGTCTACAAGAGGTAATAATCGGTAAACTGTTCCTGTGAGCGCTGCGGGATCGCTGCCGGGTTCAGCAGCGCACAAACTTTCTATACTTGATGCGCTGGGGAATGTCAGCTTGTTTGCCCAGGCGTTTCCGGCGATCTTCTTCATATTCCGTGAAATTCCCGTCAACAAAGGTGATCCGGCTGTCTCCTTCAAAAGCCAGGATATGGGTGGCGATGCGGTCCAGGAACCAACGGTCATGGCTGATGACCAGGACGCATCCGGCGAAACTGAGCAGGGCGTCTTCCAGGGCGCGCATGGTATTCACGTCCAGGTCATTGGTGGGTTCGTCCAAAAGCAAAACATTGGCTCCTTCCTTGAGCAATCTGGCCATGTGCACCCGGTTGCGCTCACCGCCGGAAAGCAAGCCGACCTTTTTCTGCTGGTCCGCGCCGGTGATGTTGAATCGGCCCAGATAGACCCTGGCGTTGATCTCCTGGTTGCCGAGACGGAGGAGTTCGTGTCCGCCGTTGACCATTTCAATAACGCTTTTTTCCGCGTCCAAGGCGTCGCGTTGTTGATCCACATAGGCTAGTTTCACGGTTTCACCGAGGGTGATGTCGCCGGAATCCGGCTGTTCTTGACCCGTGATCAGCCTGAAAAGGGTTGTCTTACCCGCGCCGTTGGGTCCAATAATGCCCACAATGGCGCCGGCCGGAATGAGAAAGGAAGCCTTGTCCATGAGCAGGCGGTCGTTATAGCCCTTGCTGAGATTCACCGCCTCGATGACTCTTTGTCCGAGCCGGGGGCCTGGAGGAATGAAGATTTCAAGATTTTTAGCTTGTTTTTCCGATTCCTGGGAAAGCAATCGTTCATAGGCCCCGATGCGCGCCTTGTTCTTGGCATGGCGGGCGTGCGGGGACATGCTGATCCATTCCAGTTCGCGCTCCAGGGTTTTTTGACGATCGCTTTCGGATTTTTCCTCCCGGCGCAGTCGTTCTTTTTTTTGAACCAGCCAGGACGAATAATTGCCTTTCCAGGGTATGCCCCGCCCCCGGTCCAATTCCAGGATCCATCCGGCGACATTGTCCAGGAAGTACCGGTCGTGGGTTACCGCGATGATGGTCCCGGAGTAGTTGTGCAGATGATGCTCAAGCCACGCTACGGATTCCGCGTCCAGGTGATTGGTGGGTTCATCCAAAAGGAGGATGTCCGGCTGTTGCAGCAGGAGGCGACACAGGGCCACGCGACGCCGTTCTCCGCCGGAGACGATGTCCAAACGCATATCGGGCGGTGGGCAGCGCAGGGCGTCCATGGCCATTTCCAGACGGCTTTCCAAGTCCCAGGCGTTCATCGCGTCCAGTTTGTCCTGAACGGCCCCTTGCCGGATGAGCAAGGCGTCCATTTCCTCGTCACCCAGGGGTTCGGCGAACCGGGCGTTAATCTCTTCGAACTCCCTAAGCAATGCCACGGTTTCACTGGCTCCTTGCTCCACGATTTCCCGGACGGTGCGGGTTTCATTGGCCAGGGGCTCCTGTTCCAGATATCCGATGGTATAGCCCGGTGCGAGCACCGTTTGCCCATGGAAATCCTGATCAACACCTGCCAGGATTTTCAAAAGAGTACTTTTTCCTGATCCGTTGATGCCCAAAACCCCGATTTTGGCACCGTAGAAATAGGACAGGGAAATGTCTTTGAAAATGGGTTTGCGCTCAAAAAATTTGCTTACCCTGTGCATGCTGTAAATTATTTTTTTGTCGTCCGTGCTCATGGAATCTTGGATAGGTTCAGCAGAAGGTTGAAGATGAAAAAAACCGGGCAACCTCGTTTGAGACTGCCCGGTTCACAAGCTTGAATTGTTATTCCGGTTAGTGGCTGTGACCGTTGGAATTCTCGGAGTCGCTGAGGGTGTCTTTCAGGGACTTGATGAGAACGTAACCGACCCCGGAACCAATGAGGATCAGAGCAAGATAAAAAGCACCCATGAAAATGGCGTGATCAGGCATCCACCAAGGGATATCCTGGGGCAAAAAACTTTGAATGGTTTCGCCAGGAAGCATGAGATCTCTCCAGAAAAGCAAGAGGATTATTTAACGGATTCTTTCAACAGTTTGCCAGGACGAAATTTGACCACTTTGCTGGCCGGTATCTTGATTGCCTTGCCGGTGCGTGGATTGCGTCCGGTTCGTGCCTTTCGTAGCTGGACTTCAAAAGTTCCAAAACCGGTCAGCGTCAATTTTCCTTGGGAGGCAAGCACTTCCTCAACGGAAGCGATGAAGGAGTTCAGTGCGTTTTCCGCACTGGCCTTGGTCATCCCGGCCTTGCTAGCAATTTTTGCAATCAAATCCGCTTTTGTCATAACGCTCTCTCCTTTTCAGTGATGAATGATTAATGATTTCGATTACAGCCACGTTATAGCCTCTCCTGAACTTCAACCACGAATTGCACCTAGCGTAAAGAGGCCGCCATTGCAAGAATTTGAAGAAAAAAAATGAGTAATTATCCTATATTTGAACGGCATTTATCTAGAAAGATATATTTTTAATAATGTTACCAAGATGTTGCTTAAGAAAACATTCAATCGTTTTTATGAATTTCAGCACAACCTTGCGAAGTCTTTTTTTGGATTATTCTCCAGCAAACATGATTTAATTTAGTCTACTCTTTTGATTTTGTCCACAAAAAACACGATCTATTCAAGATTGACGGGGTCTGTGTTCAACGCGGGCATTTTTTCATGCTCCTTGGTGACGATAAATTGTTCCGTCATCCATCCCAGGGTGCCAAATCGGCCTTGATTGAGCGATAACAGTCGCGGCTTGTCAAGTGAAAACCGTCACGTTAACGTATCAACATAACTCGCACTTGAAGCACGTTTTAGGAATTCTTCTTGTTCGGCGAGGTTCGTCCGAACGTTTGCTCGAGGATCAGGCCATGCCCAAATATTCTCCGACAGAAGAAGATGTTGTCAATCGCCTTCTTCCCTCATGTTTTTCCTTTTCGGGCTTTCTCGGGAAAGACTCGAGAACATGGGAGGAAATCTTGGCCTCGGATGCGCGAACTTTGAAAGACCTTGGCGTTGATCGAATAATACTGGTGGACGCCTTGCGCAAAATCTACGACAAAGCCCTGCGGGCCTTGGGGGATGCAGTGGAGGTTGCTCCGGGCGTCCTTGCCTCCTGCCTGGAATGTCGTGGACGGATTCCGTCCCCCTTCCCAAACGAGGGAACATTCGCCAAACATCAAGTCCGGGTGGTTGATCAATCCGGCAGACATTGTTTTTTGATCACGGAGTTGGGACTGCATCTTATCGAACAACATGGTTTTTTCCAAGGCCACGGTTCTTTCTTTCGCATCGATCCAGGTCAGGCCGCAGTATTGCTGGGGCTTTGCATTCCGCCCGTCAATACAGGCAGTGAATAATGTCTGGAATCATCTGAAAGCCCGCACCCACTTCTCGACTCATTTTTCGATGACTATTTGAGTTCATCAAACCGGGCGATATGCTCCCAGGCTTCCTCAGCGGTCTCGACATAGCTGAATATGTGCAGATCCTTGGCGGAGATGGTTCCTTCATGGACCAGGGCTTCGAAATTAATCACTTTACGCCAAAATTCGCCGCCAAACAGCAAAACAGGCATGGGTTTGATCTTCTGGGTTTGGATCAGGGTCAGGGCTTCAAAAAGTTCGTCCAGGGTGCCGAATCCCCCGGGAAAGGCGACCAGTGCTCTGGCCCTGATCAAAAAATGCATCTTGCGCACCGCGAAATAGTGAAACTGGAAGGACAGTTCCGGGGTAATATACAGGTTGGGCGCCTGTTCATGGGGCAGGACGATGTTCAGGCCGATGCTCTTGGCCTTGACCTCGTCCGCGCCGCGATTGGCCGCCTCCATGATGCCCGGTCCTCCCCCGGTGATAACCACATGGGTGTTTTTATCGGCACATTGACAGTTTTTGGAAATAATGGCGGCAAGTTTGCGCGCCTCCTCGTAATACTTGCTGTTGTCCAAGGCTCGCCGTGCCGCCTGCAGGCGTATTTGCAGGGAAGTCTCCGAGGGGTCCTGCTGCATTTCGTTTTGGATGGCGTTTAATTCCGTCTGGGCGGTTTGTCTGTCTTGAAGCCGGGCGCTGCCGAAGATGACAACCGTTGAATCGATTTTGTATTTCTGCATCAACAGCTCTGGCTTGAGCAGTTCCAGCTGCAGCCGGATCGGACGTAATTCCTCCTGAAGGATGAAGTCGTGGTCCAAAAACGCCAGTCGATAGGCCGAAGATTCGGTTTGGGGCGTAACTGCGGCAAGCCGGGAAGCGGCGGCATCTTCCAGGGCGGAGGGGAATATTTTTTTCGGGGCGGCAGTGGACATGGGCGGGTTGCTCCTTAGTTTGAAAAGACTATCAGGGAAGGATGGCCATTTCCAATGGACACCTAGCGTTTTGTCGGCCAATTTCGCGAAAGTCAAGGCGCGTTGGGCAAAACACGTCAACACTTGAAGCAACGGCCTGCCAAAGACACCGTGGGTTGCCGGTCATGCTGACGGATGGTTGCCAAAGCTTCATGGAGCGCCTATCACTTCGCCTTAAGCGACGCATCATCCCGTGTGAAGCCCAACGGAGACAAGGAAAAGATATATGTTACGGCAAAAGCATTTGGAGGCCTATGCGCAGGTGATGGTCTGGGCCTTGGACACGGCCAGGGCTCGAAAATTGCGCAAGGGCAATATTGTTTTGCTGCAGATTGATCCCGCGGCCCAAGGGCTGGCCGAAGAAATTCATCGTGTTTTATTGCCACGGGGACTGCATGTGGTGGTCCGCTGGAATCCCACCGTGGCCATGGAACACTCGTTCTACACCCTTGGCCAGAACAAGCAGCTGACCTTCCATCCCCCTGGAACAAGGCAGCTTATGCAGTCCCTGCACGGTGCCATTCATTTGCGAGGACCGGAATCGTTGACCCATTTGCGACAGGTGTCGCCCGAGCGGATCAGCAAGGCCGCTCTGGCACGCAAGCCCCTGCGGGACATTCTGGATCAGCGCGAGCAAAAAGGTGTTTTTGGCTGGACTCTGGCCATGTGTCCCACCTTGCAAATGGCTCAAGCCGCGGACATGGATTTGCAGGAATATTCTCAGCAGGTCATCAATGCCTGTTATTTGGATGCAGACGACCCGGTCAGCCGCTGGGGGGAGGTCTTTCGGTCCGTGAATCAGATTAAACGCTGGCTGAACAGCCTCAAGCCCGTATCCTTGCGGGTGGAGTCCACAAATATGGACCTGGAGGTGACCGTGGGCGAGCAGCGGCGGTGGGTGGGACTTTCCGGGCACAATATTCCCAGTTTTGAGATGTTTTTTTCCCCTGATTGGCGCGGGGTGCGCGGGGTCTATTACGCGGATCAACCGTCCTACCGCAACGGCAATATTGTTCGAGACGTCAGGCTGGATTTTGTGGACGGCAGGGTTGTTTCAGCCATGGCCGAGGAAGGGGAGGAGTTTCTCCGTTCCCAAGTGGCCATGGATGCCGGGGCTTCCCAGGTTGGAGAGTTTTCACTGACTGACAGGCGTTTTTCCCGGATCACCAAATTCATGGCCAATACCCTTTATGATGAAAATTTCGGGGGCGATTTCGGTAATTGCCATTTGGCCCTGGGATCTTCCTATATTGAATCCTTCGCGGGCAAGGCATCCGACATGAACCGGCGTCGAAGAACTGCCCTGGGCTTCAATGAATCCGCCTTGCATTGGGATTTGGTCAATACCAGGGACAAGATCGTCACGGCCCTTTTTGCTTCGGGAAAAAGCAGGGTCATTTACGAACACGGGACGTTTCAGTGCTGATTTTAGTCTACTGTCATGTCACGCTTGAAATGTTAGAAAAAATCAGGTATGGTCAGAAAAAACGGAGGAGACCATGCCTAAGATCAAGTATCGATTTTCACTGAGCCAAGAGGAACGTGATGAATTAAAGGCCATTGTTGCCAAAGGAAAGCATAATTCCCAGAAAGTGCTCAATGCATTAATTCTTCTCAATTACGACGAGGATGCTTCGGAACCGAGAACGTTGGGGGAACAGGAGATCGCCACCGTATTGAAGGTCAGCGCAATGAAGATTCATCGGGTCAAGCAACGATTTGTGGAGGAAGGTCTCAAGATTGCACTCAACGGCCATAAGGGGAAACGGATATACAAGCGCAAGGCCGATGGTGATTTCGAGGCCCATCTTGTTGCACTCAGTTGCAGTGAGCCGCCGGAGGGACAAGCGC
>Ga0209614_1001952_pt1 | contig 14375 bp, 11 predicted proteins | sample BlaSprsedimmetaG_FD_185484 | JGI IMG/M metagenome (GOLD analysis project Ga0209614, IMG submission 185484) | Hot spring sediment bacterial and archeal communities from California, USA to study Microbial Dark Matter (Phase II) - Blank Spring... ... | reverse complement strand
GGGGAGGGGTTTTGGGTTGTGGGTTGCGGGTTTTGGGTTGTGGGCATTACGAAGGCTCCTGATGTGACGGGGGTGCGGGTTGTGAGTTTTGGGTTGTGGGATATGGGCCATACGTTTCGCGGCGCTCGCGGGTTTGGGTTTCGGCGCTATGGCATAGAGAAGCCCACAGCGCGGCAACGTCCGGCCCTAGACGCGCGGCGGCGGCGGTAATGGCCGGCATGTCCAATGGCGCATCGCTAAGGCCGCTCAAGGCAAAGGCCACCATCGCTGCAATATCAGCAGGGTGTTTGGCGGAACGGCCTTCGGCCCAGGCTTTGAGCTTGCCGATGATGATGTCGGTGGGTTGTGCGCACCACGCTTCGAACATCGCGCCGGTTTCATCCTGAAACGCGCGGCGCACGCGGCGGTCGAAGGCAACGCGATAGCCCGGCTCGCGGGTCAAAGGGACCAGGTCGGCCTTGACGCCCAACTCGGTATCGATGAGGTTGAACATAATCCCCATACGTGTTGAATTGCGCATCATCTCCGGGTCGGCGTAATAACGCGGCAAGGGGAAGTGTGCGGCCAGTGCGTCGAAGTCGGCGTCGCGCAGGTCTACGAGGATATCCACGTCGAACGTGGCGCGGCTGACGCCAAAAGCCAACCCCGCAAACGCGCCGACAATCATATACGGCACGTCTATCGCTTCCAACGCGCGAATCACCTTGAAGTAAAACGCCAACGCGCTCATTCATCCTCCGGCTTATCCACTGACGGCTGATCGCCGACCGCTTCTTCCCCCATCCGCACCGGAGTCAGGTAGGCCAACACTTTCATATTCAGCTCGGATTGGGTCAACGCTGGGAAGCGACGAGCGAACGTGCCGCGCAGCGCCGCCATCGCAAAGGCTTGCGCCTGCATCCCCGCCAGCACGCGCTTCTCCGGCGGGATGCACGCCAGCAGTTCCAATTGCTGCCAGTCAATCGGATCGAGGCCATCCACGAGGGCTTGAATGGCGGCGGGGTCCAGGGGAGTATCATCAATGCTCATCAATACCGACTCCACTAAAATATCAGCCTTGTTACGACTACCTCAAGCACTTCCAACAGCGTGATCGCCGGATGCGCTTCAACGCCTTGCGGAGTGTGCTCATGAAAGGGGAATGTGCTCAGTGCAGGATGATGTGGCGCAGAGTCCCAACGGGTAAGCATGTTATGCTCGGCATCCATATAGTGAAAACGGAATTGACGGCGATACGTGGGAAGTTGTTCAGAAAATTCAAGCGCCGAGCCATCTGCGAATTCAATGCGTCCTTTGACAAACCCGATATTCAGATTCGCATCAATCCTACGTTCAATGGTGCAAGATGAGATAACACCTTCCATCTCACGCAGACGATTATCTACGGCCGCCAGATACCGCAGCGATATTCATAATCGGATCTTGTCCAGGAGGCTCAACTGCCGTGAGGTTTCACGATAGGCATCTAGCACAAATTCCCATTCAAACCACGCAGCATCATCCCCCAACTCACCCGCATTGAATCTGTGTCCAAACTGCTCAGAGGTCATCTGGTATTGACGTTCGAACGTGGCAAGTTGTTGTCGATACTGCCGCAAATTAAGCTCCAAAGACTTGCGCTTCATTTGTAACCCAGAACGAACAATCGGCACGACATCCGGTTGAAGCACCATCGTTGTTTCCATATTCACTCTCTCCATCCTGCTAATGTTTTCTCTCATTGAATCACAGAATTGCCAAACCCGCAACTCACAACATCTGCGCGATCTCGTCCCGGTAGGCCGTCTGCCAGTCATAGCCGGGATGTGCGAACACTTCGTAGCGATGATGCGCAGCGCGTTGGAGTTTGAAGGGATGTGTCCCGGCGAGCGCAAGCAATTCCTCAACAGTTGCCACGTCGAAAGTAGTGGCAGCGGTATCCCAAGGATGCGAAAGCAGGACGCGGGCGTCGGCGTCGGAGAGCGGGCCGAGGGTGTAGGGGATGAGGAAGTTGTAGGCCGGGGAGCCGCGTCTGGCGTCGGGGAAAATCGTCTTGAGCGGCGCGCGGGAGACGGTGACGAGTTTGAAGTGCGGATTGGCGCTGCACACCGCGCGGAACAGCGCGAAATCGTTGTCGGTCAAGCCCCAACCGGGCGCGCAATCGACCTCGTCGATCAACAACAGGCCAGAGGTCGCCCGCAGCGCGTCGCGGAGTCTGCGCCGGTTGTCGATGTCTGGCAAGCCGAGCAGCTCCGCCAGTTCAGCAAAAAAGTCGTCGCTGTCCAACACGCCCTGGCAATCCAATGGACCAAACACACGTCCACCGTTCTCCGCCCGCCAGAGATCGGCCAGCCGCGCCATCAACGAGCTTTTGCCGATTTTCGGATCGCCCACCAGCGTCACCGAACCGCTGCGCAACAGCGAGCGCAGGCGGCGCAATTCAGCCTCGCGCCCGACGAAGCGCGCGGCGTCGCGGATCAGCAGCATGTCGGTGAAGGGGTTGGGCGGGGGCGACGCCAGCTTCGTAACACTCTGCGACGCAACCGGATTCGGCGATGGCGTTTCATCGCCCAATTGCGGCAAGGCGTTAGGCTCCAGCAGACGCCCGCCTCGCAGCCGCATAAACAGCGCGGGTGTGGCCCAATCCGGCGTATCAACCAGGAAGCCGCGCGCTTGATTCAGCGCCTTGTCCACGATGCCGTGTTGCAATAGGAAGCGATAGAAATGCCGGGTCAGCGCCTGCGCCGTCCTGACGGAAACCGCGTCCTGCATCGCCACCACCGCCGGAATGCCGATCTGCACCAAACGCGGCGCGAGGCCCACGAAGGGATTGGTGTCGCCGGTGAGACGGCTTGCGCTCTCGCACGCCGCCAGGAAAATCAAGTGTGGTTTATGCTCCAATCCATTCAGATGCCCGGTCAGATCGCTATCCGTGATTTCCCGAACGTATCCTTCCTCATCTTCGAGAATCAGCGCCGCTTGCCCCGTGCAGTGGCTGAAAGCGCCGTGCCCGACAATATGCAACAAATGATACTCAGGCGCATAAGCCAACGCCTCGAGCACATTGCCAAGCGTGGTAGGGCCGGGAAGAATAGTATATCCGGCAGTCGTCAACGCACGCTCCTGTTCAGAAGAAAGCCCCGTCCGTCCCGGCATCATCGTAATGGACACACCGCTGGCCCGCAAAGCGTCCAATGCGGCACGCAAGGTGGCGATTTCATCCGCAATGTTCAACGGTGTTAGGTTATGATCGGTCAGATCTTCGGGATTGGCGATCACGCACAACATCCGCACTTGGCCCTCGATTGCCGACGATGCACCGCTTTGCAAGCCGAAGTAACGTGAGAAGGGCAACTTTGCATCCGTCGCCACGCGGAACGCCCCACCCTCACTGCGATAGTGCAGTCGTTCCCAAACCAGCGCGTGCAGGTCGGCGGCTTCGTGATCGATCCACAGGCGCAGGCGCAGCCGTCCGGCTGTCTGTGTGCGGGCACGTTCCCGCGCGGTCGTATACGCCGAGTAGATATGCCCGGTGAACACGGCGCCGAACAGCGCCAGCCCATAGGTTTCCGGATCGCTGATAACGGATAACCGTTCACGTGCTTCGGCATCCATCTGCAACACGTCTAGGTACTTGCCTTCACCGTCCAGTTCAGCCGTGACGGCATAGCGACCTTTCTCACGAGGCGCGATGTGGAGTTCGAGGTCGGTGTACGTCTCATCCGACGCGCTTTCTGATGGCTTCGTATTTGCACCCGGCGCAGCGGCGTGCGGCACAGTGCCCTCCGCCGCCGCAGGTGCAACCGCCGGCACACACACCGGCGGATCGTCTCGACGCCCCTGCCACGTCTGGATTTGCGCCTGCAACTCCGCCGCGCGACGTTGCGAGTAGGCCAGATCACTCCAGCCGCGCGCCTGATGGTCTATGACCTGACGCAATTCGCGCTCGCACTCGGCGATTTTGCCCGCGACCAACGCCTGGTGGACTTCGGCAGAAAGCGCGCACAATTCATCCGCGGGACATTGCGGCCCACGCTGCCGTGATTCGCTCAACGCGCAAAGGAACAGGCTCAGCGCATTCTGCCCGTCAGCAGTCCAAGCATCCATAAACTGCGACACGAGAAAGCTTACCCGTGAGGCAGGATTCGATGCTTCAGGGACATTATGCGTCCACGCAGAAATCCGGGCGTCGTTATTGAAAATCACCCGTAAGGCGTCGTTGCTGGTAAAAGGCAGGCATTTCAACAACGCATCGTGCAGCCGTTTCTGCAAGGGAGGCGATAAAGATGGCATAAGGTTCTCCTTTGGCTATAGTTCGGAAGTCGTCAGTCGAATCGTCCGAAGCGGCGATTGCCGACAGAAAATCTGCTTAATCCGCTCAATCTGCTGACAAGAATTATCCTCTATTCGTCAGGCAATGCAAAATCATCGCCTGTATCCACGATCCACTGCGCCAGGCGGGCGTGCAATGCGCGGCGCTCGCGGGCGAAGCGGGTGTTGTGCGCCAGGTTCACCTGCTCGTAAGGGTCCTCGTTGAGGTTGAACAACAGCCACGGCTGGCCTTCGAGGACGACGTACTTCCACCCATCGCGGGTAACGAGGCCGCGCCAGGGCCGATCCACGCTGTCGCCGTGCATGGTGGGGATGACGAGTTGCAGGTAGGCGGAATCCGGCTCGCGCACAATCTCCCGTCCGCGGATGCGGTAGCCGGAATAGTCGGTGCCTTCCATCCAGGCCGGCGCGTCGATGCCACAAAGGCCGAGCGTCGTCGGGGCGATGTCCACGTGGTTGAGGGGCGCGAAGACAATGCCGTCCTTGTTGGCGTAGCGCGGCGTGTGTCCCCCAATGATGAAGGGGATACGGACGGCCTCTTCCCAGGGCGCGGTCTTGCGGAACTGCCCGTGCGAACCGTGCATATCGCCGTGGTCGGAAAAGAAGATGATGTGCGTGTTCTCCGCCAGATCGTTGCGGGCCAGCGCCTCGCGGATGCGACCCAGGTTCCAGTCGAGGTTCTCGATTTGCGCGTAATAGCCCGCCAACTCGCGCCGCGCCTGTTCCAGCACAAGCGGCACGTTGGGAACGTTGGGCCGCAGCGTCACCGCGCCGGGCGTATGACGCGCCATCCATTCGGCAGGAGCCACGTAGGGATCGTGCGGCGGCTGGACGGAGAGCGCGGCGAAAAAAGGCCGTGCAACGCGGTCGGTGTACTGCGCTTCAAACTGCTCCCCACCGCGCTGCTCGAGGTAATCGATGAGGAGATCGGTCAACGCGTCGGTCTCGTAACCGGGCAAGCAGTATTGGAAAGCGTCGTCCTCCGCGCCGCCGTGGACCCAACAATCCCACTGGCTGTTGTTGTTCTCATAGCCGATCCATTCCGCGAAGTCGCCGCGCCGTTCCGGCGGGACGATGTGCAGCCCGGCGCGGCCTTCGCGTTCCTTGAAGCCGTCCAGGTGCCACTTGCCAAAGTACGATGTGCGGTAGCCGGCCTCGTTGAAGACCGTCGCCAACGTCGGCTGATCGGGCGGCAGTTGGTACTCGTGGCCCGGCACGCAATGGTGCGGATAACGCCCGGTGAGCATCGATCCGCGAAAGGGGCAGCACAGCGGGAAACCGGAGACCGCCGCAGTAAACGTCAGCCCCTCCGCCGCCAGCCGATCGAGATTCGGCGTGTAGACGTTGGGATCGCCCGCATAGCCGGTCGCCTGCGCGCGATGTTGGTCGCCAAAAATCCAGATCACATTAGGACGGGTATCTTCCTGAGCCATAATTTCCTCCAGTTTCAGTGGTCAGCCTTCAGCCATTAGCCATAAAGCCACACGCCTCATTTCTCATCACTCATTACTCATTTCTACTTTCCATGCTATGATATCCTCACCGATAATAAAGTGAGGTGAAGTATGCAGATTAATGTTAAGCTGTTCGCGTCGTTACAACGCTATAAGCCGGATGTGTTCGCCGGTGAAGCCTTCCTGGTCGAACTGCCCGAGGGGAGCACGCTCGCCGATGTCGTGGAGCACCTGGAAATCCGCGCCAACGAGGTGAAGGTGATGTTTGTCAACGGGCGCGCGCGCGCCGAGATGTACCGTCTACAAGACGGCGACGAAGTCGGCATCTTCCCACCGGTCGGCGGCGGATAAGACAAGTCGGCATTTTCCACGCTTTCGGCAAATCATCATCCGCCGTGTTATGCCAACGCGGGATTGTCCTCCCGCGCAAGCCTCTTAAATATTGTCCCACTCCGGGCGAAAGACTTTCGGAGTGTCCGGCAGGTACACGACTCTGATCTGGGCGCCCTCGTGCAACCGCTGGTAGATCGCCGGCTTGACCGCGTGACGAATCTTCTGTCCATCGGGCAAAGTATAGGCGACGTAATACGTGGTGCTATCTGAATCGGACGACTCGAACAGATCGAGCACCGGCGCCCAGGTCGAGAATCCCTCGGCATCCAGGCGCACCGCGTTCCGGTAAGCGCGAGAAAATACCAAAGCCAGCAGCAACGCCACCAACCCGACGATCCCACCAATGATAGCCGGCAAGTAGCTCACCTTGCCGGGCGTGTAGTTCGCCATCAGGCGCGCCACTTTAGGATCGCTGTGCGCGTAGATGGCGTCGATCTGCCCCCCCTCCTCCGCCTGCGCAAACACCCGGTAAGGAACGCTCTCCTTGCGCTTGACCGTCTCACCGGAAGGGATAACGAAGGTGTAACTCACGTAATAGGTCTCGTCGCCATCGTCATCCTCGGAGATGCTACGGGCAGTAACGGCTGCCGTGACCACGACACCTTCGCTCTCCAATAACCGGGCCGTGCGAATAGCGCGGGACTGGAAGAAAGCGCCCAGGCCAAAACTCAACAGCACGCAGAATACTGTAATGCCCAACACGAGGCGCGTGCTCTCGACCTTTCCGGTCGGCGTGGTGACCGGCAATACGCGCGCCGGGTGTTCTTCTGTCATTTGAAGATGCGCCGCCTTGAGTCCTTCCAGCCCGCCGACGGCCTGGATCTGCTTTGTCAATCCCGAAAACATCTTCAGTGCGCCGACCACAAAGATGATCGCGCCGACCCCCATAAACACGAGGACAATCAGAAGCTCCATAGTCAAACCTCAGTAGACTCTGGAACGGCAGCGACGTCAGCAGCAGGCGGTTCGAAAGCGCCAGGCTTCACAAAGAGCGCCAGCATCACTACGGCAAAGCCCACCGACCCGATCAAGCCCACCGGCATCGGCCCAAGCAGTGGATTCGGCTGTCCTTTGATAAACAGCGTACTCAACGCCGCGATCCCGTTGATCGCGCCATGCCCGATGACGGCGGGCCACACGCTCCCGGCGCGCAATGTCAACCAACCGAGCAGTGTTCCCAACGTCAACGTGAACCAGAGCATCATCAGCAGCCCACCCCACGGCGCGCCCGGATAGGTCGTCCCGTAGTTGTGCCCCATTGCAATGACAGGCCAGTGCCACACGCCCCAGATCACGCCCATTGCCAGCATCATGATACGCCCGCCAAGCGGCTGTAGCTTGGGCTGCAGGTAGGCGCGCCATCCAAATTCCTCGCCGAACGTGACGAATGCATTGAGCAACGGCGCGAGGACCAACGCCATCACCGTTTGACTGATTGCAAACATCCACGGATCGACGTCTGGTACCGGCTGCCCGGCCATCGCAGCCTGCGTCTCAAACATCTGTTTTACAGCAGTAAAATTCGTATCGTAATACTGCGGGAACAGCGCGAAAAAGACGATCATCCCCACGATGGTCAGCACGCCGGGCGCAAACCACGCCACGACCCAGTAAGGCCATTCGCAGCGCAGCCGGGGGCGAAGATACAGATTGTCCCACCCCTCGTGGGTGATGACACGCGTCAGCACGTGCGCCGCGGTCGGCGCGCCCATATAGACGACGGTCAGGATCAAGAAGGCGAATGGGCTATTCATCAGTCCACCGGTGAGGTAAAGCACTAGCGCGCCGGCCCAGGCGATACCGAAGGCCAACGCCAGGAAAATGAGAATACGTTTGCGATCAAGTTTATCGTTCATCAGTGACTCCTTTTTGGTAACCTTGCGAAGGTTAGGAAACCTTCGCAAGGTTCTTCAGATACGGTCGATGAAACGCGAATCTTCGAGCTGCTCGCGCAGTTTTTCTTCAGCGTTGGGGACAGGCTTGGGTGTAGGCTCCGTATGCGCGGCGTATTCCGCGGCCTCGGCTGCCATCAGCGCCTCGCGGCTGGCGCGGCGCACCACGCTCCACTTGCCGCAATGCGGGCAGCGGTCGTATTTGCCCGCCAAGACATTGAATCCCCACCAGTGCATCCCAAAGGGCCTCCCGCACTTGGGACACACCACGCCGCCCAGCACGCCGTAGTTGCGCGGTTCGCCGGATACATAAGATGCGGGGTCATACGTCGTCGCTGCCTTTTTGCGCCCACCCAGCATCGGAAAAACGGCCGTGGCGATAGTGGCGATCAGCGCAAACACAACGATCGGCACGATAAGCTTTGCCGTACCCTCTCCGGCGGCCTGGGCAGTGACGAACTGGAAGTTCAACGTGCGCGCCGTCAGGGTCTGCCCGCCGGTCGTCGTCCCCACAGCCGTGATCGTGTGCCAGCCGGGCGCGTAATCGCCGGTCTTGAACGTAAACTCGAACGGCTCTGACGTGGCCTCACCGAGCGGTTCGGCATCGATCAAGCACGTGACCACGGCTAAATCCTCCGGCCCACGTACCCTGATTTTGAACGTCCCCTGAATCTGGCTCCCCAAGTTGTAGCCAAACTGCTTGCTCACCGAGATGCTCAGTCCATCCTTCTGCGCCCAGGCCGGCATCGCCGTTAATGCGCACACCGCCAGCACAATTAACGCCCTCCCTACAAACCGGCGCAACCATCCGCGCATTCGCCCATTCGCTGATTCGCCGATTCGTAAATTCGCAAATTCGCTCATTCGCTCACTTCCATTTCGTCAAAATTGTCTCACGCTGGAACGCACGCACGGCTAAATAAACCAATCCGGCGTCGATAGCGACCAGAACAACCGCCGCCAATTGCATCACCTGCACGTTGACGACAATCACGCCGATAATCTGCGCAAAGAAAATCCCCAACAGCGGCAGGACCAACATCATCGACAACTGCTCGGCCGTGCGCGGATCGTTGACGCGCGAGGACACCATCAACGTGACGTTGATCCCCGCCAACGCCAGCAGCGGCCCCACCAGGCCAACAGCGGTGATCCACATCGGATCGAGGATGCGCCGCAGCAGTTCGGGGGATTGTACCAGAATGTACGCGAGGACGGCAAAAACGCCAAAGCTCAACCACGTCGCCAGCACGCCGGGGATCAGTGCCGCCAGGCTTTTGCCGATGAGCAATTCCGCCGTCGTGATCGGCGTGGCGAGCAGCGGTTCCAGGCAGCGGGTCGTTTTCTCTCCCACGATGCTGTAAGCCGCAATTGTAATCGGGATGACGAGCGGCAGCATCATAAACAGCAGCAAGAACTGGTTGACCATCATCAAGGTGAAACACGCCGCGCCGGTCAAATCGCCGCACATCTCCACAAATTGGGCGGGCATATCGGTCGCATCGCCCATATCCATCTGCGAACCACCGATAGCAATCATCAGCAACGGCAATGCCGTGAACAGAATTGGCATAAAGGCCACCGTGAACAACACCAGCCGGTTTTTGAACACCTCGGCCCATTCTTTATCGATGATCGTCCATATCTTTGGCATTATGTCCTCCTAAAATGTCAACGGATTTGAACGGATTTTTTCTCTCCAATCCGTTTCATCCGTTTAATCCGTTGACCCAACGAGTGACAGGTACACATCCTCCAACGAGTGCCGCAGCTCGCCGACGAACTGGATGTCGGCCCCGGCCTCGACCAGCAACCGCACCAGCGCCGGATTGTGCGTTTCCGGGTCGTCCAGCCCGAGCACGAGCTTATTGTCCACCCGCTGCGCCTCCTTGATGAACGGCACTTCGCGCACACGGGCCAATAGCGCATCGTCGGCCTCTCGCAGATGGAAGACCACCTTGCGCCCGTAGAGCTTCTGGCGCAGATTGGCGGGCGTGTCCACGGTGATCATCCGCTGCTTGATCACACCGATGCGGTCGCAGAGCCGGTCGGCCTCGTCGAGGTTGTGCGTGCAGAAAAAGATCGTGCGCCCCTGCGTCTTGATCTCCGCGATGAAGTCGCGCACCAGCCGCGCGGCCTCGGGGTCCAGGCCAGAAGTCGGCTCATCGAGGAAGACCAGCGCCGGTTCGTGGAGCAACGCGCGGCAGATGGCGAGTTTCTGCTTCATCCCCTTGGAGAAATTGCCAACGAGGTCGGCGCGGCGATCCCACAGTCCCAGGAAGCGCAGGTATTTTTCCACCTGCCCTTTCACGTCTGCCACCTCGTAAAGGTGCGCGAAAATCGTCAGGTTCTTCTCCGCACTCAGCCGGTCGTACATGCCGGGTGTCTCGGTGAGAATCCCGGTGCAACGGCGGATGTCGGTATCGTTCTGGCCCACGCGGAATCCGTTGACCGTCGCCGTGCCCGACGTGGGGCCGATAAGCGTGGTGAGCATCCGCACCGTCGTCGTCTTGCCCGCACCGTTGGGGCCGAGGAAGCCGAATACCTCGCCCGGGCGCACGTGCAACGACAGGTCTTCGACGGCAGTGAGGTTGCCAAATTTCTTCGTCAGGTTTTCGGTTTGGATCATAGTCCCCCCCTTGTGAGGCTACCGCAATGGATGGAACGGCAATGCGCCGGTATTGTACTATGAGAGATGAGAAATGAGAAATGAGAGATGAGAAATTAGTTATCCGCTAGAAGCAAAACATCGGAGATGACTACCCGTTTTTTCCAGTTCAGTGTATATTCTCGATAGTACAAGTTCCTTCCCAGATAATAATGCTCAAGCGCAAACTGGAAACCACCGGACTAAAGACGACAAGACTAACGACTGTAAAGGAGGGCAACTATGAAACTTCAACGCATTGTTTTAGCCTTGATCGGCAGTGGAATTCTGATGTGCATCACCGCTTTCGGCGCACAGCCACCCGCACAAGCAAACATACCCACGGCTTACAGCGCCAGCCCAGGAGACGTCGTCATCAACGAGGTCGCCTGGATGGGCACAGCCGTGCATTACACCCACGAATGGATCGAGCTGTACAATAACACCGCCGCCGCCATCTCCCTCGCCGGGTGGCGTGTGACGACCGACGACGGCATGAACCTGATCCTGCACGGCGAAATCCCGCCACACGGCTACTATCTCATCGAACGCGGCAGCGACAACACCATCAGCGACATCCCGGCAGACTGGATTGGCGCTTTTGGCGGGAATGGATTAAGCAATGACGGTGAAGCCATCACGTTACTCGATGCGGAGGATACCATCATCGATACGGCCAACGCATCCGGCGGCATGTGGCCTGGCGGGTCCAACACCCTCCCAAAGTTCACCATGGAACGCATCGACAGCACCGCGCCCGACACGCCCGGCAACTGGGCCACGCACACCGGCGACCCACGCAACGGCCTGGACGCCAACGGCAACCCCATCAACGGCACACCGAAACGCCGTAATTCCGTCTTGGTCGCCGATCTTGTCGTCCACAAAAGCGGCCCGTCCTACGCCCAACAGGGCATGGCACTCACGTACACACTGCGTTGTGAAAACGTCGGCTACATCACGGCGGTGAGCGCCACGCTCACCGACACGCTTCCCATCGGCGCGGTTTACATAACCAGCACAGCCCCCTACCCCGCCGTTGTCGATGCGCGCACGCTGCGTTGGGACTTGGGCGATGTGCCCGTCAGCGACGGCGCGCCCACCGTCATCACAGTTTCCGTCTACGCGCCCACAAATACTGTGGGGACGATCACCAACACCCTCATCGCCGCCAGCGCCGTCACCGATGCCACGCCCGCGACGAACATCGCGCACTGGACGACACTCCTCAGCGCGCCCGCGCCGGCCCTCGAGCTATCGAAAACCGGGCCGGCTCTGGCGCTCCCCGACGCGCCGCTGACGTACACCCTCATCGTCAGCAACACCGGGGGTATCGTCGCACAGGGGGTCCGCCTCACGGACACGTTACCCACGGGCTTAGTCTTTGTCACACAGACGGCGCCCTACCCCTTCACGCAACCGGACACCGCCACGCTCATCTGGGACGTGGGCGACCTCACACCAGGAGCCAATGGGCGTGTCACACTCACGCTGGCACTTGGCGAGGCCACCGCCCCAATGCTAACCAACGTCGCCACAGCGACCGCCAACACAGGCGAATCGGCCAGCGCCACGTGGAACATCTCACTGCTGCCGCGCGTGCGCCTCTACGCCGTGCAGCCGGGCAATTACGGCGGCGTCAGTGGGGAGATGATCGCACTCATCAACCTGGGGGGATACACGGTCGATCTCAAGGGCTGGTGCGTCGACGACCGCGTCAGCTCGACGCGCCGCGCGTGCTTCCCCGACGGCGCGCAGATTGCGGGAGGACAGACACTCTGGTTAGCGGAGAAGGCCGACGGGTTCTACTCGCTGTGGGGCTTCGACGCCGATTGGACGAGCAGCGGCCTCGTGCGCCCGGTTCCGTCCCTCACCGGCAGTTGGCCCGGCTTCACCGACGACGGCGAGGTGGTTTATCTACTCGACGGCGACGGCATCCCGGTGGACGTGCTCGCCTACGGCAAAGGTATCCCCGAGACCGGCTGGCAAGGTCCCGCCGTCCCCCATCCCTACGCCGGCTTCGAGAACCGCGGGCAAGTGCTCTACCGCAAACTCGACCCCACCACCGGCCTGCCCGTCCCCGATACCGATAGCGCCGGCGATTGGGCGCAAGACCCCGACGACCCGTTCAACGGGCGCAAACTGCGCTATCCGGGCTGGGATCTAGAGGCGCTCTTCTTCCCGGTTGAAGTCACCGCAACCAGCAACATCACGCTCGCCGTTGCGCCGGACGGGATGCTGAACTTTGTGCTGGACAGCGTGAACGCAGCGCAGCAAAGCCTCGTCATCCAGGGGTACACGCTCAGAAGCATCCCATTTTACGAGGCGCTTGAAGCGCGCATCCAGGCCGGCGTCGTCATCACCGTCTTGCTGGAAAGAAACCCGGCCGGCGGGGTCAGCCTCGAACAACGCTGGATCGCCCAACGTTTGCACGATCCACCCACCAGCACGGTCTACTTTATGGGCGGCAGCACGGGCCGCTACCGCTACCAGCATGCCAAGTTCATCGTCATCGACGACCAACGCGCCCTCATCAGCACGGACAACTTCGGCGAGAGTTCGATGCCGTCGGACATCAAGGTCAACGGGACGATGGGCCATCGCGGATTCGTGGCGCTCACCGACAGCGCGGACGTGATCGCCCGCCTCAATGCGCTGTTCCGCTACGACCGCGATCCCGTACAGCACACCGACGTCATCCCCTATTCGGACGACTACGCGCCGCCGGATTACTTCGTCCCCCTGCCGCCGGTGGATTGGACGACGTACACGGTCGCGTTCAGCCCGACGCTCGCCACCACCGTCACACACCTGACGCTGCTACACGGGCCAGAACACACGTTGCGCGATCAGGACAGTCTCATCGGACTGCTAAACGGTGTGGTCACGGGGTCTATCGACGTGATGCAGATGAACGAGCCGCTCATCTGGACACGCGACACGGGGACCGTGTGGCTCGACGCCCCCGGACGCAATCCGCGCCTCGCGGCGCTCGTCACGGCAGCGCAACGCGGCGTGACCGTGCGCGTGCTCCTCGACGCCTACTACGACGATCCCCTGGCCGATAACAAAAACACGGCGACATGCCTCTACCTCAAAAGCCTGCGCCTTCCCGCCCTGGAATGCCGCCTCGGCAACGTCACGGGATTGGGCATCCACGCCAAAGTCTTCCTCGTGAATACGGAAGACGCACAATGGATACACCTGGGCAGCATCAACGGCACGGAGACCTCGAACAAAGCCAATCGGGAGGTCGCGTTGCAGTTTGCGTCTCCGGCAGGATATACGTACATAAAGGAAGTCTTCGACCACGACTGGGCACGCAGCCACGGGCCGATGGTCCACCGCATCTACCTGCCGCTCCTGCTGCGCGACTATGTCCCGCCGGTCGATTACCCGCTGATTACCGAGGTTTTCATCAATCCCGGTGGCCCGGATGAGGGTCACGAATGGATCGAGATTTACCACCCCGGCCTCAAAACCGTCAATTTGGACGGCTGGAACATCGGCGACGCGCTCAACATCGGCGATTACGGCGATGGGCGCTACGTCTTCCCGGAAGGGGCACAGCTTTTACCCAAGCAGGTGATCGTCGTGGCGGCGTGCGCACCGAACTTCGCCGCGCGCTACGGCTTCAATCCCACCTACGAATGGACGGACTGCGATCCGCTGGTGCCC
>Ga0209614_1001951_pt1 | contig 14383 bp, 11 predicted proteins | sample BlaSprsedimmetaG_FD_185484 | JGI IMG/M metagenome (GOLD analysis project Ga0209614, IMG submission 185484) | Hot spring sediment bacterial and archeal communities from California, USA to study Microbial Dark Matter (Phase II) - Blank Spring... ... | reverse complement strand
AGGCCATAGCGGGGACCTGTGCCGTGGGGGCCACCGACCGGCAGACGGACGACCTGCGCAAGGCCCTGCTGGCCTCCGCGAAAGAGGCCGAAGAACACGCGTATGTGTTTCAGGATGTCCGGACGCAGTTGGAACGTATTTGCGACCACTGCCGGGTGGTCGGCGAACGTGATGTCCTGGCGCTGACCCATGTGCAGCATTTTGTCAGCCGGTTCGAGGGACGCCTGAAGGCCGGACTGGCCACGGCGGAGATTATCGACGCGCTACACCCGACGGCGGCGGTGGGCGGATCCCCTCAGGCGGCGGCGCTCGAACAGATCCGACGGATCGAACGGCACGGGCGGGGCTGGTACGCCGGGCCGGTGGGATGGGTCGGCCGCCGGGCCGATGAGTTCGCCGTGGGTATCCGCTCGTGCATGATCGACGGCCGGCGGCTGGCGCTCTACGCGGGGGCCGGCATCGTCGGGGCGTCGGACGCGGCGGCCGAATGGGACGAGACCGAGGCGAAGATGCGCCATTTCCTTGAGGTCCTGGGGTAAGCAATGCCCATGCCGGCTAATCTCAATACATTGCAGGCACAGATCATTGTCGAGGAACTGGTTCGGTGTGGCATTGACACCTTCTGCATTAGCCCGGGCTCGCGTTCGACGCCGCTGGTCGCGGCCGCGGCCAGGAACCGCCGGGCCAGGGTGATGATGTTCTATGATGAGCGCGGCAGCGCCTTCTACGCCTTGGGGTATGGCCGGGCGACCACCCGGCCGGCGGCGGTGCTAACAACAAGCGGAACCGCCGCCGCGAACCTTCTGCCGGCAATCTGCGAGGCCTCGGTGGACAAAGTCCCATTGCTCGTGCTAACCGCCGATAGACCCCCGGAGCTGACCGACACGGGAGCCAACCAGACACTCAACCAAGCTGGGATGTTCGCGCGGTTTGTGCGTTGGGACTTTGACTTTCCCTGTCCGTGCGAGCCAATGGGCGCCCAGGCCGTCCTGACGACGGTGGACCATGCCGTGTCGCGGTCCGTGGGAATATATCCGGGCCCGGTCCATTTGAACTGCCGGTTTCGCGAACCACTGGAACCCATGCAGGGAGCCGACGAGACCGTCTACACGGCCAGGATCGGCCGCTGGCGCGATTCACGGGAGCCGTTCACTCGCTATGAACCGGCCTGTGCCGCAGTGGATCCGGCCGTCGTGGAATCCATTGCCCAAACCATCGGCGATGCACAGCGGCTGATGGTCGTGGTCGGCGGGCTGCGAACCGACAGACAGCAAACGGCGGTTCGGCAGTTGGTGGCCAAGCTCCGGTGCCCGGTGTATGCGGACATTGTGTCCGGGCTTCGACTGGGCGGATGCGGGACGAATCTGATTCGCCATTATGACCCGCAGTTACTCGGCGCCGATTTCAACAGACAGGCAAGACCGGATGTGGTGCTGCACATCGGCGGGCGGACGACCTCCAAGCGAGTGGGCCAGTTCTTCGATACGAATCGGCCCCGGTCGTATATCGTGATCAAGCAAGACCCCGACCGTTACGACCCCGTTCATGCGGTGACACGACACGTTCAAACGGACGTGGCCGGCTTCTGCGAATCGCTCGCCGAATATATCGAAAGCCGCGATGAAGGGGCCTTCTGGCGGTTTTACCGCAACAAGGCCGAGGCGGCGCACGCGATCATCGAGCGGCACATAGCCGCGGAGCCTGGGCTGACGGAGGCGTTTGTTGCGCGGCATCTGTCGCGGGAGGTTCCCGACGGCACGGGTTTGTTCCTGTCGAACAGCATGCCGATCCGGGATATGGATCTTTACGCGGACACGGCGGCCCAGACCGTCCGCGTTGGAGCCAATCGGGGTATCAGCGGCATCGACGGCGTCGTGGCGTCGGCGTGTGGATTCGCCGCCGGGTTGGACGCCCCCGTAACGGCGGTCGCCGGCGACCTGGCGATGGTGCATGATATCAATTCGCTGGCCATCGTGGGGCGGTCGGAGCCGCCGGTCATCGTGGTAACGATCAACAATCGCGGTGGCGGAATCTTTGATTTCCTCGACATATCGCAGTACAAGGACGTATTCGAGCCTTATTTCGTCGCGCCGCACGACTACTCATTCGCCGGGGTCTGTGAGACATTCAAAGTCAAGTACCAAACCACGACCACAAAGCAGGCATTCGCCGATGCGTATCGTGCAATGGTCCACGAGGGCACATCGGGGTTGATCGAAGTCCCGACGCAGCGCGCCGTGAACCTGAGGCTCCGCAAGGCGATCAAAACGGCGATTATCGAGGCGCTCCATACTGAAGGAGAATGACCGATGGCGGGTATTCAATGGGTCCGTGCGGGAGAGTTCTCGGACATCCGGTACGAGACGTATGAGGGTATCGGCAAGATTACGATCAATCGGCCACAGGTTCGAAACGCATTTCGTCCGGAGACGGTCCGTCAGATGTCGGAGGCGCTGCGGATGGCCGAACATGATCCCGGTATCGGCGTCATCGTCCTGACCGGCGAAGGAGACAAGGCCTTCTGCTCGGGCGGCGACCAGAAGATCCGCGGACACGCCGGTTATCGCGATGCCGGCGGCGCCGAGGGCCTGGATGTGCTGGAGTTCCAGCGGCAGATTCGACGCTGTCCGAAGGTCATCATTGCGATGGTGGCCGGCTACGCCATCGGGGGCGGCCACGTGCTGGCCCTGCTGTGCGATTTGACCATTGCGGCCGACAACGCCGTCTTCGGCCAGACCGGGCCGAAGGTGGGGTCCTTTGACGGCGGATTCGGGGCGAGCTATCTGGCGCGAATCGTCGGCCACAAGCGGGCTCGGGAGATATGGTACCTGTGCCGCCAATACAGTGCGGCCGAGGCGATGGCGATGGGCTTGGTCAATACGGTGGTCCCGTTGGCCGAGCTGGAGGCCGAGACGGTCAAATGGTGCCGCGAGATCCTGGCGAAATCGCCCGTGGCCATCCGCTGCCTGAAGGCGGCGTTCAACGCCGATTGCGATGGTCAGGCGGGCCTGCAGGAATTAGCGGGACTGGCGACCATGCTGTTCTACCAGACCCCCGAAGCCCAGGAGGGGCGTGATGCGTTTGTCGAAAAGCGGCCTCCGGATTTCTCAAGGTTTCGCTGATGCGGACGGTCAACGCACTACTGCTGAGCGCACGGCCCAGGACCTTGCCGGCCGCGGCCGGGCCGGTCATTGTGGGCGCCGCGATGGCCTATGCCGCCGGCCCCGTGGACCGGCTGGTCCTGGGGGTGACGCTGGTCTGTGCCCTGCTGATTCAGGTGGGTACGAACTACGCAAACGATTACTATGATTTCGTAAAGGGAACGGATACAGCTGAGCGGGTCGGGCCACCGCGGGCGACCGCAGCCGGGCTCGTCTCGCCCGCGGTGATGCGAACAACCTTTATGGCAACGTTCGCCGCGGCGGGCCTGCTCGGGTGTTACCTTGTCTACGAGGGCGGAATCGCCATCGCCCTGATCGGGGCGGCATCGATTGCCTGCGGCCTGTTGTACACGGCCGGGCCCTTGCCGTTGGGGTATCTGGGCCTGGGCGACGTGTTCGTCCTGGTGTTCTTCGGGCCGGTCGCGGTCGGCGGCACGTACTACTTGCAGACGGGCCGCATAACATGGCAGCCCATCCTCGCTGGGCTCGGCCCCGGGCTGATCTCCACGGCTGTACTGACCGTAAATAACTTCCGCGACTACCACACAGACAAGCAGGCAGGCAAGCGCACGCTCGTGGTGCGGTTCGGACGCAGCTTTGGCAAGGCCCAGTACGTCGCTTGTATCGTCGGGGCCTGTACGGTCCCGCTTCTCCTGTCGGTGTGCTCCGGAGGGCGCTGGTGGGCAAATCTCTCAATCCTGATGCTGGCGGTTGCGTGGTCGCCGATGCGGGCGGTCCTGCGGGAGGCCGAGCCGGCGGTCTTGAACCGGGCGTTGGCGCAGACGGGCGTATCACTTGTGGTCTATAGCGTGCTTTTCTCACTGGGATGGCTGATATGAGGGTGGCGCAGTGCTGCTTTCGGCGGTATCGCTTGGAGCTTGCACGACGCATCGAGGGCGTCTCGCCGTCGGTGCGAGGGCATCCCGCGCCGGCCACGCACCGCGAAGGGGTGTTTGTTACCGTGCGCGATGGTTCGGGCTGGGAAGGGCACGGGGAGATAGCCCCCCTGCCGGGGCTCCACCGCGAGGGTCTGAAAGAGGTCTTCGATGCCCTGCCGGGTCTGCGCCAAGCGGTGATGGGAACTGGCTGGGCGCAGGATGAGTCGGCCCTGTTCGAGCAATCCGACGCCGTATTGGGGGCAATGCCGCCCAGTGTCCGCTGTGGGGTGGAGATGGCCCTGCTGGACCTGTCGGGCAACTGCGCCGTCGATGGAGAGGTGGCTGTCTGCGGGTTGGTCCCGGCCGGTGCGGATGTCTGCGAGGAGGCGGTGAGGCTGGCTCGTGAGGGCTATCGAGCCGTGAAGGTCAAACTCGGCCGCCGTGATATGACCGATGAGATTGAGGCCATCCAGCGTATCCGCGAGGCGGTCTGGGCCAATCCGCCGACAGGATCCCCGCATGGCGGCGCAAGCCTGCGGCTGGATGCGAACCGGGCCTGGCGGCTGGAACAGGCCGTGGAGTTCGCCCGGCAGATCGGACCCGACGGAATTGAGTATATCGAGGAACCCGTGGCCGACCCCTCGGACCAGCGGGCATTCTTTCAGCAGACAGGCATCCCGATTGGCTTGGATGAGACGCTGGTTGGGCTCGACCCCCGGCAGGCGCCCATTGCCGAGGGAGTCGGGGCCGTGGTCCTCAAACCCGCGGCACTCGGAGGTCTGTCGCGGACGGCACACTGGATAGCTGCGGCCAGGGAGTGTGGCGTGCGGGCCGTCTTGAGCAGTTGCTTTGAGAGCTCCGTGGCAGTCCGGAGTTATGGCGTCATGGCACTGCGGATGGGCCTCCAGGAGACGCCGCAGGGCCTGGACACACTCAAGTTTCTGCGTGAGGATGTTACAGTGGACCAGCCGCCGATTCACAGGGGCCGCATGGTGATTGGGCTCTTGACCCTGCGCCAAGGGGCACTGGAGCCGATAGACCTCTGATGGCGGACTTCTTTGAACAGATCGATCAGACGGCAAGGGCCCTTCAGAAGGCCGGTATACGATTCGGCGGCCGTGTGGCCATACTCAGCGAGAATGGGCCCGGGTATACGGCGGTGATTGGGGCATGCCTGCGAATCGGGGCCGTGGCTGTGCCGATCAGCACGCGGTACCCGGCGCCACAGGTCCAGCAGGTCGCGGATTGGATGGGCTGCTCGGTGATATTGGCGTCTCGCAATTTTGCCACGGCGGCACTGCGAGGCCCCCTGGTTGCCCTGGAAGAGATCACGGGGCCCGTCGCGGGCGATATGGCGGCAGTCACACTGGACCGCATAGGGGCCGACCTCGGCAACCCGGCCAGCATCATCATGACCTCCGGCAGCCTGGGCGAACCTCGCGGGGTGCTCCATCGGCTCTCACAGCACTACTACAGTGCGGCCGGGGCAGACCGCAATACCCCCTTCGGGCCCGAACATACATGGTTGATGTCCGTGCCGATGTACCACGTCAGCGGCTTTTCCATCCTCATGCGGGCATTTCTCCGTGGCGGCCGCGTCGTCTTTCCCCCGAACGGACAGACTCTCCAGCAGGCGGTCCTGCAATGCGAAGCGACCCATCTGTCCGTGGTTCCGGTGCAGTTGGCCCGTCTGATGGACCATCCCGACTGCATCGAGAGGCTCAGGGCGATGGAGGCTGTGCTTCTGGGTGGCTCGGCGGCTTGCGATGCATTGGTCCGGCGGGCACTGGCGGTGGGCCTGCCCATTCATACGACCTACGGGTCAACGGAGGCGGCTTCCCAGGTAACCACCACGGCCAGGGGCGAACTGATTGACCGGGTGGGCGCCAGCGGACGGTTGCTGCCGTACCGAGACCTGCGGATCGCCGAGGATGGAGAAATACGGGTCGGCGGGCGGACGCTCTTCGATGGATACGTGGAAGCGGGTTCGATTCGACCGGCCATTGACGCCGATGGCTGGTTCCACAGCGGCGACATAGGGGCACTGGATGAGGCGGGGTTCCTGTATGTGCGGGGACGCAGGGATTCGATGTTTATCTCCGGCGGCGAGAACATCCACCCGGAGCAGATCGAGCGGGTCCTGGAGGAGGCCTCCGGCGTCGAACGGGCGGTGGTGGTGGGCGTGCCCTGCGGCGACATGGGGCAGCGACCGGTTGCGTTCGTCAAGATGCGTATGGGTGAACCCCTTGCCGGCGAGACGCTGCGGCACTGGGTCGCACAGCGGCTGGAGCGGTTCAAAACCCCGGTGGCGTTCCTGCAATGGCCCGCGTCGTTGGACCGGCAGGAGAAGCCCAACCGCACGGCCCTTGCGGCTCGGGCGCAAGGACTCCTGGCCGGGCGATCACCGCAGGTGCTCAAGGACCTGCCGCAGAGTCTCGGGAATTGAACAAGCGGCGCCGGTGTGTTTGTTGGTTGTGACGTGCGTAACAACCACATCGGCACAGACCTGGCGGGCGGCGTTCTTGAGCTGATACTCCAACTCGAAGCTGTTTGTGCCGAGCTTGCCCAGGGTCATCTCGATCGTCAGCCTGTCGGATAGCCGCAGGGGCCTTCGGTAGTCCGCGCGGGCGTGAACGGCAGGAATGGAGAAGTCCCCGCTGTGGATAATGGAGGCCAGAGGCATGTGCTGTTGGAGGAAGGCCTCCAGGCAATCCTGGGCGAGTGTGAAGAAGCGGCCGTAAAAGACAATGCCCGCCGCGTCGGTGTGGTGCAAACGAATGACGGTTTCATAGTTGAACATGGGTATTTCCCAAGGCACGGGTCGGTGCGGTCACTTTCGGTGTTCCACGGGCAACCTCGATGTAGATATTCTAATGGAGCGGCACAGACTTGGGAAGGGCCAGGAGCATATATAGGGGTGGCACAACTGTTGTTGTGCCAACCGGGGTCGCCTCTCTTACTCTCACTATGCCCAACACATTCAGACATAGTAATTATCGGTATCCCATAGGAAATTGTCTAGCGTGGAAAATACGTGATTTTGAGCAGTTTTAGGTACGCCAAGGCCTCCAAAACCTGCGGAAACCACGTGATTTGCCTGGAACGGACCATTCGCATCCGTCGGCGGGGCGATGAGTACGACCTCAGAGGTGCTCCAGGAGGTCTTCGGGCCGCAGCAGGTTGAGTTTGTTGAGCAGTTCAACGAGGTTGGAGACGCCAAGCTTTCGGAAGATGCGGGAACGGTGGTCCTCGATGGTTCGGACGGATCGGTGGCGGATACCGGCGATCTCGCGGGCGTTCCTGCCGTGAACAACCATCCGCAAGACCTCTCTCTCGGTGCGGGTCAGCACATCGGCGATCCGGATGTGTATCTGGGGAGACTTGGCAAGGGCGGACTTGACCGCCTGAAGGAGGGCGTCCCTCTTGAGAGGTTTCTCGATGAAATCCAGTGCGCCGGCTTTGAGGGCCTGCACGGCCATGGGAACATCGCCGTATCCGGTGATCAGCAGAACGGGCAGCGAGGGCATGAGGCTACGGGCTTTGACCAGCAGCTCGATCCCGTTCATGCCGGGCATCTTCACGTCGGTCACCAGCAGATCGCAGCGGTCGGTCTGGAGCCTCCCAAGACAGGCCGCCGCCTCTTCGAAGCAGACGACATCCACATCGAGACTCCCAAGGGTTCGCGCCAGCTGCTTGCGAAGCGATGGTTCATCATCGACGAAAAACACGGTGCGTCTGTCCGGACTTTGCATAGTCGGATCCTATCAGTGCCCCGGTGGCTCTGCGGGCAGGGTGATGTGAAACCGAGTCCCCCTGCCGGGTCTGGAGGCCACTTTGATGCCACCGCCGACTCGAGAGACGATGCGTTCGACAACGCACAGGCCGAGCCCGGTGCCCTGGCCCGGCGGCTTGGTTGTGAAGAAGGGTTCGAAGACATTGTCCTGAATGTCGTGCGGGATGCCGCAACCGTCGTCCTCGAAGACCAGTTCAACAGTGTTTCGGCGGGCTTTGCCGGAGATCACCAGATGGTTGGGCTTGTTGTCATGGGCGGCCTGGATGGCATTCTCGATGAGCAGGAAGAACATCTGCTCCATATCTTTCTCATTGGCCGTTACGGCCGGAAGGCCTCGAAGTCCGTTGGCGGTGATGGTCATACCCGCGCGCCAGGCCTTCTCATCGAGCAGCCGGATGGCGCCCTGGGCGATGCCGTGGAGGTCAAGGGCGGCTACCCCCTTCTCGGTGGATCGGCCGGCAAACCGGCGGAAGCGGTTGACCACGGCCACAATGCCCTCAATGCCCTTGACGGCATCCGCCAGGTCGGCTTTGACGCCGTCCGTGCCGGGTACATCCTCCAGCGCCGCGCAGGCATTTTCAACGGCGAGGTTCACAACGGTCAGCGGTTGGGTCAGCTCGTGGGCGGTGGCCGCGCTGATCGCGCCGAGAGACGCCAGGTGCTCCGTGCGGGCCATTTCCTCGCGGTGTTTCTCCAATTGCTCCTGGGCCAGTTTGAGATCGTGAATGTCGCGGGCAATGACCATGGCCAGGGCGACCCGCCCGCCACCGTCCCGAACAGGTTCGACGGTGGTGTTGTACCAGCGGGTCTGCCCCTGGAGTTCCGTAGGCACGATGACGTTCATCCCCTGCCCCGTGGCCAGGACCCGTCGAACGCTGTCCATCTGTCGGTCAGCGATAGCCTTTGGAAAGAGGTCCCACATACTACGGCCGACAAAATCTTCAGGTGCTCCACCCAGCCTCCTGGCCCCAACGGCATTCATGAAGCGAAAGACGCCGTCGCCGTCAACGGTGGCGATGCTCTCTCCGGCGCTTTCCACAAGGGTGCGGTACATCTGTTCACTGAGCCGCAGCGCTTGGTCGATACGTTGGCGTTTGGCCATCTCGCCCCGGAGTCTCTCGTTGGCCGCAAGCAGTTCACAGGCTTGCTGATCGGCCAGAGATTCGAGCGATTCCTGTGTCTTTCGGATCTCCGTTATATCTCTGATGACGGTCAGGACGCGATCCACGCGACCGTCTTGCTGGAGGGGGATCTTTCGAGTCTCGGTGCAGATTCGTTCGTCCTCGACTGTGACCCACTCCTCGGTGGTCAGCATCGTGCCGGTGTCAAAGACGGTTCGGTATTCCACGACGACACTGTCCGGCAGAAACGAAAAGATCTCAAGAAGTGCCTTTCCCGTGGGATCGGGGTCCAGACCAAGCCGCTGATTCCACTGCTTGAAACTATCCGTGACGAAGAGTATCCGCAGGTCCGGGCCCACGATGTGGGCGGCGTCGGCCGTGCTGGAAACGGCCTTGCGGGACTCAAACGGCTTGCCCCGACCCGGGCCTTCCCCGCCCGACGCATCGCCGCCGTCGGCGCAGAGGCCCGCGCGAGCCAGATGCTCTTCAAGCCATCGGACACGGGCCATCAGTTCTTCTCTGGTGAGCTGCTGCTCCACGATGTCGCCCTCGGCGAACTCGGCTTCCGCTCCGGGACGGCCGCCACCAGAGGCGGAACCATCTCGCGGAGCCGGGCCGACCGGAGGGTTGACACTAACAGAGACCCTCGTGACCGTCAAGCATAAACCCCCCTGCCGCCCGTTTCAAAGCAAGATTTGAGAACCATCAAGCTCGCCATTGCCCCGCCGCCCCGCCGCCAAGAGTCATCCCAGAGACAATCCGATTCCCGACCCGTGGCAAATACGGTATTTCCACGGTCGGCCTCCCTCTGCAAAAGGCAATGGTCTTGCGCAAAGCGCGGGAATCCGCCCCGGACGGCTACCCCATGGGCCGGCGGTGTGCTATAATGGGTATGACCAACGGCTATGGTTGTCTGCCGTAGGGAACAAGACGGTGGCGACCGGAGTATCAGGGTGCATCCTCAGAATCTCGGCATCATGGCAAAAGCGGTATCCCTGGCGGCTCTTGTATGTGGGGCAGCCAGGGGCAGTGATCTGCCCGCAAGCTTCGACCTTCGGCACCACGGAACGGTTACGGAGGTCCGGTACCAGTCTGGAGGCACCTGCTGGGCGCATGGAACGATGGCGGCTATTGAGAGCAATCTGCTGATGACGGGCCGATGGGCCGCATCAGGCCAGACCGGTCTGCCGAATCTGGCCGAGTACCACCTGGACTGGTGGAACGGGTTCAACGGGCAGAGCAACTCGGACTGGCCGGGACACGGGGGATTGGTCGTCCATGAAGGCGGCGACTATCTGGTCGCGGCGGCCTACCTCAGCCGCGGCGATGGGGCCGTCTATCACCCCTCGGCCAATGATGGGCAAGCCGATACGCCGTGGTATGCGCGCCCGCCCCTGCGGTATGACCCGCGGTACGCATATTACTACGTGCGGGATATCGAATGGCATACGGCCGGCTGGAACCTTGAGCACATCGACCGGATAAAGCAGCGAATCATGACGCAAGGGGCGATGGCGACGTGTATGGCGTTTGATATGCGGTTCATGTCCGGTTCGGTACATTACCAGCCCCGCGGCAGCGCCATGCTGCCCAATCATTCCGTGGCCATTGTCGGCTGGGACGATGATAAGGTGACGCCCGCGCCGCAGGGCCTCGGAGCCTGGCTGTGCAAGAACAGTTGGGGAACGGGCTATTTCGAGGATGGCTACATCTGGATCAGCTACTGGGACCGCTGGTGCTGCCAGGAGCCGGACATGGGCGCGGTGTTCTTTCGCGACGTCGAGCCCATGCGGTACGACCGTGTGTACTACCACGACCTGCACGGCCGACGGGACACCCTGACGGACTGCCATGAGGCGTTCAACGCGTTCTGGGGGCAGGGCCGCGACACCGTGGAGGCGGTGAGCTTCTATACGGCGGTCGATGGTGCCGCTTATACGGCCGTCGTGTATGAGAGTTTCCGACAGGGGCGGCTGTCGGGGGAGCTGGCCAGGGCAAGCGGGACACTGGCGTACAGGGGATTTCACACGGTGGAACTGGATCGACCCGTGGAGGTCTTCCCGGCGGAGGACTTTTTCGTATACGTCTGGTTGTCGCAAGGAGGTCATGCCTACGACCGGACGTCGGAAGTGCCGGTGCTGCTGGGCGGGCCCGGCTGGGAGCCGGCACAAGCGATGGAAACCAGCCGCGGGGCGTTCCTGGGCAAGACGGCACTGGAGGATGGCCAGAGCGTGCTGGTCGTCTCGGCCGCGAATCCCGGAGAGAGTTACTATCGCACCGGCGAGCAATGGGTGGACCTGCATGACCTCGACGGTTCGGCGAATTTCTGTATCAAGGCCCTGGCGACGGCCAGGGAGGCGGTGGCGGGGGATTTCAATAGGGACGGTCGCGTCGATGAGCGGGATTTAGCGGTGTTGGCGGGGGCATGGCTGACACAGGAGGGGCAGGAAGCCTATCGGCGGATTTGTGATATTTCCCAGCCGGACGGCGAGATTATCGATATGGAGGATTTCGCCGTTTTTACGCGAATCTGGGCGGATTTGCACATCGTGCCGCGATAGTACGGGAAAATTGTTGCGTCACACCGAGGAATCCGTACAAATGAGAGGAAAGTCGCCTCACGACCGGCCCGGCAGGATTGGACACCGGACGGGATCGAAGCAGCCTACATGTGGCGGTTCAAGCCAATGTGGGGCTGAAGCAGGCAAAGGGGAATTGAAGATTGGAGGTTATGACATGAGCAGGAAGCTGTTATTGTTGGCGGCGGCCGTTGTCTTTTCGGTTGGTCTTGCCGCTGTGCCGGCACAGGAGAAGAACAAAGGCCAGGGTCAGGGGGCAGCCGACAAGTCCAAGGAACAGGTCGAAAAGGCCCGGGCCATGGCCGAACAGGCCAAGTCCAAGCCCGCCGGAGGCAAAGCGGCCGAAGGCAAGGAAGGCCTGCAGGGCCTGGAAGACCCCGCGGCCCGCAATGCCGCCGTCGAAAAGGCCAAGAAGGACGCCGAGGCCGCCCGGGCTGAGGCCATGAAGCGAAAGGACGAAGCCCAGGCCAAGGCCGCGGAGGCCAAGGGCAAGGGACAAGGCGGGGCGGCAGAGGTCAAAGACAAGAGCAAGGGCCAGGGGGCGGCGGCCAAGCCCGAGACAAAGGGCCAGGGTCAGGGAAAGACACAGCAACTGAAGGCCGTGGCGAAGCAGATGGCGCACGAGGAGGCCAAGCACCGGCAGCGAGTGGCTCGGTTGAATCGGATTCGAGAACTGGCCCAGAACGCCGGCGATACCGACAAGGTTACGCTGGTCAATGAGTTGGCTACACGGGAGCAGAAACGTTATGAAGCCACGAGACGGCGGCTCCAGGAGCGAGGGGCGGCGGTAGAACCGGCGGCGACCGGGGACCAGGCCAAAGGCAGGGGAAAACATGAGGATGCCAACAAGAAGACAGATGAACCGGCCGCTGAGCCGGAACAGACCGAAACTCCTGACATAGACACCGTCAAAGATACAGGTGACGACGCCGGAGAAAAATGATGTGGAGTAGCGGTGATGTGTGCCGGTTATAGTCTGTGGTGTTAATGAAACCGTTGAACAGGGGCCCGATAGTGGTCCCGGGGAGTTGTGCCATGTTGAAACGTTGGATTCTGGTAGTGATTGTCGTGGCGTTGAGTGCATGTCTGTCCGGATGTGGCAAGAAGGAGACCCCACCGGCCGAGGCAAACGACGTTGAGGTCAAGTCGATGGCCGAGTACGAGGCCGAGGCGAAAAAGGACATCAACGAACAGAACATGGACGCCGAGCTGAAGAAGCTCCAAGAGTCGATCGAGGCGGATACGCCTCAGTAGTCCGACGAAGGTGCAGCACGGTGGAGGGAGCGGCTTCGCTTCTGAGAGAAGAGGCGGTGTCTGTGCGCCATAGCGAAGCCTTCGACGCCGATGGTGGATCAGCGGCACGGCACCGGCGTGTTACCGTGGCACGCCGGGTTGCGGGGGTTTTCTGGGCATTGTGGTAGCCGTGGGTCGTTCGTATTCTGTTTTTCGTGTTTTGCTGGAAACGGCGGGATCGGTGGGATGGAGCGGGGCTACTGAGAGGCGATCTCTTCGATTTCGAGGTCATCGTAGAAGGCCCGGCCGGTGGAGCGGCCCCAACCGCCAAAGAGGCAGTTGAATTCGATGGTGCGGTGGCTCGCCGAGTCGAACTCGACCGAGACATTCGTCCAGTCCGTTGTGCCGGTAACAGGCGAGGATTGGAGGGGCTGGATATTGTGGATATTGAGCAGGGCCCCTTTGCCGGAGCCGGCATCGAGGTTCTCCGCTTTGATCCAGACGCTGAGGCGGTAGCGGGTGTTGGGCTTGACCGTGAATGAGCCAAACCAGCCGGCATCGGCGCCGGCCGTCGACTCAATCATCACGCAACGGTCCCCGGTTCGACCGGTCTTGGCATATTCGAAACGGGCGTCGCCACTGTAGGTCTGCGTGCGAAAACCCGTGGGGCGATTGTCGGAGCCTCGTTCGAACGAGGGATTTGCCAGGGTCCCAGGGGGCAATTTCGCTTCGACGACCTTCTCGTCGCGGGCCAGCCAGACCGCCATCTGGCCGGGTCCGCGATGGGCCCAGGCGTAGTACGGAATGGCCGTCAGTGTGCGGGGTTTGCGGGCCGCGATGTTGCCGGATGGATCAAATTCCAGGCCCACCGCCTTGCCGGTAATGACGGCGACGCCCTTGAGCAGGTCGCTGCGGTACGCACACGTCAGTTCGGTCTCGTCCGGCAGTACGAGGGTGCTGATCTCGCCGTCGTTGTCGGGCCATTCGGCGCAGTATACGATGGGCCCGCGCTGGAGCGCAACGCGCCCGCGGTCGGCTTCGACCGCATCGTGGGCCAACACCCGCTGAATGTGCATGGGCAAGGTCAATTCGACGGTATCGCCCGTCATCCAGTCCCGCCGGAGGACCGCAAAGCCGTTTTTGATGTTCAAACCAGCGGGCTTGCCGTTGACCGAGAGGGCCACCGTCTCATCGCCGGCGGAGGCGAAACGGTACAGGTCGCTGGGGACCGCTTCGTTGTGAGCCCAGCCGGGGATCCGCAGGGCCAGCGTGAATTCGCCGGATTTCTCAGGGGTGACGGTAAGCGTGACTTTGCCGTCCCAGGGATAACGCGTCGTCTGGGTAATAGTAACATCCGTGCAATCGAGGGGCGTCTTGCCCTTGCCCTGAACGTAAAGGTTGACGTAGAGGGTATCGCCCTTGACCGCGTAGACGTAACCAGGGACCGAGGCAATGAACCGCGTTACATTGCCGGGGCAGCACGCGCAGCCAAACCAGGGGCTGCGCTGGTGTTGGCCGCTGGAGGCCAGCGGATTGGGGTAGAAGAACCGATCGCCCTCCAGCGAGACCCCGGCGATCAGGGCGTTATAGAGGGTGCGTTCGAGAACGTCGATGTAGC
>Ga0209614_1001946_pt1 | contig 14400 bp, 15 predicted proteins | sample BlaSprsedimmetaG_FD_185484 | JGI IMG/M metagenome (GOLD analysis project Ga0209614, IMG submission 185484) | Hot spring sediment bacterial and archeal communities from California, USA to study Microbial Dark Matter (Phase II) - Blank Spring... ... | reverse complement strand
ATCAGGCAATACTCCAGGGACAAGTGGGAGGAATATTGGAAAGAGAAATTGGGCATCAAAGGTTACTTCAATATCCATATCCAATCGGTCGAAATACATTGATGCCTCACCTTTTGAACGTTACCAATCTTTTAGGATAAAGTGGAGCGATTGTCTAGCAAAAATTGTGCATTGAAGCTCCCCGCAGCAAGCTGCGGGGAATCTCCGTATGTAAGGTAAAAAGCATAGTATTCGCTCGCTAACCCCGCCGCAAGCAGCGGGGAATGCGCTCGCTATGCATGTTCAGGTCGGCCGAAGACGGAGGGCGCCTTGCAATGACAAGACGAAATACTTTTTACAAGTTCATTAATAAATTACTTCTTTCAAAAATAGCCCTTCAGGCGGCGCGGTCATACCAGCCATGTTTCGATCTCCGGCCTGGAGGATGTCCGTAAACCCTTCCGGCCTTATCCGCCCCTGCCCCACCTCAACCAGCGTACCTACAATATTGCGCACCATATGGCGCAGGAACCCATTGGCCCTTATTTCAAATTCGATTATTATATCTTTCCTGGTCAATTTTAAACCGCTTACTATGCGGGTTGTGCTTTTGACGGAGCTCCCGCTGGCCATAAAGGCAGTAAAATCATGCTCTCCCTGCAAAACCGGAAGGCATTTTTCCATGGCCGCACAATCCAGGTCATGGGGCACAAACCACGTATAGAGGTGGTGGAGTGGAGACCTTATCCGATCATTCAGTATGTGATATAGATATACTTTCTCTAAGGCCGAGTAGCGGGCGTGAAAATCAGCAGGGACTTCGCATACCTCTTTTACAGCGATGTCCTGAGGAAGGAGGCTGTTTAGCCCTCGTAAAAACCCATCTGTCGGGATTTTAGAGGCGGTCTTAAAGTTTGCTGCCTGGTTTATGGCATGCACCCCGGCATCCGTACGTCCGGATCCGATTACCTTGACCGCCTCGCCGGTCATGACACCACTTTTTTCTTCCAGGACCTCCTGGATGCTCAGGCCGTTTACCTGCCTCTGCCATCCGCAATAGGCCGTGCCATCATACTCCAATATGAGCTTGATGTTCCGCATGGGCCGACTCTTACGGAAAGAGCGGTATCTCTTTCAACCCTGTAGTCTCCTCCAGGCCGAACATAAGGTTCATGTTCTGTACCGCCTGCCCGGATGCCCCCTTGGCCAGATTATCTATGGCCGAGAGTATAACCACACGACCGGTGCGTTCGTCCACCTTCAGGCCGATGAAACAATAATTAGACCCTTTGACATGAGCGGTTTGCGGGTAGGCGCCTTCAGCGCAGATCTTTACAAAAGGGGCCTGATGATAAAACTCTTCGTACTCAGAGATTAAATCCCCTGTAGTCTGCTGTCCCTTTAGATCGGCGTAAATTGTGCTCAGCATCCCACGGCCCATGGGCACCAGGTGAGGTATGAAGGTTATGGTTAGCTCTTCCCCGGCCAGCAGGCTGAGTTCCTGCTCCATCTCCGGCGTATGGCGGTGGGCAGCTACCTTGTAAGCCTTAACGTCTTCATGTACCTCGCAGAAGAGGCTGCTTAACACGGCGGAGCGGCCCGCGCCGCTTACCCCGGTCTTGGAGTCCACCACAATGCTTTTGTTGCCGATAAGGCCCTTCTTGAGGAGCGGGGCCAGGCCCAGGATTACGGTAGTAGGGTAGCAGCCCGGGTTGGCTACCAATCGTGCCGTCTTTATTTCCGCCGCATGTATTTCAGGTAGTCCATAGACCGCCTCGGCCAGATATTCCGAGGCGCTATGGGCCTGATACCATTTCTCATATACCCTGACATCCTTCAGGCGAAAATCAGCACTTAAATCAATCACCTTTTTATTAGCCTGCAGAAAAATCGGGACATAGGTCATGGCCGTCTGATGCGGAATCGCCAAAAAAACGACGTCGGCCGCCCCGCTAACCCTTTCAGGCGAAAGGGACTGACAGACAATATCCACACTCCCTGAGAGTAACGGAAAGACCTTGTGCAGTGGCTGGCCTTCATATTGGCGGGAGGTAGCCACTGTAATAGTAACCCCGGGATGTGCAGATAATATCCTTACCAGTTCCAGTCCGGTATAGCCGGTAGCTCCGATTATAGCGGCACGGATCATAATAACCTCCTCGCTGCGCTGGTAAAAAAAGAGGGCTTGCCCAAAAGGCAAACCTTCTTTTAGAAGATACCCTATTACTCAGACCAAATCATCTCTTTGAATATTGGAAGCGTGCCCGGGCGCCCTTTTGCCCATATTTTTTGCGCTCTTTAGCCCGTGGATCCCTGGTCAGCAAACCGGCCTTTTTCAGCGTTAGCCGGTATTCAGGGTTGATTTCCAGAAGCGCCCTGGCAATACCATGACGAACAGCCCCGGCCTGCGCTATCTTTCCCCCACCGGCAACATTAACCGAGATGTCGAGATTACCCATGGTTTCCGTAAGCGTAAGCGGCTTTTTAAGGATGAGGACAGGCACTTCACCGTCAAAATATTCTTCCGGGGCGCTGTCGTTAATAACCATATTCCCCTTGCCAGGACGCATCCACACCCTGGCTATGGCCGTCTTTCGTTTGCCTGTTGCGTAATACAGTTTTTCTGCCATGCAAGACTCCTGCTTAAATAGATAATTCTTCCGGCTGCTGTGCCTGATGAGGATGATCTGCCCCCGTATAAACCTTCAGCTTCTTGAGCATAGTGCGACCCAGGCTGTTTTTGGGCAACATACCTCTAACCGCATGCCGGATTAGTTCTTCCGGTTTTTTACTTAATAGTTCCTCGGCACTGGCGGTCTTTAATCCACCTATATAACCGGTATGATGATGATACAATTTATCAGACCATTTCTTACCGGTCAATCTCACCTTGTCGGCATTGACAACGATAATAAAATCACCTGTATCCACATGTGATGTGTAAACCGGTTTGTGCTTGCCGCGGAGCCTGGCCGCTATGTTACTGGCCAGGCGACCCAGAATCTTATCGGTAGCGTCAACCACACACCACTTCCTTTTTATATCCCTGGCCTTCGCCGAATAAGTTTTCATTACTCTCTCCACTCTTAAGATAAAGAATAGACGGGAATAACTAATCGATATACATGGCTTTGTCAAGACAAAATTGTTCTTTTGCGGTCAACTTGCCCGGTGTCTTTCTGAAGCGGGCGCGACTTTAGGGATTTTCAGTCCGAACCTTTTCCCCGATCGAAAACGGCTCTTTCGATCTTATAACTAGGGCGGCAGATGTTTCTTCCTGCGTTTGGAGCACCAGGATATTTCCCAGGGAGAGAATTTGCTGGGTGCCTGCGACCTCTTTTGTCTTGAAGACCTCAAGACAAACTCCGGCTTTCAGACCGTCTTTCTTTCCCTTATCCAGATAAACTATATGGTCCTGGGCTATTTTTTCCGCCAGCGGCTCGGACTTAATGATGGTTGCGGCTATGGGGCCGGAGGGACATTTTAACGGTATCTGGATGGGCATCTCTTCTGAAGACATAATCTGGTCATCAACAGAGATGGCCTGATGCGAGGATATAATTTGACCCGTGGCCGGATTACCAGCCTTAATGATTTCGAGTTTTCCCAACGGAAGATAGTAATATCCTATTCTTTCCCGGGTCAGAGGGTGATACACCACATCCGGGGCACGGCATATAGTCCATGTACTTCCTTGCTGGAGCAGTTCCCTGTCATTGGTGAGATATACCACGTCACCCTGGCTCAGCAGTTCTTTGAACATGGGCAGGGCCTGGATGGTCCCTCTTTCTTCCAGCTTCTCTTTGGAGATAAAACCCAGAGTATTCATCCCTAAATAGGTAAAGGTCTCGGCTGGCGGCTTTCCAGGCGGTTCCGCGGGCCTGGTCTCTATACGGGATATAGAGAGTGGCGGTACGGAAGGCTCGAACTCTTGTTTTGGGGCTTCTTTCTCTATAGAGAGTCGCAGCCGGCAACCCGGGAAGACTAGATGTGGATTGGTAATGTGGGGGTTGTTCTTCCATAAGTTTGGCCAGAGCCAGGGGTCATGGAAGAACCGGCTGGCGATATCCCAGAGGGTATCGCCCGGCTGAACCGTGTAACTAGCCGTTTCTGCGCCAACCGGAGAGGCGGTTATTAAAAATAACGAGCAAAACAGGATTAAAAACCTTATGGATACTCTTTTCACCTTTATCCCCTCAGAATCTCGATATGAGAATTTACTATACGAGACTGAATTTATTCAGTCTCGTATAGTTATCGGTACAATAGAAAAGAGCTTTAAGGGTTTTTAAACGGCCGGCTATCAGCTTCTGCCTGTCACGCCATGGCCAGCCGTAGGTTCCGGCTGATGGCGACCGCCAGATAGTTACTATTTAGACTCCTTTTCAGCGCCTTCTCTCTGGGTGGGAGAGGCCCCGGCGATATAAGACCGGGCGACCTTAACCCTTACCTTATCCGCAATCTCCAGGGTTATCACCTGGTCCGTCAATCCGGTTACGGTCCCATGAAGGCCGCCTACGGTCAGGACGTTGTCACCCATTTTAAGATTATCTAAAAACTTTCTATGTTCTTTGGCCTTTTTTTGTTGTGGCCTGATGAGTAGAAAGTAAAAGATAACAAAGATGATAATCAGGGGGATAAAGGCGGCAAATCCTCCCCCTTGAGCACCGGCTCCTCCCGGTGCAGTTCCCATGGCATACGCTGTGTCAATCATTCATTTTCCTCCTTTTGTTTATAGAATTTCCGGCGATATTCAGCGAAGTCACCTTTCCGTATGGCCTCACGCATCCCGGCCATGAGTTTCAGAAAATAATGGAGATTATGTATGGTATTTAAACGGTAAGAGAGCAGCTCCCGGGACACATATAAATGCCGCAAGTAGGCACGTGAGTAGTGGCGGCAGGTATAACAACCGCAATTTTCATCAAGGGGGGCCTCGTCATCCTTATACCGGCTATTCTTTATGACGACGGGCCCGGACGAGGTAAACAACATGCCGTTTCGCGCATTGCGCGTCGGTAAGACACAATCGAACATGTCCACTCCACGCCACACACATTCTATGATATCTTCCGGTGTCCCCACGCCCATGATGTAACGGGGATAATTTTCCGGGATAAGAGGTATGGTTTTTTCTACCATTTGGAGCATCAAATCCTTGGGTTCACCTACGCTCAATCCTCCCAGGGCATAGCCATCAAAACCAATCTCCAGAATTTCTTCCGCGCTCATCCTGCGCAGGTCGCTTTCCATGCCCCCCTGTATAATCCCGAAGAGGAGCTGGTGGTTTGTCTCTTTCGCCTCCTTGCAGCGTCTGGCCCAGCGTGAGGTAAGCCTGGTGGCCTCCCGGGCCTCCTGGTAAGGGCAGGGATACGAAATACAGGTGTCCAGGCACATTATTATATCCGTTCCCAGCGCCTTCTGTATGGATATAGCCTCTTCCGGCGAAAGAAAAATAGGGGAGCCGTTAAGGTGTGACCTGAAACGCACCCCTTCTTCCGAGGTCTTGCAAAGTTTACTCAGGCTGTATATCTGGAATCCACCGCTATCTGTGAGTATAGGTCCTTCCCAGTTCATGAATTTGTGCAGTCCACCCAGTTTTTCGATAGTCTCATGGCCTGGACGCAGGTAAAGATGATAGGTGTTGGCTAAAACGATCTCTGAGCCGATGGATTGCAACTCTTCGGGGGTTAATGCCTTTACCGTAGCCTGTGTGCCCACAGGCATGAATGCCGGCGTCTGAAAGGTACCGTGAGGGGTGGCTACTTCTCCCTGTCGGGCAGAAGAGCTTTTATCTTTGTATCTAAGTGTGAAACAGGTGTCCGCGTCCATGGTGTGTTTGTCAGGCAATGCCCACATAATCTTATCTCTGCCTATTTCCAGTCTCCGTGTCTTTGTGACTAAGGAGTGCTCATCCTGAAACTACTGTTTCCGGCTTCACGCTTTCAGCGATTCCGCCTCAGGCGGATCAGCAAAAACCTAAAACAAACAGCACATTAAGCTGAACGCTGATAGCTGAATACTGATAGCTCATCCGGAATTTTTGGGTTTCCGGATGAAAACTAAGGAGTTACCATATCAACATGGCATCGCCATAACTAAAGAAACGATATTGCTTTTTAACAGCTTCCTGGTAAGCACGCAATATTTTTTCACGGCCGGCCAGGGCGGACACAAGCATGAGCAAGGTGGAGCGGGGCAGATGGAAATTGGTAAGGAGATGGCCTATGGCCTTAAATTTGTATCCGGGATAGATAAAAATATCGGTTAGACCCTTGGGGTTTTGTATCCGGCCGTTCTCATCCGAGGCTGATTCCAGCGCCCTGGTAGTGGTTGTACCGACAGCCAGCACAGAATTCCCTCTGGCCCTGGTCTCATGAATAATCCGGGCTGATTCATCACTGATCTCATAATATTCAGCATGCATCTTATGCTGGCGGATATTGCTTACGCGCACTGGCGCAAAGGTGCCGTAGCCGACGTGCAGGGTTATAGCGGTTATGTTGACACCCCTTTCCTTTATTTCCCCCAGTAACTTCTCCGTAAAATGAAGGCCAGCCGTAGGGGCAGCCACTGCTCCGGTCTTTTGGGCGAATATGGTCTGGTAACGATGGACGTCCTCTGGGGAGGGACGGCCATTTCTCTTAATGTACGGTGGAAGAGGCGTTTGACCGAGTTCGGCCAGGATACCTCCCATATCCCCTTCCCAGAAAAGGGACATCCTGATCCGACCGGCCCCGGCCGGTTCCAGCACCACACCATGTAAAGATTCACTAAAATGAATTTCGTGGCCGGCCCTGAGCGCCTTGCTCTTCTTTGCCAGGCACATTACCCTGGCCTGGCCGGGGTGTCCATTTTCCGGTTGGGGAGGGCTTAGAAGGAGTATCTCGACTGTCTTATCGTTTGTGGTTTTTCCCTGCAAGCGGGCCGGAAAAACCTTGGTATCATTGATTACCAGGAGGTCCCCCTCCTTAAGGTAATATACAATATCTCGAAAAAGGCGATGCTCTATCCGGGTATTCCGGCGATCAAGGACCAGGAGCCGCGAGGCATCTCTTTGTGGCGCTGGATGCTGGGCAATGAGGGATTCAGGAAGCTCATAGTCATAATCAGCTAAATTGAACACTATTTTTACGGCCTTTAGGCAGATAAAATCCTGTTGAATGCTTACAATTCGGGGGCATGGAGAGAACCGGAGAATCCTCATGGTAAGTGAGTACATCGGCCATGACCTTTAACGAACTCAGTGCATAGGACGGAAATGTATCATCAAGCAGCGCCTTATGTCTCCCTGATAGGGTATTTAAAGGAGACGACATGGTCATAAGCCGGACCGGATAAAGGTATAAAGATTTTCGGGAAAGATACAGGCTTTTGTCCAGGTCCAGGACACTGCAAAGATAATCATCCATCCTGATAAAGGCAGACTGCTCTTTTCTCCGGTATTGACATGCAGATTTAATGAAGAGGTTATATTTCCGGCGATTAATAGAGCAGTCAGCCAACCATTCCCAGTAAAGGTGGGTTACCCTGGTCGGCAAGGGAGTACACCCTGCGAAATGGGGAATGAAATACCCGTGTGCCACGGTGTCGGCAGCTAAGTGGGCAAGAAATCCGGCCGCAAAGGCCCGCTCCTCATCTGTATCTGCCCCATGCCGGATGAGCATACCGGTTTCCCAGTTGTGGTATTTTCCGCCATTGGCTCTATAGCCTTTTCCTACAAAAAAATCAGCGCTTAATGATCCATAGAGAAAATGCTGAGAAAACCTCTTCAGTAAAGAACCCACGGATGGCAGAAGAATGGCTGCACTGGCCAATAGTGTGTTTCCAAGGTAAAGATGCATGGCCGGCCCCCAGGCCAGGGCCAGGCTTGGGCATAACAACAAGAGTATAAAGAGAAAATAAGCTATCTTAGCTAAGTATCTTTTCATATTTTGCAAACATTTTCAAAATGTTACAACTGGGTACATAAAAGGTAAGACAAAATTACTTTTTACGCAACCTCGTCTCTTGCCTTTCCTTATAAAAAGGGCTTCGGCTTTATTTTGATTTATCTTAACTAGAATAGACGAATACTTATATAAAAAAAGGAGCCAGGATCTAGCCCAACTCCCCTTTTTCTTTTTTTATGGTCGGGACGAGAGGATTTGAACCTCCGACCCCAGCGTCCCGAACGCTGTGCTCTACCAGGCTGAGCCACGTCCCGACACCGTTATTTTATACTACGTTGTTTCGGGATTTGCAAGGACTCTTTGACTTATATCCTTCCATGTCCAGGGTGACATAGGTAAATCCCAACTCCTGCAGGTGTCCCGTGATGTGCTCGGTGCGATCCTGTTCCATAAAGAGGCCGATCTGCCCGGCTTCGGTCTCAATACGCGCCGTATCCCTATAAGACCGTACCCGAACCGGATTATAACCCAGGCTTTTCAGGTACCCTTCGGCCCTTTTTACACGCTCCACGGCCTCAGCCACAATCGGCTCACCATAGGGAAAGCGTGTGGCCAGGCAGGGTGAGGAGGGCTTATCCCAGAAGGGTATGCCCAGTTGTTGGCTTAACGCCCGTATCTCGGCCTTGGTGAGATTAGCCTCACTTAGCGGGCTGCGCACAGAGAGTTCAGCCGCGGCCTTCAGACCGGGCCGGAAGTCCTGTAAGTCATCGGCGTTGGTTCCGTCTATAAGGTTGGTTATCCCCTGGTTTCCGGCGTGGTTCAAAAACAGGCGGCAAAGCGCCTTCTTGCAGTAGTAACACCGTTCCGCCGGGTTTTCGGCAAAATGGGGGACTTCAAGGGGATCAAAGTCGATAAGGTGATGCGCCGTTTGGGTCTGCCGGGCGATCTTTTTGGCATTTTCCAGGTCATCTTCGGGCAGGAATATGGATACGGCCGTCAAGGCCAGTATCCGGCCGGGGATTACCTCGGCCGCCACCCGGAGCAAAAAGGCGCTGTCGATACCACCGGAAAGGGCTATAGCCACCCTGCCCATTTTACTCAATACATCCCGTAGGCATCTGGGCTTATTTTCCATGCACACCGGGGATGGGGCTTTGCGGCTCTCCAAGTAAAAATTTTTCTTCTGCTATCCAGCGCTTGAGTGTCTCGGCAATCTCCTTAGCCCGGGGGTAACTCGACAATGGGGCGGCAGGTACTTCCTTTCCTTTTACAACAATGGAACCGCTTTTAAGCTGGGCATAGCTAACTTCACCGTGGGCCTTTGGAACGCCGTTTGGGTAGTCATATCCGTAATCGACAACTTGAGTAAAAATTTCCTCATCCGAAACGCCGGTATAATTTGCTATCTCTTCGTTTAATATGGGAATTGGTACGCCAATGCCCACGGCTAAGGAGCAGCCATAACCCTGTATGCTGACTCCGACCAGCCAGCGTGGGATCATCTCCTTTAAGTCGCCCATGACCATAAGCGTTCCCGCGGCCTTTTGGGGAACACCGCCCGCCGTGCGGGACACATCCGGATTATGTTGCGTCCCCGGGCCAATGATGTAACCCTGTGCGCCGCCTAGAAATATCCTGGTCCCCAGGCCGATAGTCTTATAATACGGGTCATTCATGAGCGGACTTAACTGGCCGGACGTAGCGTAATTGGCGTTTCCGGCCCGTGGCCGAAGGGTTCCCATATAAGTATAGATAGTCCGATTGGATAGGTTAATGGCACAATTATAATTCTGGTAACAGTTTCGCGGACTGACGAGAATGGCATTGGGTAAGTCGCGAAGCGTAACCTCTTTTTCCAGCTTCCTGGAGGGATAGCAATCCGTACCATAGGCCTGGGCCCGCAACTGTACTTTCTGGCCAGCTACCAGGTCCTGGATTACATGGCCGCCTCCATATTTGAATTCACCCGGATAGACCTTATTTAAGGGATCATCTTCGGCTGGCTCTGTAGCGCCGACATAGATATCTACCGCCGCCAGACCCGCATAGGCCGGGACACCATTCAGCCAGACCCTGGAGGCTTTTATAGTAGGAACGCTCTGGCCGAAGTTGAGGAAAGCGCCGGAAGAGCACATCGGAGAAAATGTTCCGGTGGTCACTACATCCACCTTTTTAGCCGCGGCCACCGGCCCTTTCTTTTTAACCAGAGAGATCATCTCCTCTGCGGTCAGGATCACGGCCTTGCCCTGCCTTATCTTCGCGTTTATTTCCTGGATGGTCTTGGTTACCTGGTATTTGCTCATTTTTTATATCCTTGAAAAAGAATCCCGGCTACCTGGCCTGGCTTTTAATAAGTTCTTCAATAACCGATGGATCGGCCAGGGTGCTGATGTCGCCTAATTGGTCGAATTTGCCTTGGGCAATATTTTTTAAAATACGGCGCATAATTTTTCCGCTCCGGGTTTTGGGCAGTACATCGACAAACTGTATTTTTTCTGGAGCAGCTATAGGGCCGATCTTTTTACGTACGTGTTTTATTAACTCTCCTTGGAGATTCTCTCTCCGGGTTATTCCTTTTTTTAAGATGACAAAGGCATAGATAGCCTGGCCTTTTATCTCATGCGGGTATCCCACCACCGCTGCCTCCGCCACATCCGGGCAAGAAACTAAGGCGCTTTCAATCTCGGCAGTGCCCAGCCGGTGGCCGGAGACATTAATGACATCATCGATGCGGCCTGTAATCCAGAAATATCCGTCTTCGTCCCGTCTGGCCCCATCGCCAGTGAAATATAGACCCGGAAACTGGGAAAAATATGTCTCTTTAAATCTTTCCGGGTGGCCATAAACGGTGTACATCATACCCGGCCAGGTTTTTTTGATAACCAGGAATCCGTCTTTGTTTGCCGGACATTCCCGGCCGGCCGTATCAATTACTGCGGCATCCACCCCGAAGAAGGGAAGGACGGCTGATCCAGGCTTAAGAGGCGTAGCCCCGGGGAAAGGCGAGATCAAGACCCCGCCAGTCTCGGTTTGCCACCAGGTATCCACTATGGGGCAGCGCCCCTGGCCGATGACCCGATGGTACCAGAGCCAGGCTTCTGGATTGATAACCTCACCTACACTCCCCAGGAGACGCAGGCTGCTTAGATCGTGCTTCTCAGGCCATGATTCTCCCTCTCTGGCCAGAGCCCGGATCAGGGTTGGTGCGGTGTAGAAGATGCTGACCCGGTGTTTTTCTACTACTTCCCACAGGCGATCGGGGGCCGGATAGGCAGGTGTTCCTTCGAATAAAACACTGGTGGCTCCGGCGGCCAGAGGTCCATAAACGATATAACTATGACCGGTGATCCATCCGATATCCGCTGTACACCAGAAGGTATCCTCCTCACGAATATCAAAAGTCCATTTCAAGGTCTCAAGTGCATAGAGGAGATAGCCACCCGTAGTATGCAGCACTCCCTTGGGCTTACCGGTGCTACCTGACGTGTAAAGTATGAAAAGCGGATCCTCTGCATCCATTGTCTCGGGCTTGCATACAGGAGAAATATCCGGAGCTGTCATCTCGTCATCCCATAGACTATCCCGGCCTGTAACCATGTCTATGGGGGTGCCCGCCCTCCTGCAGACAATACAGGACTCGACCTCAGGACATTCGGCCAGGGCCGCGTCTGCATTTTTTTTTAGTTCTATTACCTTTTCTCCCCGGAAAGACCCGTCTGCAGTAATAAGCAGTTTAGCCTGTTCGTCATTGATACGGTCGCGTAAGGATTCGGCGCTAAATCCGGCAAAGATGACCGTATGGATAGCTCCAATGCGGCTGGCGGCCAGCATACTGATGGGCAGTTCCGGTATCATGGGCAGGTAGATGGCAATACGGTCACCCTTTCTGATGCCTTTCTTTTTCAGGACATTGGCAAACTTACAGACTAGGTAATGAAGATGCTGGTAAGTGAGGGTCTGCTCCCGTCCCCGTTCTCCTTCATAGATGAGAGCTGCCTTATTCCTTCGGAAGGAGTTTAAGTGCCGATCCAGGCAGTTATAGGAGGCATTTAGCTTGCCGCCGATAAACCAGCTTACCCGGGGTTCGTTAAAATCAGCCTCAAAGACCTTGTCCCACTTCCTGAACCAGGTAAGGTCTTCTGCCATCTCGCTCCAGAAACTTTCCGGATCACTTATAGAACGCTTATACATCTTTCTATAATCTTCCAGACTTTTCAGGCGTGCCTCCTGCCTGAATTGAACCGAAGGTTCAAAAATTTTCCCTTCCGCCATAAGCGCGTCCTCTCCCCCTGATTTATACATTAGTTCATGACTGAAACAACCTTATAGCCGTGTTCCCGCAATGACTTAACAATCGGTTCAAGATCGCACTTTTTTAGACGGAGATAGTGTAACTTTTTTCTGGGAGATTGATTCACCATGCCTATGCTTATAATTTCGCTATTATGTTCTCTGATTATCCGTGAGATTTCTTCTACGGCCCCTTCTTTATCTTTCAATTCCAGATCTATGCGCGAGCTGGCCTTCAAAATCCCCATCATTTCAATAAAAGCAGCAAGGATATCAGTAATAGTGATTATGCCGACCAATTTCTCATTTTCGATCACAGGCAGGCAGCCGACCTTATGGCGATGTATCAGACTGGCTGCCAGCTCAATATTAGCATTGGGATCTATAGATAAAGGGTCAGAGATCATGGCGTCCTGGATCGAGATTTTTTCTAACATGGACAGAAGATAGAACTGACGCAGGCTACTCTCGGTAACCAGGCCAACCATAGAATGTTTATTCTTTTCTTCTATGACCGGTAAGTGGCGAATAGAATGTTTTTTCATAAGCTTCAGGGCTTCCTGAACCGTAGCTCTTTTATTTATAGTGATAACTTTTTTGATCATCCAGTTTTTGACTTTCACGGTTGTTACCCCTTTTTGCTGATGGCCTGACTACTGAATACCTGCATGGATACTAACATATAAGAAGGAGCGAAGTAAAGACCTGAAGAGGCTAAAGACTCAAGTCTCAAGGGGGCTTTCAGCCTTCAACCTTCGAGTTACGAGTTTTTTAACCCGAAACCTTCCTCCCGACCCATCACTCATCACCCATTACGCTTCTTCCGACTTCTGACTTCTGTCTTCTTTCTCCTGTTTTCTGGTGAAAATAATCCTCTGTAGTGTTGTAACATGGGTAATTAAGGCCAGGACAAAGATAGCGTATGGTAAAAGATTAAAGATGCCGCCGGCAGCCAACATAATTATCCGTTCCGGCCTTTCCGCTATACCAATCGAGCAGCGCGGGATGATCAGCTCCGCCCTGGCCCGAACGTAAGGAATAAGGGCCGTTCCAGACATGGCCATAAGCGTCCAGAGAAGGAGTGTCTTTTGTCCGCTGCTCCCATAGTAGTAAGAGATGCCGGCCAGGATACCCAGATCCACGTACCGATCTATTACCGAATCCAGAAAGCCGCCAAAGCGGGTGACCTTACCTTGCGTTCTGGCCAGGGCGCCATCGAGTATGTCAAAAAGACCGGAGACGAGCAGCATCAGTCCGCCCCACAGGCCCTGGCCCAGGCCAAAAAAAATCGTGGCTGGGATGGCCACTACCACACTGGTTATGGTCAGAAAGTTGGGACTGATACCCAGCCGGTGGATATGAGATAAAAGGCCGCTTAGTAACCGATCAAGTCTGTGATCAAGATTATGGCTGAGCATGCAATTGCAGTATCCACACTTAACGCTTCTGATACACGCCCGGATAGCAGGCGTCTTTCGATTATGCAAGTCAGGTTAGCAAAAAAAGGCTGAAAGTCAAGATGAAGGTGTTCAACTTTTGATCTTATCTCTCTGGGGGAAGAGAAAGAATATGAAATTATTCAGGTTTGATAGCGATCTGTTTAGGTTTTACCTCTTCCTTCTTGGGCAATGTAATCTTTAGAACTCCCTTTTTATAACTGGCCTTGATCTCTTCGCTTTTAACCGGAACAGGGAGCCGTATCGAACGGGAAAATGCCCCGTAACAAGATTCAATACGGTGGAAGTTTTCTCCTTTTTCTTCCCTTTCCTGTTTCTTTTCTCCTTTAATAGTAAGGACATCACCTGACAAGGAGATGTCAATATCTTTGGCGTCCATCCCCGGAATTTCAGCCTTGACGGTGATATTATCTTTCGTTTCAGAAACGTCGAGTGAAGGACTCCATTCCCTCGATATTGGTTCGAGTTCAGGTCCCCGGGAGAAAAAGGTGTCCCACATGCGATCCATTTCTCTTCGTAGGTCACTCAATTCTTTAAAAGGTTTCCAAGGGGTCAATTCAAACATATATATACCTCCTGTCCATTTGTTGTTTCCTTCCCTTCCCAGAGAGAAATATTGTATCAATTAACATATTAAGGTCTCGCAGATTCACAGTCAACTGGTTTTTAAGAGTCAACAAAGATGAACTCGTAAAAAGCTAATTTATACCGTTAACGGTATCCTATATGCAACGAACTTGACTATAACACCAAAAAGCAGCAAAGATATTTAAAGGGCGTAG